>DSLFC04101__coassemble_15568_pt1 | contig 2276 bp, 2 predicted proteins | sample DSLFC04101__metabat2_low_PE_021 | metagenome-assembled genome bin DSLFC04101 | reverse complement strand
ATCGGCGACGACGTGATCCACGGCACACATATGTTTTTCCCCTTCCATTTCACCGACATCGATGGCAGCGACCTCATCCGGGGCAGCTACAGGGGCGTTCATATCGAGATGAGCGATATCACGCTGACGGAGGTGAGCGAATACACTGAAACAGACGATGACGGCAATACGGAAACGAGGACGCATACGTCGGTGCATTTCACCGGCCAATGGCTCACCTGCGACTTCCACAAGAAGCTTTCCGCCGACCTGTGTGTCTTTGAATCAAACAGGCGCATGCGGCCCAGGGACCTGGTCGAGACGGAGAACGAAGCGTTCAACAAGAAATACGGCGTCTCCTGCTCCAGCCCCCACGACGCCTTTTACGTGCTCACCCCGCACATGATGGAGCACATCATGACCATGGACGAGCGGGCGGGCGGCAAGACCTACCTGCGCTTTCTCAAGGAGGGCAAGGTACATGTGGCCGTCAACTCCGGCAGGAACCACTTTGAACCGGACAATCTGGAGGACGCCGGACTGGACGCGCTGCGCCACAGGTTTCGCAATGAGGTGCAGTATGTCGTCGATCTCATCGACGCGCTGCTGAAGGAGGAAACACTGTACCAGCGTTAGGAGGCGCGCTATGTGGATGATCGGCATCGGCCTGGGAGCGGCGGCGCTGCTGGCCGGTCGACTGACGAAAAAACGCCGCCTGCGCCGCCCGCTCCGGCTTCTGGGCGCGGCGCTGCTGGCGGCGGGACTGATTTACGGCGGCCTGACGATGCTTCTTCTGGGCGGCATTGACTGAAGGCCGCGCTTCAAGAAAAAGGAGGTTCTTTCATGAAAAAGCTGGTTGCAATTCTTCTGGCGGTGGCGCTGCTGTCCCTGACCGCCTTCTGCAGTGCGGAGAGCGCGCAGACCGAGGTCATCCTCTACGCCGACTTTTCCTGTGGCAGCGAAGTGGCGCAGGAGAACGGCCTGATTTCCACCGAAACCGCGACCGTATCGGAGCTGACGCCGCAGGCCTTGGCGGAGGCGCTGTCCCTGTGGACGGGCTTGGATTTCACGCTGAACGCCGCGTCTGTGGAGGAGACGGCCATCACTGTGGACTGGGCGGCGGATTCCACCCTCGTCGCCGGGCTCGACGATCGGGAGCAGAAGGAGGATTTTTTCTTCTACGATCAGGATTCCCTGCGCTGGTTCATGATGGACAGCCTGTACCAGACGCTGCTGGCGAATTTCTCCGTCGGGGAAGTCTACTACACCATGGACGGTGGACAGGAGCTCTCCTTCGACGAACTGTATCCGGTGAGCGTATTTCCCGCCGATATTTCCTATCTGGGCAGTCCCTTCTATTTCGCCCATGCCGGCGGGCAGGGCGAGGGCGACGAAGCGGCGGACTTCTCCCGCACGGAGGGCACGTGGGCGCTGTCCGGAGAGGGCGGCGATCTGCTCACCCTCATGCTGGATGGTCAGGGGTACTTCACGGCGATCCATCGGGATGGACAGGAGATCTCTGGCTATCTGGAGTATGTGGACGAGTACGGGGACGGCAACGGCCGCTATGACATGTACGACAGCGAGGGAATTTTCCTGCAGGGATTTACCTTCGATTCGGACGATCAGATCCACGTGGGGAACGACGTGGGCACGGAATACGTCCGCATCGATGCGGAGGAGGAAGAGGCTTCGATTCCTATCGGCGTGTTTGTATGCACTCCCGGCTTCACCGGCCTGACGCCGGTGGTCACCGACAACGACTTCCATGGCGGGTACTACTATTCGGATATGATGGAGAACGCCGTGACGATGATCGTCAACTGCGGCATCCCGTCCGGTCTTGTATCGTATGAGAGGGATGAACTTATCTCACAGTTCATCGAGCTCATCTGCGACTCGGAGTACCGGGATCTGACCGTTCAGGAGGAGACCTTCGGCTCCTATCCGGCCTATCGCCTCTCCTGGCTGAGCGGTGAAAACGAAGATACCCGGCATTGGGACGCCCGGCTGGTCTGCACCGACGCCTACCTCTACATCTACGCCTTTGACACCGCGGCGGATTACGCGGAGGAGATGGCGGGCACCTGGCAGGAGACGCTCGACAACCTGGATCTCGTCTTCCCCGAAGGAGAATGACGCCGCGCAGATAATATGCGCAAAGCAAATGCCCCGCGCCTGTTTGGCATACCAGGTGCGGGGCGTTTCCGCGCTTTGCCGGAGCAACGAGCGGCGGGCGTGGCAGAGGATTGCCATGCGCTGCGCTTGATTTCCAAACTCGCTGCGGATACTGGTTC
>DSLFC04101__coassemble_9597_pt1 | contig 3252 bp, 4 predicted proteins | sample DSLFC04101__metabat2_low_PE_021 | metagenome-assembled genome bin DSLFC04101 | reverse complement strand
CCCCAACAAACAACGCCGATACCGAAACGATGTTGATTGTGGAATAAAAGAAAGGAAGGAACATCCATGAAGAAACTGATTTGCCTTTTGCTTACGCTGAGCCTCTTGTGCGCGGGAATCGCGCTGGCGGAGGAGAGAGTCATCGACCCCAACAACCTTTCACAGAGCACGACCGTTACATTTGACGTACCCGAACCGGAGACGGATTACACCGTCACCATTCCCGCCAGCGTGGCATTTGTAGGCGAGGCGACCACGACCGACATGACCGTGACCATCGGCGCGGATTCCACGCTGGCCGTGGGCGCGACCCTGCTGGTCACGCTGGAGAGCTCGGCCAACAGCTTCCAGCTCAAGCAGGGTGACAACGCCATTGCCTATGATATCAAGCAGGGCGGAAGCAGCCTGAGCGCGGGCAGCGAAGTGCTCAGCTGGACGCAGGGCGAGGAGATCCCCGGCGCGGCGACGCTGAATCTGGAAGTCACCGGCTCCATCGACGGCCTGCCCTATGGCGCCTACACCGATACGCTGACCTTCAAGGCCACGGTGAGCGACAACTGATTTGGGGCCGGCCGCGAAGGTTTCGAGGCAGAATGGCAGTCCGGATGAAAGAAACAAAGAAGGAGTTTGATCGTTAATGAAGAAAGTTTTATGCCTGCTTTTGACGCTGAGCCTCTTGTGCGCGGGCGTGGCGCTGGCGGACACGCAGATTACCACCGACGGCGGCGCCGGCTCCACCACGGTGACCTACACCGTGCCGCAGGCGCAGACGGGTTACACCGTCATCATTCCCGCGAGCGCCGTCATCCCCCAGGGCGATACTTCCACCACCATGCAGATTTCCGTCGGGGCGGATTCCACGCTGGAATCCGGCAAGACCCTGAGCGTGAAGCTGGAAAGCTCGGCCAATAACTTCAGCCTCAAGTTGGCGGGCGGCAGCGACACTATCGGCTATAAGGTAGAGAAGGACAGCCAGGCCGTGAACGCGGGCAACGCCGTGCTCAGCTGGACGGGCGGCGAGGTCATTCCCGCAGCGGCGACGCTGACGATGGAACTCACGGAGTCCACCGACGGCAAGACTGCGGGCGACTACAGCGACACGCTGACCTTTAAGCTGAGCGTGACAGGCTGAGCTGGCGGCTCCGAGGAACCGACAAACCCTTTGACAGGATAGAAACGATTGGATTTTCCGGATATTGAAAGGAGCGTATTTACATGAAAAAGTTGCTTTGCGTACTGCTGACCCTGAGCCTGATCCTCTGCGCCGCCGCGCTGGCCGAAGACACCTATGACGAGGATGACTCGACCGCGTCCACCACGCTGACCACCACGATCAAAGGCCCGGACGCGCCGAGCTACACCCTCATCATTCCCTCTACGCTGACGATTACGCCTAACGCCACCTCGACCACGCTGACGGTGCAGCTGACGGAGGCGAACAACGCCAATTCGATCAGAGTGGAGACGGCGGCAAACGGCAGCATGACGAATGGCAGCGGCGGAACCATCGAATTCACCGTTACGTCCAATGAGCTTTCATTTGGCAACTTCAGCTCCCTTCCCAGCGCCAAAACGATGGCCATCGGCATCACTGCCGAACAGTGGCAGCAGGCTGCGGCGGGCACCTATACCGGCACGATGAGCTTTACTATTTCAGCGGAATAAGCGGATGTCGAAAACAACTTGCGGGGAGGCATGGGGCACTTGAAAAAATATCTTGCGTGGATTCTGGCGGCGCTGTGCGCGCTGATGCCCGTGGCGGGGCTGGCGGCGGAGAACCGCGATACCCAGCTGACCACTACGCTGCCCCGCGAACACACGATTACGGTAGTGTGCGGCGCGGGCGGCGCGGTGCGCGTGGAAGGGACGGTTTATACGGGCACGCGCACGTTTATCGTGGATCGCCTGTCCGCCTTTACATTGGAGGCTGTGCCGGATGCGGGATACCAATTCAGTCAGGTGGAGGCGCAGCCCAGCAGTGGCGTGAGCATATCAGGGAATATGGTCATTATCGGCAGCGTGTACGAAGGCAAGACATTGACACTGAGTTTTGTACGCGAGCAAGTGAATCCGACACCCACGGTGAACCCAACGCCCACGATAAGCCCGACGGCCACGGCGAGCCCGACAGCCACGGCGAGCCCGACAGCCACGGCGAGCCCGACAGCCACGGCGAGCCCGACACCTACGGTAAGTCCGACAACCACGGCGAGCCCGACGGCGACGGTGAGCCCAACGGCGAGTCCCAAACCTCAGCCGAATTTTGATTTGCCTTTCGTAGAGTCTCAGAGAAATGTGCTCTATGATGATTATCTGGGAACAGGTTCCGGGCTGAAAGAACTGGGTATCCTCTATGATGAGGATTACGAATTGGATGAATATGAGCTGCTGGCCGTGCTGAATAATAAAGACTGGGCAGATGGGAATATGCTGTTGGTCATTGCGCAGCCTGAAGATAATGGTAGCTATGCGCAGCACAGTCTGATGTTGTCTGGATTGCAGCTGGCGCGGCTATGGCAGGAAAAGCAAATTCAATGGATCGAGATGCGAAACGGCGAAGCCGGCGTTCTGCTGCGCATCGATGAACTGCTGAGCGGAAACGTAGCCAAGTACGTGGACTGGGCTTTGAGGGATCCCGAAGCAGCGAAGCCGGAAGCGGTGGAGAATCTGCCGGAGGTGGAACTCACGGCAGTGCAGCTGGAACACGTGCGGTTTGAAGTGCGCATCGAGCCCGGCGAGGAAGGCACATATCGCTTTGGCGTGTATGTGTGGTTTGCCGGGGAGCAGTCGTCGGTCGCGGAGCTGATGTCATCTCTGAAGGTGTGCCTGAGCGCAGGCGAACAGGGCGGCGAAGCGGAACGCAATGCGTACGTCGAGGCGCATGCGTTGAGCGCGACGGACGAAATGGGCGCAGTAGAATATCTGGAGAGCGCACTCATCGAGACGCCGGTGCGTGAGACGGGCGGGCAGGATCAGCTGAGCGAGTACTTCAACGTGGAAATCGATTCCGAGGAGCACGCCATCGTGCTGTATGATCCGGAGAAGTCGCTGGATGCGTATCGGCGCTGGTCGATGTGCGCAGACTGGGCCGGCAATGTCGAATAGGGTCAATCCCAAATTCTGTGTAAACTCCAAATGAGGCATGAACAGAGCAGGATCATCCATTGTGCGCGGCAGCGGATTTATCCGACTGCCGCCTTGTGTGCAGTATAACGCCGGCGGGGATGGATGTCAAGGGCGGCGGCAAGGCCG
>DSLFC04101__coassemble_6573_pt1 | contig 4293 bp, 3 predicted proteins | sample DSLFC04101__metabat2_low_PE_021 | metagenome-assembled genome bin DSLFC04101 | reverse complement strand
CTGCGCCTGCGGCGCGCTGAAAGGGGACGTTCGCAGCTGCTGCCGGTAAAACAGCGTCTGCACCCGGATGCCGTTTTCCTCCGGGATCAGCGCCAACATGTCCTGCCGGTTCCAGAGTACGCATTGCCCGACGCCTACAACATGCTCTTCCTTCATGGCACGGCGCAACAGCTCATACGCCTTGTCGCCGCCGTCCGGCGCGCAGAGCCAGGACTTATCATAGTAAACCGGGGGAATACTCCCGGCCGGGGCAAAGTGCAATATCTGGATGGCGCGGTCGCGCTCGCTCTGGATGCGCTCCAATTCCTCGTCCGTAAGGACTACATAGCGCCCCTTGGCGTACTCGTAGCCCTTGCAGATCTCCGAGGACGGTACTTCCGCGCCGCTGTCCTCCCGCACGCGCTTCTGGCGCACACGCACGCCATCCGGCGTGATCTGGTTAAAACGCACGCCCCGTTCCTGGACTGCCGTATAGAGGGCCACCGGGATATACACCATCCCGAAAGAAATTGCCACTTTCCGTACTGCCGCGGGCATGAAAGCCACCTCGCTGTCTGAGATTTCGCCCGCGCATGCGGGCAATATCAGCTTGCCCAGGCGGCGACGGAATCACACCTGCGCAGCCTTGGCGGGCGGACAAAGCCAGCCCAGCGAGCGGTCATAGCGCACGCGAGCGTCGTAGTAGCTGCCCTTCGTCACCGGGGCGTTGAACAGCGTCGCCAGCAGGTACTGGCGGATGTTGCGGATGCGTGAGTCGGTGTTTTCCAGGCACTCGAACACGTACTGTATGTGCAGGCTGTTGATCTGCCCAAACCGCTCCTTGACCATCTGCGCAGGATAATCGACCCCGGAGATGCGGATGAAGCTGCGCCGGGTGCAGAGTACTTCGGTGAGCAGCTCTACGATGCCGTCCAGCTGCTCGCGGTTTTCCTCTGTCGCCAGGCAATCGTAGCCGATGTTTTCCCGCACCTGTACACGCACGTCCGACACAGACGCGCCGCTGTATGGATGCGGATTGGATGGATACGGATTTTCTGAATATGTTTTGGATTTATCTGTGTTTTTTGGATACGGGATATATTGCACGGGGTCGCCCGGATGTGGTCTGTCCGCATACGGTTCGTCCATATACGGGTTTTCCGTATCTGGTGATGCCGCATCCGGCGCGGGCGGTTGCGGCGCCTCCACATCCTCGCTTTCCATATCCGGCGTATCCATATACGGGTTTTCCGTATCTGGTGAAGGCGTATCCGGCAGCGTTCCTGCGCGCGGCGTTTCGTAGATGACGTACTCCGTGTCGGTGATGCGTCCCCGTTCGTCCCGCAGCCGGTAGCGCACGACGTATCCGGCCTTTTCCAGTTCCCGCAGCGTGCTGCTGATGCTGTCCACGCCCTCCCGGCAAATGGCGGCCAGCCCGCGCGTGGTGTAATTCCACGTTTCCGGCAGGGATAGCATGATGGAAAGCAGACCCTTGGCTTTGAGGCTGAGCGCTTTGTTTTTGAGATGGTGGTTGGCCATGACGGTATAGTCGCGGGTCTTCTCCACTCGAAAGACGGCCATTGTATGTCCTCCTTTGACGCCGTGGTCATCGTTGTTGCTCCTGTTGACGTTTGCGCAGCCATCCCTCCAACAGCTTGAGGATCACCTGCTCCATTTGTTGCGGCGTATAGGAGCGGGGAAAATACTTACGCAATGTGTCGCTGCGAAAGGTGATCTTGTCCACATCGTTTCGCTTTTCCTCGGAGAGTATGGCGCACATCACGTCGATGTTCAGCCGTCCTTCCTGGCTGAACTTCTTCATCCGCTGCGCCTGCGAAAGGGACGGCGTCGTTTGTTCGCTGTCCATCGTTTCCAGCAAATCGCGCTGCTCCTCCGGGCGCAGGTAGGAAAGCTCCACCGCCGGATTGAACGCCATCTTTCGCTCGTCTACCATGTCGAGCAGCTCAGGGAGCAGGGCGGTCAGGCGTATGTAGCGATGGACTTGACGCCCACTTTCACCCGAATCCTGTCCGATCAAATCGGCTGTTTCCAACTTCCTGACAACTTGTCGGGAAGTTGGATCACGCCTCTCTCCCTGATGCCGCAATGCCTCCAACTTCATCTTGTAGGCAAAGGCGCGCTCGCTGGGCAGGATGTTCTCGCGCTGGATGTTGCTGTCCACCATGATGATGGTGGCTGCGTCGTCGTCCAGCGCGCGGACGATCACCGGCATGGTCGTAAGCCCCGCCAATTCGCAGCCGCGTTTGCGGCGGTGTCCGGCGATCAGCTCATAGCCGCCCTCCTCGCGTGGCCGCGCGATGGCCGGCACCAGCACGCCATGCTCGCGGATGCTCTCGGCGGTATCCAGCATGCGCTCGTCGTCCCGCACCTTGAAGGGGTGGTTCCTGAAGGGATGCAGTTCGGCAAGGGGTATCTCCCGCACCTTTTCCCGGCCTTCATCCGCGCGGCTTTCTTCGGTGGAAAACAGGTCATCGAGCGATGTCAGCCCTATGTTTCTGGCGCTGCTTTTCAAGCTCCAACACCCCCTTTGTCAGCTCTCGATAGGCCGCCGCCACTTTGCCCTTGGGGTCGTGGCGGTAGATACTCCTGCCTTCCGCGCTGATCTCTGCGGCGCGGATGGAGTGGGGGATGCAGGTCTTAAAGACGCGCAGCTTCGCGCCGTAGGTATCGCGGATGAGGCCGCTGACTTCGCGGGCGAAATTCGTGCGGCCATCCACCATGGTCAGGAGGATGCCGTCGATGCGCAGGCCGGGGTTGATCTGGCGGCGCACCTTGCCAATGGTGCGCAAAAGCTGCTCCAGCCCTTTGGCGGGAAGATAGTGCGCCTGTACGGGGATGAGTACGCTGTCCGCCGCGGCCAACGCGTTTACCGTGAGCATGCCAAGGGAGGGCATGCAGTCAATAAGGATGTGGTCATACCTGCCCTTCAGCCCTTCCAGAACCTGTCCAAGCACTGTTTCCCTGCTCATGGCATTGACCAGCAGCACTTCCATGCCGGAAAGTGTGATGTCGGCGGGCAAAAGGTCAACGCCCTCCGGGTGGCCGATGATACCCTCGCCGGGATGAATGGGCGCATCCTCGAGTACGCGGCCCATAAGCTCGGTGAGCGTAATGGGCAGCTTGTCCGGCTGGGGCGTTCCCAGGCTGATGGTCAGGCTGGCCTGCGGGTCGCAGTCCACGAGCAGCACCTTCTTCCCTTCGCGCGCCAGCCCGATGCCAAGGCTGGCACAGGTCGTCGTCTTGCCAACGCCGCCCTTCTGGTTGGCGATGGCGGTAATGGTCGCGCGCATCGTTTCACCTCCCAAACAACAAAGCAGCACCATCCATAAACTGCGCAGATGGCGCTGCTTTATCTGAGGTCACCCCTGTCACGACCCCAAAAACGGACCTGAAGCGTTCAAAAGTATGATTCGCTAATTGGTGCAATTTTTTCAGGAGTTCCATGCGCCGCAATCTGTGTCTCAGGGGGAAATGGCGCGCATAGTGCAAACGCCTGAAACCCCCTGATTTTATTGCGGTTTTTGCCATTGCATGACACAAAAACCGATTGTGAGCTTCCGCCTGAAAGAAACTCCTAAGCGGCAGGCCGTGGGTTCGAATCCCGCCAAGTGCGCCATGAAAACCGACATTAGTTGGTGCAAGCAAGCTTATCCGAAATGATAGGCTTGTTTGTTTTCATGCAAAAATGCGCCCTCTATATCCCTTTTGCCCTTTAGATTTGCAGGAATACACGAGAAGGCTCACAAATAGATTTTTCCTTCGCGCACACGATAAATGCCCTATTATGAAAACGGCCGGTTTCGGCTCTTTGCGCCTAATTTCTGTGAAATGGTGCAACCCTCTGCCTCAGACATAAAAACCCCGCCGAAGCGGGGAAAAATGATCTTTATTCTGCAATGAATCCCTTCGCATTCAATGCGGCCATGAGAGCTTCGTTCGCCGGGCCGGATACTGTGCCAGTCTTGCTGACCGTGTAGTCGCCGATGACATAGGCGAAGCTGGGTGCATTCTGGTATACAGCAGGTGCGTCTATGAAGGCCTTGACGGCCTCTACCAGCGCTTTGCGGCGTTCGCCGGTTACATTGAAGGCAGCCTCCATATTCTCCGTCTCATGGGCTGTGATGGTCAATTCCTGCCCGTTTAGCTCGGTAGTGATCTCTGCGCCCTGCGCGGCTGCTTCAGCGATCTCTGCCATGGGCTGGCCCTCGGCCTCCGCCTGCTCCAATGCCGCTTGAAGCCCGGCTGTGATATGTTCCGGCACAGGCGCTTCCTCCAGCTTGATTTTCCGCGTCT
>DSLFC04101__coassemble_6487_pt1 | contig 4331 bp, 3 predicted proteins | sample DSLFC04101__metabat2_low_PE_021 | metagenome-assembled genome bin DSLFC04101 | reverse complement strand
TCCTATTCGCTCTTCTTTTTTCTATTTGTCACACATCATTGTAACACCTACACTTCCAAAATCCCACTTGAGACCGCAGACTTGACTTTATATTTGATTTGCTGTATAATTTGGGTTAGATTTTCCGAAATGGAGTAGTTTCCTATGAAAAAAACCATTCGATTCCTGGTGCCGCTGCTGATGGGTCTGCTGATTGCTGCCAGCGTCATCTGGTATTTATTTGAGTATGACCGGGAGTTTACCCGGGACACGCTTCTGAGCCAGGCCCGTTTCCAGGACCTTCACGGCAATTCCCGTATCTCCTCCTGGTGCTATAACATGGCCTACACCTTCTCCGGACGGGACCAGAACGTGGCCATTGAGCTGGCAAACCAGTATAAAGCCGATGGCAATTACACCAAGGCAGAAGCCACCTTGACCTCCGCCATCAATGCAGGCCCCACGGCGGAACTGTACACCGCTCTATGCCGGACCTATGTGGAGCAGGACAAGCTCATGGATGCGGTCAATCTGCTGGAAAAAATCGCAAACCCGGAGATCAAGAGCAAGCTGGACGCCGAACGTCCCACGGCTCCCGTTCCCGACTCTGAGGCAGGCTATTACAGCCAGTACATGGACCTGCACCTGAGCTCCGACGGCGTGATTTTCTATACAGACAGCGGGGAATACCCCTCCATCAACGGTGCCCGGTATGAGGACAAAATCTCTCTGCCTGCCGGTGAGACCACCATCTATGCCATTGCCGTAAGCCCTGAAGGACTTGTGAGCCCTGTGACCATTCTGGCATACACCATTACCGGCGTTATTGAGGAGGTCACCTTCTCCGACCCCGCTATGGAGAGCGCAATCCGCACGGCCATCAACGCCGGTGAAAACAGCCCCGTGTTCACCAACCAGCTTTGGGAGATCAAGGAATTCACCGCTCCCGAAGGTGTCAAAACCTTCAGCGATCTTTCCCTGCTGCCCTATTTGCAGACCCTTACCATTCAGAACCAGACCATCGATTCCCTGGAGCCTCTGTCGAAACTGGCAAGCCTTGCCAGCCTGGACCTGACTGGCTGCACGTTCCCGGTGGAGGAACTGACTATTCTGGCCAGTTTGCCTTCCCTGACCCGGCTGACTCTGAACGAGTGCGGACTGAGTACCATTGCAGGCCTTGAGGGTGCCCCGAGCCTTATTTATCTGGACCTCGGCAACAACACCATCCGCAATCTGGAAGTCCTCAGCAATATGAGCGGTCTGCGGGAGCTGTATCTCCAGCACAATGCGGTTACCGACGTCTCCGCCCTTTCTCCGTTGACAAATCTTGATAAACTGGATCTGTCCTTTAACGCCCTGACCAGTCTGTCGCCCCTGTCCTCCTGCGTGAAGCTCACCTGGCTGGGCGCCGACCACAACACCATCACCGCTCTCACAGGCGTCGGCTCCATGCCGCTTCTCACCTATCTGTCTGTGAGCTATAACGAGCTGACCGATGTATCCCTGCTTGCAGGCTGCACGGAGCTGGAAGAGCTGAACATCGGCAACAATTCCATTGCCGATATCTCCAAGCTGAACGCCCTTGGCAAGCTCAAGAAGTTCAACTTCTCCTCCAACCAGGTCACGGCCCTGCCCAAATGGCCCGACGGCTGTCCTCTGCAGAACATTGACGGCTCCTACAATCAGCTGACGTCCATTGACAGCCTCAAAAATATGCAGCAGCTTTCCTATGTCTATATGGACTATAACCTGTTGTCCAATATCGATGCGCTGGCAAATAACTACTGTCTGGTCCAGGTCAACGTCTTCGGCAATGCTGAACTGAAAGATGTATCGGCCCTGCGGGAGCATGACATTATCGTAAACTACGACCCCACCTGATCTGAAACGGAAAACATCCCTCCCGGCAATGTGTCGGGAGGGATGTTTTTTCGTCTGCTTGGAATAGAAGCTTATAAATTAAGGGAGAGGCAAGCCTCTCCCTTTTTTTCAGATTTTTGCGTCCACTTCTTTCAGCTTCTCCCGGATGGAAAGCAGATCGTCGAAGGTTTCCGGCCGTTTGCTCACGTCCCGCAGCAGAGCGGATGGGTGGTAGATAGCAGTCATCCAAACCCCTGCCCGCTCGGTCCAGGTCCCGTGCTGGCGGGTAATGCGATAATCCGGGTCAATGAGCTTTTTGGCGGCGATGCGGCCCAGACATACAATGACCTTGGGCTTCACCAGCGCCACCTGGTTGCGGAGGTATCCGATGCAGGATTCCTGTTCCGTTTCCAAGGGGTCCCGGTTGTGGGGCGGACGGCATTTGACGATGTTGCAGATATAGCAGTTGGTATTTCTATCCAAATCGATAATGGTGAGCATATCGTCCAGAAGCTTTCCGGCAGGGCCCACAAAGGGCAGTCCCGTCAGATCTTCCTGTTCACCGGGGCCTTCGCCTACAAAAAGGATATCTGCGTTTTCATTTCCGGTTCCGAACACCACGTTATGCCTTGTCTCACAGAGGCCGCAGCGAGTGCAGCTGCTGCACACCCCTTTCAGTTCGTTCCACTGCATCATTACCGGGTCCTCCGGCGGTCAGCCCGTCTCTGGCGGCGGCGGGCACGAATTCTGGCCCGCATATAGGCATTGAAGGTCAGATACGCCACACCGATGCCCAGAATAACCACCGCAATGGTACCCAGCACCGACAGAACACCGCCGCCGTCTCCGTCATTCCGGGATGCGGTGGAGCGGATGCTGACGCCGTTTTTTCCGGTGGCTGACACACCGCCCATGGCGTAAACCTCCGCCTCGGCGATAACGGAATCCCGGTAAGTCAGCTGCATGGTGCCGATGAGGTCCCCGGCTTTGACCGGTGCTTTCAGGTCCTCCTTGGCTGTAAAAATCCGGTAGATATTATCCATATGGGCGGCAGCAGGGACCACGGAATCGATGTTCACCTTGGCCATGCCCACCACATTGCTCTCTCCGCCGATGATGGAAACCTGGTCCAGGACCATGCCGTCATAGACGATGCGGTTGGACTTATAGTTGTCGAAGCCAAGTTTGATGAGCTTGGTCATCTCGTTGAAGTTGCCGTAGTAGACGGCCTTCCAAGTATCCACCGGGTCAAAGGTACGCTGGGCATTCATGACAACGCCGATATATTCCAAAGGCTTCTGGGATACCTCCAGCTCCGGCGGGTAGGTCTCCTTGGGTTCGGTGCTTTCATCCGGCACCGTGGTTTCCGTTGGCGCCTCGGTTGTCTCGGTGGTTTCCTCTGTCACGATGGGCGCTTCCTTAATGTTGTTGGCCCACACCACCACGGAGGCGCCGATTTCCTGGTTAAAGCACGCCATGCCGCCCTTGACCCGGGTATCATAGAAATCTTCCAGGGTACCTTTATCGATCATATAGTTGGAAGTCCGGAAGCTACGCTCTTTTTCATTGATATTGTCTGGGGGAACTTTATAAGAGAGCGCGCTGAGAATTTTTTTGATCTCTTCGTTTTCCATGACCTTCATCAGGATCTTCGCCATGTCCCGGGCAGTGGTAGAACAGTTGGCGCTGGTCAGGCCATGGACGTTGCCGAATTCCGTGGAGGTACAGCCAATGTTTTTGACCCACTCGTTCATGAGCTGGGTAAAGTTCATCTGGTTTCCCGCCACATAGTCCGCAAGACCGATGGCTGCGTCGTTGGCGCCGTAGAGGAGCATGATGTAGAGCAGGGTTTCCACGCTCATCTGCTCATCCCGGCGGAGGTTGTAGTTCAGACCGGAGCCATAGTTGTAGATATCCCCAGTCAGGGTCACGATTTCGTCTAACTCAACCTTTTCCAGGACAACGGCGGCATTTACAAGCTTCACCAGACCACCTGCGGTCACCTTCATATCCGGGTTGTAGGCGTAGACCACCGTGCCCGTATTGACTTCATAGAGAAAGGCCGACTGGGCTGTTTCCAGTTTCCGGTCGGAACCCGCCAGCGGGACCATGCCCTCAATGGTGCGGCAGCCATTGTAAATGGAAACCGTGCCAAAGGGCATATCCTTCACATCCGGGATGGTGGGCTCTGTATCCGCAGAGGTCTCGGTTTGGGTTTCCGGCTGGGACTCTGTTGCCCGAACCGGGAAGGTCAGGCAGCCGAACACCAGGCTCAGACAGAGAAGGATGGAAAGAAATCGAAAATTTTTCATAATTTTGTCCTCAATATGGGTTGGCCGGACTTGTCCGACCATCAAAAATCTGGTATAATGTAGGTAATATTATAACAGCTTTTTCCCTACTAGTCAATGCGGGAGGTGGTTCTCCTTGAAAAAACGGTGTAGGTGTTACAATGATGTGTGACAAATAGAAAAAAGAAGAGCGAATAGGAG
>DSLFC04101__coassemble_5754_pt1 | contig 4742 bp, 4 predicted proteins | sample DSLFC04101__metabat2_low_PE_021 | metagenome-assembled genome bin DSLFC04101 | reverse complement strand
AGCAGTGGAAAGACTGCTCCCCTGGAATGCACCGGAAATGTGCAGGATGCCCCAATAATTGCTGTGTATGTATACCCTATCAGACCTTGATCAATCTATGTCTGAGAGACTGCACCGATAACCGGTGGCATCTCCAAATGTTCTGGCAGAAAAACATCGAAGAGAAAGCAATGAACGCTTTCTCTTCGACGTTTATTATTCTTTGACCGCAGCTTCAAACTGTTCTTTCAAGTTAATTTCTATTTCATCCTCATCATTTTCTGTTACATTTAACTCAAAAGTATAGTAATTTTCCGATCCCATAAAATATATGATTGATGGAACAGTTTTAATTCCAAATTTATCTCTAAAGTCCGACAAAACTTCGTCAACTTCTGTATTCTCACTATCTAAATAGAATAACTCAATATTGTCTTCCTTGATCACTTTATTCAATACAGGAACCATTTTACGGCACCACTGACATGTTGCTCTCCCGGTATATAGAAAGAACGGAATTTCTTCCTCTATTTTGGCATTTACCTCTTCAGCAGTTAATCTTATAAAATTCATTTCAGCATGACTATATGCTATCAGTTCCATCTCCAACATCATTTTTGTACTGTTGCTATTTTCTTCTTTTACCATTTCGTTTTCCTTTCCTCCATTATTACACGCCCACCACAAAATAAATCCTGCCACAATTGCAAGCACCACTGCGGCAATAATTTTTTGGTTATTTTTCATATATTTACTCTCCTTCTCTTGACATTATTTATTACCTATAATACAATATGATTACATAGGAGTCACTTCCTTGTAAATAATTTCTTGGAGGTGTTTTTATGAAAACTCGAATTTCTGTTTTGCTGGCCGTTCTTCTTTTGCTTTCTATGCTTTCGCCCGTCAGTGCCGCTGCTGTTGAATCACCGAGTATCTATGGTCCATACGACAACTTTGAGGAATTATATGAGGCATATATGCAAGCTGTCGAAGATGGAGACACTAATCAGCAAGCATATCTGCTTGAGATTGGACGGACCAGTCTCCGTGCAGAAATTGAAATGTCTCAAGCTAATACCCCCGCACCCGCTTATGATGCTGTAGAGCAGTACTGGCGTGAAGAGGTTCTTCCTCAGTATTTTAGCTGCAGCTATTTTGAGACCCGTGATAATGGAGTTTGCCTTTCTTTAGGAAACAGACTTTCTTATTGGAGTTCTGATGATAAATCCACTGGCTGGACAGCGGTCCGTATAAGTTATCAAAATCACGCATACTGGGATAACACAGATATCATGGAAGAACAATTTTATTGTCACGCTCGTCTTGGTTATGCCGCAATAGAGAGTGAATGGAATCTGGAACCATGGAAAACCAGTATCAATTCCATTACCTGTAATTAAAGGTGACCCGTTATGATTGAACTCGTTGCTCTCTTTATGGGGCTAATATCATGGATTCTTCTCCTGTACTGCATTTTTAAACACCGTCATTTTTCACGCCTTAAAACAACCAAATTTCAAGCCGTTAGTTGGTCACTATGTTCCGTTGCTCTTTACTTTCCATCGCTTAGTCAGCAACTAGAATTTTTATCGAAAGACTATGATGGTATAATCGATTGTGTATCAACATTTCATTTAGCATCATTACTTCTTTTGCTCGTTACTTTTATCTTAAGTATTACATTACTTTTCCTGAGCAGAAAGTCGAAGTAAATAACGCAATCTTTATACCCAATACAGGAAAACACAACTTGTGTTTTCCTGCTTTTTCTGATTATCACTACCATGAGCTAGGAAAACTGCCCCTGCAGGAGATCAATTATCGCCTACAGCGCGGCATAGCGTATAGTTGATGCCAAGCTGAAGGAAAGAAGCACTGCCCCGGCGAAGCCGGAAAACGGCGACGAAATCTTCTGCAACGGCATATTCCGCTTCCATATCAGTGCCTTGCTGGACTGGCTGAAGGAACACCCCCAGCCGGTGGTGGAGATACCAATTTGCATGTGGGAGTCATCCGGCAGCAAAGACGACCGCCATGTGGAGGCAGCAGATGTAACACGCCCCATTGTCATTGCCGAAATAGCGCCGGACTACAGAGATTTCCTTTGTGAAATACCGGAAAGCAGTTGGGATATCCGTGGCTACGTATGCATTGACGGGTACCACCGGATAGAAAAAGCAAGGCGGATGGGTCTGGAAACGCTGCCTGCCGTTATCCTGCGCATGGAGCAGCATGTGCCTTTCCTGTACTCCGGTTATGAGCAGTATACAGACTATTGGAACGGAAAACTGGAGGAACGCAGCCAGGATGCCCAGCGTACACCGGCAGAAAAATAATATTGTTCATGCCATCCGGGGTTGCGCAAAAAGCGCAGCCCCGGATGTTTTATATGTGGCTAGAGTTGACGTTTACGAAAATTTGGTATCGAGCAGATAGATTACCTTATTAACAATGAATACGGTATTGACCGGGGTAGTTTGATTGAAAAAATTCATAGTGATAATTTTAGATTTATCTCAATTCAAGGCCCAGCGGGCTCAGGCAAAACAGCTTTTTGTAGAATGCTTCTTGAGGGTGAAGAACTTGTACTGTACTGCAGGGCCGAGCATCTTCTAGAGGTTTCTGATGTAAATTGTCTTTGGAATCTCAATCTCAAAGACGTATTTCAATATTTAAACGGGAAAAAATAGTTATATTTATAGATGCTTTGGAGTTTATTTCTGACCACAGGACAAAAATAGATATACTTCAAAATTTATACAGAATTGCAAAACTATACCAAAATGTTTATGTTTTGACGACTTGCCGCACAAGTGAAAAAAGTGCGTTTATTCGTATGGATGCCCAGCAGGAAATTCATAATTATGACATTGGTGAACTCTCTGATACAGAATTAAAACCTTTGATAGAAAGATACTCTATTCGTAAGTGCTCAATAACCGCCCGCCTAGCATTTGACTTCGTACTGTGAGATAATGTCCCAAACTTGAAAAACTGACGGTGAGTTTTTCAAGAAAACGGATAGGGATGGTGTCAAATGGGAGACGTGCTAGCGGTACGGGATGCCTTTCGAGCACAGCAATGGGCAATGCTCATTCAGGAATGTAACAGCAGCGGTCTGACAAGCGTGCGTTTTGTCGGCAGCGTGGTATTTCAGAGAAGAGCTTCTACTACTGGCTGCGGAAGATGCGCAGTCAGGCGGCAGAGGCTGCCGCACCACATTTGGTGCAGTTGGAACCGATTTCTCAAACAGAGGATATGCTTCAAATCCAGTACCGTGGAGCAGAGCTGAAACTTCCTGGCAGTGTGGATCTGGATGCCGTAGCAGCCGTGCTTCGTTCTATTGCGTCCCTATGATGGATCTGTCGAAAGTGCGCAATTACTACATTGCCTGCGGTTACACCGACCTTCGCCTGGGAATCGACGGGCTGGCCGCTGTGGTAACCCAGCAATATGGAAGCCAGCTGAGCGAGGAAAGTCTGTTCCTCTTCTGCGGCCGTCGGACCGACCGAATCAAGGCTTTGTACTGGACGGGAGACGGGTATCTGCTGCTGTATAAGCGCCTGTCCAATGGAAGATTTCAATGGCCACGGTCGGAATCGGAGCTGCGGCTGCTGGATCCCCAGAGCTTCCGGTGGCTCATGGAAGGGCTTCAGGTGGAGCAGAAAACCGCCATCCGCAAAGGAAAACCCAAGGATTTATTCTGAGAAAAAGATTGGAAAAATCTCATATTTTACTGTACTTTCTGGCAGGTTTATGGTATAATAAGCCTGTCAGAAATTGCATTTTCAGGAGGAAACGCCATGGCCGATCTGCAGCAGAAAACCACATATACCGCTGCGGAAGTGGCCATCCTGGAAGAAACCATCCGGAAGCAAGAGACGGAAATCGCAGAACTGAAACGCAAGCTGGAGCACATGAACGAGGTCTTTGCCAACGCCCAGAGAGCCCGGTTCGGTCAGTCCAGCGAGAAGGAAACTTACGTTCTTGGAAAAGACCAGATCAGTTTGTTTGACGAAGCGGAATCCGCACAGGACCACAAAGCGGAGGAGCCCAAACCGGATACCATTTTTGTTGCAGGACATGAGCGGAAAAAGAAACGCACCCAGGCTCAGATGCTGAATCATCTGCCGGAGGAAGAGGTGCTTTTGGAAATCCCTGAGGAGCAGCGGATTTGCAGCAAATGCGGCGGGAATATGAAGCCCATTGGCAAGAAGCTCCTCCGCCATGAAATGCAGATCATTCCCAGGCAGGTCAGACTGCTGGCCTACTATGCGGTCACCTATGCCTGCGACAAGTGCGAAAAGGATACCGGTTTTGCACGTATCGTATCCGTAAAGCCACCGGTTCCGCTGATGAAGCACTCCCTGGCCTCTGCCTCCACGGTTGCATACATTATGGCGCAGAAGTATGTAGACGGGCTGCCCCTGGCAAGGCAGGAGAAAATCTGGGAAAGAGAAGGCATTTCCTTGAGCCGTGCTACCATGGCCAACTGGGTGATCCAGTGCAGCCAGACCTGGCTGAAGCCGCTGTACAAGCACATGAAGCAGCGGCTTCTGGAACAGTCGGTCATCCATGCGGATGAGACCGTGGTGCAGGTACTGAAAGAGGATGGGAAGCCTGCCGCCTCGGAGTCCAGGATGTGGCTGTACGCCAGCAGCGCTGCGCTTCTGCGGCACCAGGTTCGGCTCTTCGAATACCAGCCGGACCGCAGCGGCAGGCGGGCAGAGGCCTTTCTCAAGGGCTTCACCGGCTGCCTG
>DSLFC04101__coassemble_4910_pt1 | contig 5320 bp, 5 predicted proteins | sample DSLFC04101__metabat2_low_PE_021 | metagenome-assembled genome bin DSLFC04101 | reverse complement strand
CTCTGCGTCACGCGGAAAAATGCCGCTTCTGCTGGATGTGCCGTCACCTGTGCCCCATTCAGCATCAGACCGGTAAAGAACTGAATACCCCCCGTGCCAAGGGCCTGCTTCTGAGCATGGTCAATAAGGGCGCTCAGGTGTTTGATAAGGACATGGCTGAGGCTATGTATGAGTGTGTGCTGTGTGACGCCTGTACCAATGACTGCGCCACCGGCTATCAGCCTCCCCTGTTCATCCGGGAAGCCCGTACCGAGGCCGTCGTCAACGAGCTGGCTCCCGCTGCTGTCATGGAGCTGATCGACAAGGCTCTGGAATCCGGCAATATCTACGGTGTGGAAAAGCCCTCCTATGCCCAGGAAGGCTCCGACGTTCTGGTTTACATCGGCGATGTGGCTGCCATCCAGGTTCCCGAAATGGCTAAGAATCTGCTGAAGGTTCTGGCAAAGGCTGGCATTTCCGCCAAGGTCCTGGCTGACGAGCCCACCTCCGGCATGATGCTGGCTGACCTGATGGGCTACACCCAGGAAGTGCTCGACCAGGCCAAGGCCTGCGCTGAGGCCATCAACGCTGCCGGTCTGCCTGTCGTGGTTCTGGACAGCTATGACGCTGAGATCATGAAGCAGAAGTACCCCGAGTGGGGCTGCGAGATCCAGGCGGAAGTCACCACCGCTACCGCTTTCGTTGCCAAGCTGCTGGAAGAGGGCAAGCTGGAAGCCAAGGCTGCTAACGGCATCACCGGCGCCTGCCATGACGACGACCGTCTGGCCCGTACCTTCCATGAGTTCGCTCCCATCCGTGCTATTGCAAAAGCAGCAGGCTACGAGCTGGGCGAAATGTTCAACCGGGAAAAGCTGGCCAAGTCCTGCGGCAGCGCTGTGGCGAAGGCTTATATGCCCGAAATCATTGCCAAGGTGGCTCTGGGCCGCTGGGCAGACCTGCGCCGCTATGAGCTGAAGGCCATGCTGGTGGCCAATCCCCAGGCTCACCTGTGCCTGAGTCAGGAAGTTCCCGAGAGTAACGTCCTGGTTGACCTGTACGGCGCTCTGGTATAATCTATGAAGCACATTCTTGTCTGTGTAAAAGCCGTGCCTGCCACCACCTCCGTTCAGGTGGATGGCGAATACCGGCTGAAGCGGGACGGTGTCAGCCTGCAATGGAATATTGCCGATGAATCCGCCCTGGAGGCCGCATTGTGCCTGAAGGACAAGGATGGAACGGTCACAGTTCTCACCATGGGGCCTCCCAAGCTGGAGGCCCCCCTGAAGGAACTGCTGGCCCGGGGGGCGGACCGGGCGGTGCTGATCACGGACCGGCTGATGGCGGGTGCGGATACCCGGGCCACTGCGGCGGCTTTGAAAGCGGCGGCTGAGAAGTTGGGCCCCTTTGACCTGATCCTCTGCGGACGGCGGGCCATCGACGGCGAAACCGGACAGGTGCCGGGTGAGCTGGCGGCGGCACTGAACATTCCCTGTGTGTCCAATGTGGAGAAGCTTACAAAAGAGGGTGAAAATCTGATTTTGTCCCGCCGGATGGAAAATGGGATTCAGACTCTTTCTGCGGAAGGACCGCTGGTGGTCAGCGTCTGCGAATATTCTTACAATCTGCGCCTGGCAGGAATCCTGTCCCTGCGCCGGGCCAGAAACAAGCAGGTGGAGCGGTACTGCGCCGCGGATCTGGGAATGAACGCTGCCGAATGCGGCCTGAAGGGCTCCCTGACCAAGGTCACCGCCATGGAGGCCAAGTTCCCGGGACTGCGGAAGGGCCCGAAGGAGACGGACATTTCCGCAGGTGTCGCTAATGCCTTGAAGATCATCCGGGAGGTGCAGCCATGAGTCAGGAAATTCTGGTGCTGTGTCCCTTCGGCGTGGATACGGGACTGCTCAGTAAGGCCGCGGAGCTGTCTCTGGGGAATGTACGGACGCTGGTTCCCGGTGGGGAATCAGAAGAGGCTGCCCGCTATGGCGCTTCCATGATCCACACGTTAAATGAAAAAACGATTGCCGACGAAGCTGCATTTGCAGACTTCCTGGCAGAAAAAATAAAGCAGTGGGGGAGCAAAATCGTCCTGGCTCCTGCCACCATTCAAATGCGAAACATCATGCCCTTACTTGCCTGGAAGCTGGACGCGGGCTTAACGGCGGACTGCACTGCCCTGGATATGGAGGGCAGCAATCTGGTCCAGACCCGGCCAGCTTTCGGCAATTCCCTGATGGCTACGATCAAGTCCCTGAGCGAAGTCCAGATGGCCACTGTCCGTCCCGGCACCTACCGGGCGGAGGAGCGGCCTGTGAACGATCCCCGTATCATCGCCGAGGAATACGCTGGGAAAGAGCGGGTGGAGGAAGTTTCCTTTGAGGGCTTCTCCCAGGGAAAGCCCCTGTCCCAGGCGGAGATCATCGTGGCCGGCGGCATGGGCGTTGGCTCCAAGGAGGGCTTCCGGAAGCTGGAGCAGCTGGCTGCCAGGCTGGGTGCCGGCTTAGGAGCCTCCCGGACGGCGGTGGATGCAGGCTTTGCTCCCTTCCGCTGCCAGGTGGGAATGACCGGCGTGACGGTGTGCCCCAAGCTGTACATTGCCGTGGGGATCAGCGGCGCGGTGCAGCATTTGGCGGGCATGTCCGGTTCCGGCAAAATCATCGCCATCAATGCGGACCCCAAGGCTCCCATCTTCGACTATGCGGATTACGGCATCGTGGGGGACTGGGAATCTGTCATCGACAAACTATTGGAGGAGGAATTTCTATGAATTACAAAAAGGCTTATGTTCCTGCCATTGGCTATACCAAGATTTGTGAAATCGGAAAGTGCAGCCTGAAGAAGCTGGAGTTCGGCATGATCGAGCTGAACGCCGGTGACAAGCTGACCTTCTACACCGAGGACCGGGAAGTGGCGTTTATCATGCTGGAAGGCCACTGTAATGTCTACTGCAATGGGGAAAAGTGGGAAAACATCGGCAATCGGAACAACGTTTTTGAAAACCGGAAAGCTGAGAGCTTCTACATGGGCAGAGAGCAGCATCTGGAGATTGAGGCCATCGACCACATCAAGATCGCTGTCTGCGGCACCCCCGTGGCAGAAAAGACTGAGCCCCAGGTTCTGCGTGAGGATCATGTGGTGCTGAAGCTGCTGGGCCGCGTTCCCTTCCAGAGAGAGACCAGCTTCATCATCGACCAGAATTCCAACGCCAAGGTTCCGACCATCGGCGAAGCCTACTGCACCGAAGGCAACTGGGCAGGCTTCCCGCCCCACAAGCACGACGAGGACAATATGCCCACCGAGTGCATCTGCGAAGAGATTTACTACTTCCTGTTCAACCCCAAGCAGGGCTTTGCTGTTCAGTGTCTGTACACTTCCGACGGCAGCATTGACGAGGCTTACCGCGTGAAGAACGACGAGCTGGTGGAGTTCCCTGTTGGTTACCACACCACCGTTTCCACCCCCGGCTACGAGACCTACTTCCTGTGGCTGATGGCTGGCGACTATCAGGGCTTCAACCGCAGCAATGACCCTGAGCACGACTGGATCCGCTAAGATTCTGTTCCAACCATAACAGTTTCCCCTGATGAGCCCGGCCTTAGGAAAGGCTCATCAGGGGTTTTCTAAAAGGAAAGAAGGTTTTTCTATGATGAAATATGTTCTGGGCGCGGATATCGGCAGCGGCAGCGTGAAACTGACGCTTCTTTCCAGAGAAGGTGTCATTGCAGCCACCGCTGGCTGTGAGTATCCCACCTACTATCCCAATGTGGGCTGGTGCGAGCAGAATCCGGAGGATTGGTGCCGGGCCTTCAAGACCGCCTTTGCGGATATTCTGAAGGAAGCGGACATCACCGCGGAACAGATCGAAGCCCTGTCCTTTGACGCCGCCACCCATACTGCGGTCCTGCTGGATGAAAACAAGCAGGTGCTGCGCCGTGCCATTCTGTGGACCGACCAGCGGAGCAAGGCAGAGGTGCAGGAGTTGAAGGATACCTGCCTGGACATCATTATGGACCAGGTGGTCAACGCTCCCACAACCGTCTGGACCCTTCCCCAGCTGATGTGGCTCCGCAAGCACGAGCAGGAGGTTTGGGGAAAAATCCGCTATCTGCTCTTTGCCAAGGACTATCTGCGTTTTCGCATGACCGGCTCCATTGAAACCGACACCATTGATGCCGCCGGCTCCATGTTCTATGATGCCAAGCGGGAGTGCTGGTCCGAGGAGCTGTGCAAAGTGGGCGGCATTCAGATGGAATGGCTGCCCCGGCTGTGCAATCCCCTGGATCAGGTAGGCGTGATGACTGGGGAACGTGCAAAGGAATTCGGCCTGGCCGAGGGCACCAAGGTCCTCTGCGGCACCACCGATACCGTTATGGAGGTCTTTGCCGCCGGTAACGTGGAGCCCGGCCACTCCACCGTGAAGCTGGCCACCGCAGGCCGGATCTGCATTGTCACCGACCAGCCTCTGGATTCCAAATTCATTTTCAACTACCGTCATGTGGTGCCGGGCCTGTGGTATCCCGGTACGGCTACCGCCAGCTGCGCTGCCAGCTACCGCTGGTATCGGGATGCCATTGGCCGGGAATCTTTTGCGGACCTGAATGTGCCTGCAGAAGCCATTGCTCCCGGCAGCGACGGACTGATGTTCCATCCTTACTTAAATGGCGAGCTGACTCCTTACAATGACCCCGACCTGAAGGGAAGCTATACCGGAATCAGCTCCATCCATACTACTGCCCATTTCACCCGGGCAACTCTCGAGGGCGTAGCCATGAGTCTGAAAGACTGTCTGAACACTTTGCGGGAGCTGGGTGTGGATATGAAGCGGGTACGCATTATCGGTGGCGGTGCCAAAGGTATGCTATGGCGTCAAATTGTGGCGGATGTGTTGGGTATTGAGATGCAGAAAGTCAAGGTAGATGATTCCTCCTTTGGTACCGCTATGTTGGCTGCCATAGGTATTGGCTGGTTTAATAACTTCGCTGAAGCAGCGGAGAAGTGCGTCCAAATCGATTCGATTTCCAAACCCAATCCTGATAATCTGATAATATACGAGGAGTTGTTTGCGCGATATAAAAAAACACACGACGCTTTGGCTCCTATTTACAAGAATTAAGAAAACGAGGATACTAAAGTATAATGGTAATTATTAAACTGATCGAAATGCGTCCCAACCCGGGACGCATTTCTTTTTCCTTTTTCGCAAAATTTATCGAATACATTATTTATTTGACTTGTTTTAGGAAGTTTTGAAAGATTTTTGTAACCGCTTAATAATCACACGGTAAACATGAGAAATGGCAGGCCTTGTGGTTGAGGCCTGCCGTTAATCGAGATAGGTTTTCAT
>DSLFC04101__coassemble_4843_pt1 | contig 5369 bp, 9 predicted proteins | sample DSLFC04101__metabat2_low_PE_021 | metagenome-assembled genome bin DSLFC04101 | reverse complement strand
GGGTTTTCTGCTTTTCAGAATTATATTTTTTTGTCGTGTGCTTGACATACGGGTGCCGCAGATCGTGGAACCGGATGGGACGCAGTTCGTACTTTTGCAGGAGCTGCTGGAATTTCTGGCTTACATAATCCGGCTGCAGAATCGTTCCCATCTGATCCACACAGACAAAATCCAGATAACGCTGATCATAGGAGGCACCACATATCTGCATCTGACGCAGCTGCTGATTGCGCAGATTCAGAAAATACTGGTGGGTATAGGGACAAAGAGGAAGATCCCGGCGGCTGTATTCCGTCTTGGTCGTGTTCTCCCGAACTGTGGTTACCACATTGTCTCCAATCTTTTCCTTCACCACGGTGGTATCAATATGAATCCATCCTCCCTGCAAGTCAATGGATGACCAGCGAAGCCCCAAGACTTCGGATCGCCGCAGTCCATAGAAGGCAGCTGCAAATATGGGAACCGCAATGGGTTCATTCTGCGTCAGGGCGAGCAGTTGTGCCACTTCCTCCACAGAGTATGGCGTGTTAGGGATGTACTTGGCTTTTGTGGGCCGGGTTGCCAGATCGGCGGGGTTGTAGCGGATGTACTGATGTTTCAGCGCCCACTGCAGGGCGCTGCGGATAATCGCATGGTGTTTGATCACGGTGTTGGGATTCAGCCCGCCACCGATTTTGAACTGATAATAGTCCTCCAGATCTCCGGGGGTTACGCTTCCCAGGGTGATCCCCCGGGGATTGAAGTAGGGAATCAGGTGAAGATTCAGAATGTTCACATATTGATTGTAGGTTGTTACCGCCAGCTTGGGCCGATTGTGTTCTACCCAGTCCGCAATATGCTGGCCCAAAAGCCGGTTAATCGGCTCAATGGCTTCCAGCCCCTGGTATTGCTCGATTAATTGCCGGAGCATGGTTTCGGCTTTTCGTTTGTTTCCGCGAAGGGGCAGGTTCAGAGGAATCCACTTCTGAACCCGTTTTCCATCCTTGTCCCGGAAGTTCAGGACGGCATAGTATTTGTCGTTTTTCACCTGTAAACTGCCAGTCATGGTTATACACCGCCCTTTCTGTCGCAGCTGGCTTGAATAAATTCCAGCACGGAGGCTTTGGGGATTTTATAGGCGTTTCCAATCTGGAAGCAGCGGATCTTCCCGCTTTCCAGAAGCCGGTATACTGCTGTGCGGCCGATTCCCAGGACCGCTCTGGTCTGCTGTACTGTGAGGATGTCCGGCAAGGCATCAAAATGTAGTTCTGTGTTGTTTTTAGACTGATTCATGGTATATTTCCTCCAATTTGTTCAGAATAAGCGAATTGAGTTCCGCTTTTACCAAATGGTTATGTGCCTGGTAAAAATAAAAAATTCATGGCGGGCAGAGGATGCGCTGTTTGGAACTGTGCGGGCCTGAATGGGGAGGAAGGGGAATAGGTGACTATCCCCCATCTTGCTTCCTCAGTAGGTCACCAACCTCGTGAAGCAACGCTATCCCGGCAGAAAAGCCGAAGCAGAACTGGCTCTCCAGTTCCATGGAGTGGGACAGAGCCATCTGCTCCAGAAGCCGTTCTACCTGGACAAATTGCTCCCGGGTCAGCTGGGCTTGCAAGCGTTCTATCTTCTCCGAAATTTCCCGGTTGACCTCTCGGTACTTGGGATTCGTAGGAACCACCGTTTCCGCCGGATAGAATCTGCCGCTCCAAAGATCTTCAAGAATCATGGAGTATCCTCCAATGGAACAGCAAGCATCTGCCTATCAATCATCATAAAGGTTTCCGGCTTTTGGAACCGCTGGGTAAATGCTTGCAGCAGTTCTGGGTCGAGGGAGCCAAAGTCATCCTCTGTCAGCCCTACTACCAGAAATGTCCCGGCGATGATGTCATAGATCGTGCCTGCTTCATCCCGCATCGCTCGGTTCAGAGGACAGCCATCCAGTTTTCCGGTCTCCCGGCATACAATAGCCACCGGCTCCGGAAAGGGATATATAGCCTCAATATAGCCGCCTACTTCTCTTTGCAGGGATTTGAGACCCATCGAGATCGCTTTGGTGTAGGGCCTCTTTCCCGGCTCCACCACCAGGGCTGTCATTGTTTTGCTCACAGAAATCAACCTCCCAAATGAAAACGGGGTGCAGCATTACACTGCACCCCTTACTTCTTTTCGTTTTTCCACTGCCAGTAGGTAATCAGCGCCAGCGACACCCCCTGAATGAACAGCCCAGTAAGGACCGACAGGGGCGTTGTCATTTTGCTCTGGCGATCATAACATCCGCCAGAACCACAATGGCCAGGGTCACAGTGAACCCAATTACAAATAGAATCATTTCATTCATTGGATTTGTTCGCCTCCTTCTTTTGATTTGCTGCCAGGCGGTAAAAAGTGCTCTTGGATACGCCCAGCTGTTTTCTGGCCTGCCCGGCGGAAATCTCTCCTCGCCGCCAGGCTCCCAGCACTGCCTCCAGGTCGGGATATGTTTTGGGCGGCCTGCCGGTGTACTTTCCCTGAGCCTTGGCAATGGCAATGCCTTCTTTCTGCCGCTGGAGAATGGACTCCCGCTCCAGCTGGGCAATGGCGCCGAAGATGGTCAGCACAAACCGGCCGCTGGGGGTGCTGGTATCCAGCGCCTCCTTTTTGGACACAAAGGCAACTCCTTTTCCGCTGAGCTGCTCTACCAGCTCCAGCAGGTCCCGGGTACACCGGGCAAACCGGGAGATGCTCTCCACGATCACCACATCCCCCTCCCGGACAAACTCCATCATCTTCTTCAGCTCCGGGCGGGAAGTATCCTTGCCGCTCTGCTTGTCCAGGAACACCTTTTCCACGCCCAGTTCCTGCATCAGAATTTCTTGTCGGGCGGTATTCTGGCCTTGGGTGCTGACCCGCACATATCCGACTTTCATGTTCGCCTCCTTGTCCCATTTGGGTGGTTCCGCCTATGGGACAAGTCCCAAAAGGGGAAAGCGAGGTATTTGGGACGGTTTTTCCGGGGCTTTTTCCGTCCCGTCAGGGTATACCCAAATGGAACCCGCCATAGATACATCATGTTCATTCCGATCCGGGGAATCCGAATCCGCTTTTGCAGATAGGGAAACGCCGGACGTAAAATCATCTTTTTACCCACAGTACAAATACTCCTCAATCTCTTCCGGTGTGACGCCATCGGCCAGCAGTGCGTCGATGTCCTCCGGATACACCCCAAAGCAGCTGGCTACCGCTTTCAGGTCTCGGATGTAGGCTGAGTCCTCGATCTCATAGTCCCGGCTGGTATAGGGGCGGGATAGAGGCTGGTAGTCCGGCCAATCCAGAAAGCCGGAGAAAGCGGTATACAGTCCACTATCGTCAAACTCGTCCTTGGATATCTTCCCCTGAGCGTTGATGGACAGAATCTCTCCACTGTAAATCCGCACCCGCTCCATCTTCCCAAGACGCAGTTTCGCCCGGTTCAGGGCCTTCTGGAGGATTTCCTCTGTGCTGGCGTAGATGTAGATCCCCTGCTGAGGGAAATGGAAGATACACAGAGGGTTATTTCCCTTGACGAAAAACAGCTCGTCCTGCTGACTGAGAGCGGTAATGGTGAAAGTTCCTTCCAGCTGCTCTGCCATGCTTTGCAGGCTGCCAAAGTCCAGTTTCCCGGATTGTTCCAGAAGCTGTACAGCCACATAGCTGTCGGTCTCAATCTTGGTGTCGGGAAGCTTCCGGGCCTTCCGGAGCAGCTTGTCATTGTACAGGACCCCGTTATGCGCCAAAGCAAAGGCTCCCATCTCCGTTCTACCCAGGAAAGGGTGGTTGTTCTCGTTCTTCTTTTCGGAGCCCTGGGTGGTCATCCGGGTGTGCCCCATAACCACCGTGGCTTCCAGAGGCACCCGGTACCACATCAGGTGGGCAGGCAGCGGGCGTTTGAATACCTTGAGCCGATTCCCTGCGTTGTAGCTGATGCCGGTGGCATCGGTGCCCCGAGCCTCACAGGCAGTGGCCAGGATAGAAAGTAGCCGGTTTCTCTGTTTCAGGGTCAGCTTGTGACCATAGTCTACGAATCCAAACAGACAGCACATTGTTTACACCTCCGCTTCCGCATGTACCGGCTCATTGACATAGAGCTGCCGCTCTTTCAGGTACTGAATCAGCTCCGGCTGGGTACATCCGGAGACAAAGGTGGTCCAGGACATATCCTGAATCTCCTGATCGGTACAGAAAAGGGCAGTGTCGCAGATCCGGTCCAGGAGCTGCAGCACTGCCAGGAAGGTATTGTATTTCAGAGTATCTTGCCAAGCTGCTCCCATCCGACAAGACACAGCCGTTTGACCTCGATAACCGTGTGAAGCTGGAATACTATCGCTTGGAAAAGACCTATGAAGGCGCAATCGAACTGGAATCCACGCCCGGATCGTGGAAACCGACACATCCGAAGCGCGCTGGAGGTCAGAAGGACAGGCTCAGTCCTCTGGATGAGATCATTGCCAGAATCAACGAGGAGTTTTTCGGTGACTTCACGGATGCCGACCGCGTTATGGTAGATACTCTTTACACAAAGATGCGTAAGGACGCTAAGGTCAAAAAGGCTGCAAAGAGCAACGATCGACAGGTATATGAACGGAGTATTTTCCCAGGCATATTTGATGCGACTGCACAGAAAGCATATATGGAAAATACGGAGGCATATGAGCAGCTGTTCCTTGATGCCGAGAAATACCGCATTATTCAGCAAGCTCTCGCAGAACGGTTATATCAGGAACTACATGGGGAGGCAAAATAATTGCGAAACCGTATAAAGTCCTAATTTTTGAACCGCACAGGAGGAAGCATCATGCCAAGGAGTAAAACTTTAAAACTATTTTTGATGGATGGAGAGCCGAGCGGAAGGATTAAATGCTCCTTGGCCAACTGGACCGGGATTGCATATAAAATCCCTCGCACCGCTTTGGACAAGTGCAAGGATTTGGATATTCTCAAACAGAGCGGCGTGTATTTCCTGTTCGGCACTGATAAGGCAGATAATGCTGTGGTGTACATAGGCCAGGCCGGGGTTCGTAAAAATGGCAAGGGGCTTCTCTTGCGTGTGCAGGAGGCACATAACTCCATTGATTATTGGACCGAGGCGGTCATGTTCACTACGACGAACAACTCCTTCGGTCCGACAGAGATAAGCTATCTTGAAAATCGCTTCTGCAATATGGCGATTGAAGCCGGACGTTATGTTGTTAAAAATGGAAATGACCCCAATCCTGGGAATATAACCGAGGAGACAGAGAGCGAACTTGAAGAGTTTATCGACTATGCGAAAATTGTGATGGGCACTCTTGGGCATAAGGTGTTTGAGCCGTTTGCGCCTTCTGCAGAATCCGCTGACACAGAACCAGTCCTATACATGGAATATGGAAAAG
>DSLFC04101__coassemble_4468_pt1 | contig 5663 bp, 3 predicted proteins | sample DSLFC04101__metabat2_low_PE_021 | metagenome-assembled genome bin DSLFC04101 | reverse complement strand
TCAGGTGCAGGTCGTGTCCTGGTACGACAACGAGAACTCCTACACCAGCCAGATGGTTCGTACCATCAAGTACTTCTCCAAGCTGCTGTAACCAGCAAAATATTGCAGACCGCCGCCCGGAAACGGGCGGCGGTCTTCCGTTTCCGGGAGCGCTCCATAAAGAAATCAGTCAAATTGGAAAAAATATAATAAAATTTGGAAAAGGGTTTGCATTTTTGAAACAGACATGGTATACTTATCTGGCACTGCAAGAAAAGCTGCAAAACTGTTTATCCTGTTCCAAAATGGAACGTGCGAAAGATAAGAAAGGGGTATGAGAATGTCTCACAAGTACGTCTATCTGTTCACCGAAGGAAACGGAAAAATGCGGGAGCTCCTGGGTGGTAAGGGAGCCAATCTGGCGGAAATGACCCGGATTGGTCTGCCTGTCCCTCAGGGCTTTACTATTTCCACAGAAGCCTGCACCAAATACTACGAGGACGGCCGCACCATCAATGACGAAATCAAAGCCCAGATCATGGACTATGTGGAGAAGATGGAGCTGATCACCGGCAAGAAGTTCGGCGATCTGGAGAACCCGCTGCTGGTCTCCGTCCGCTCCGGCGCCCGGGCCTCCATGCCCGGCATGATGGATACCATCCTGAACCTGGGTCTGAACGAGCAGGTGGTGGAGGTGATGGCTGCCAAGTCTGGCAACCCCCGCTGGGCCTGGGATTGCTACCGCCGGTTTATCCAGATGTACTCCGACGTGGTAATGGAAGTGGGCAAGAAGTACTTTGAGGTCCTCATCGACCAGATGAAGGAGCGCAAAGGCGTGACCCAGGACGTGGAGCTGACGGCGGAAGACCTGAAGGAACTGGCCGGTCAGTTCAAGGCCGAGTACAAGGCCAAGCTGGGCGTGGACTTCCCGGACGACCCCAAGGAACAGCTGATGGGCGCCATCAAGGCTGTGTTCCGCTCCTGGGACAACCCCCGGGCCAATGTTTACCGTCGGGAAAACGACATTCCCTACTCCTGGGGCACTGCTGTCAATGTGCAGTCCATGGCCTTCGGCAACATGGGCGATGACTGCGGCACCGGCGTTGCCTTTACCCGCAACCCCGCCACCGGCGAGAAGAAGCTGTTCGGTGAGTTCCTGACCAATGCCCAGGGCGAAGACGTGGTGGCCGGTGTCCGGACCCCCATGCCCATCAGCGAGATGGCAGAAAAGTTCCCCGAGGCATTTGCCCAGTTCACTCAGGTCTGCAAGATCCTGGAGAACCACTACCACGATATGCAGGACATGGAGTTCACTGTGGAAGCCGGCAAGCTGTATATGCTCCAGACCCGTAACGGCAAGCGTACCGCTCCCGCCGCTCTGAAGATCGCCTGCGACCTGGTGGACGAGGGCATGATTGATGAGAAGCAGGCTGTGGCCATGATCGAGCCCAGAACCCTGGATACCCTGCTGCACCCCCAGTTTGATGCAAAGGCGCTGAAGGCTGCAAAGCCTGTGGGCCGTGCTCTGGCCGCTTCTCCCGGAGCTGCCTGCGGCAAGATCGTCTTCACCGCCGAGGATGCCAAGGCCTGGGCGGAACGGGGTGAGAAGGTAGTCCTGGTCCGTCTGGAGACCTCTCCCGAGGACATCGAGGGCATGATGTCCGCCCAGGGCATCCTGACCGTCCGGGGCGGCATGACCTCCCACGCAGCCGTTGTGGCTCGCGGCATGGGCAGATGCTGTGTCTCCGGCTGCACCGAGATTGCCATGGACGAAGAGAACAAGAAGTTTACCCTGGCGGGCAAGACCTACCACGAGGGCGACTGGCTGAGCCTGGACGGCTCCACCGGCTGCATCTACGACGGCCAGATTCCCACCGTGGACGCGGAAATCGCCGGTGAGTTCGGCCGGATTATGGCCTGGGCCGACAAGTACCGCCGCCTGCAGGTCCGCACCAACGCTGACACTCCCCGGGATGCCGCCAAGGCCAAGGAGCTGGGCGCCGAAGGCATCGGCCTGTGCCGTACCGAGCATATGTTCTTCGAGGAAGGCCGTATCGCTTCCTTCCGGGAGATGATCTGCTCCGACACTGTGGAAGAGCGGGAGGCCGCCCTGGCCAAGATTCTGCCCATGCAGCAGGCCGACTTCGAGGCCCTGTATGAGACCATGGAGAGCTACCCTGTAACCATCCGGTTCCTGGATCCTCCCCTGCATGAGTTCGTGCCCACCACCGAGGAAGAGATTGCCGATCTGGCCAAGACCCAGGGCAAGACTGTCCAGCAGATCAAGGACATCATCGCTTCCCTGCATGAGTTCAACCCCATGATGGGCCACCGTGGCTGCCGTCTGGCGGTTACCTATCCCGAAATCGCTGCCATGCAGACCAAGGCCGTCATCCGGGCTGCCCTGGCTGTGAAGGGCCGTCATCCCGACTGGAACCTGGTTCCCGAGATCATGATCCCCCTGACCGGCGATGTGAAGGAACTGAAGTACGTCAAGGACGTGGTGGTGAAGGCTGCCGACGCGGAAATCGCTGCCGCCGGTGTGGAACTGAAGTATGAAGTGGGCACCATGATGGAGATTCCCCGTGCCTGCCTGACCGCCGATCAGATCGCCAAGGAGGCGGAGTTCTTCTGCTTCGGCACCAACGACCTGACCCAGATGACCTTCGGCTTCAGCCGTGATGACGCGGGCAAGTTCCTGGAGGCCTACTACAACGCCAAGATCTTTGAGAACGATCCCTTTGCCAAGCTGGATCAGACCGGCGTGGGCATGCTGATGGAGATGGCGGTGGAGAAGGGCCGGAAGGTCCGTCCCGACCTGCACGCCGGTATCTGCGGCGAGCATGGCGGTGATCCGATGAGCGTGGAGTTCTGCCACAACATCGGACTGGATTACGTCAGCTGCTCTCCCTTCCGGGTGCCCATTGCCCGGCTTGCCGCTGCGCAGGCTGCTATAAAAGAAACCCCCGCGATGTAATCGCACGGAAGTCTTAACGGGTAAATAACAAGCACAGACGCACCGCCTAAAAAACGGTGCGTCTGTTTTTACTTTCAGACAAATACCTCTACAACCAGATCATGCCAATCTCGTCTCCGAAATTGAAGCGGAAGGTTATTGGCAATACGATACTGCCGGGCATTCTCAAAGTCAATGGTAAAGGAACATACCGGTAAGATGTGCGGTGCCAGAAGATTTGCTGGCTCAAAGACAGCGGATGTGTTTCCCAGATTCATTTTCCAGCGGAACGTATAGCTCTTAATTGGCACAACTGCTTCGACAAACTCTTCAATTAACTCATCAGAGATTTTCGCCGTTGATACGTCCACCAGTTGGGCGAGTCCTTTTTTGATTGCGGGCAAATCAAACTGCGGTTCAGAATCTAATTGAGGTTTCGCTTCAGACTGGTTTTTCAGACTAGTGAGTTCTCCTGTTGCCTTAGAGTATAGTTCCTGGTACTGCTCTTTTGTCAGTTCTCCGTCTGCACGCATTTCTCCGAGGTTTAGGATACGCTGCTCCAGCTTTTGTATCTTTTCCCTTCGTTCATTTTGCTTTGCTTCTGACTGGGCTGCCGCACCAATCAAACAGCTTTCAATCATTTGGCAGGCCCGCAGCACAGCTTCTTTTTGGTCACCCCATAGATATTCAAATACTCGCTTTGCCATCAGATCTAATTTCCATTCACATAACGATATGGCATCGCAGCTTTTTTGCCCTTGGATTTGGTTTTGTTCAATAAAACTCTTGGCAGGATTCTGTGATCGAAAATTGCACTGGTATCCATAAATAGGAGTGCCATCTTGCAGCACCCTCCATTTGAAGCGGCTGTATCCAGCACCACAACGGCAGCGTAATTTCCTGACCCAGAGATGCTGGGGAATACGACTACCACGTCTGCGTTCCTCTCCTGACGGCATCTGGTATTTTTGAATGCGGCCTTTTCGGATGCGTTCGCATTGCCGCCATAGAGTTTCTGGGACGATTGGCTCAAAATCCCCTTTGAGCAAGACAAAGCTATCCTCATCCAGATTTTTGATCCGCTTTTTTTCCAAGAAGTTGTTTACCCTGGACTTGTTGTAACAGATGTACCCCATATAGGTTGCATTACGTAGAATGCGGCTGATTTTTACACAAGACCACTTTACTTTTCCGTTTCCATCTTTACAGCCCCGGAGCGTTAGTTCATTGACAATTTCCTTCTGGCCGAGGCCCTGGGAATACAGCTCAAAAACTGTGCGGATGGTTTCTGCTTGCTCCGGATTAATCACATAGGTTCCATTGACCCGGTCATAGCCAATGATATTACCATTCCCATAGAGGACGCCGTTCTGTCGACTGATGGCCTGACCGGCCAGCACACGTTCCGATATTTTCCGGCTTTCCTCCTGGGCAAGTGTGGCCATGATGGTGAGTCGAAGTTCGCCGTCTCCATCCATTGTCCAAATATTATCCGAGACAAAGTAGACTTCTACACCATAGTTCTTCAGTTCTCGAGTGAGAACCAACGTATCGACGGTGTTGCGAGCAAAGCGGCAGACTTCACGGGTAACAATTAAATCGAACTTCTTCTGGCGAGCATCTTCGATCATTTTCATAAACGAGGGCCGCTTCTTTGCCAGTGTGCCTGTGATTCCTTCATCTTTGTAAACGCTGTCTTTGATACAAGGGAAATCCCCAATAAACAAGGGCTTTCAGCGGTTTTGCTCCGCCGGAAACCCTCTTTTTTTATGTCTGTTTTCAGTTTTTCAGCGACTTTGCCCAGTGGAAACTTGAACCCGTGTGAACCCTTGATTTGAACCCCTCCGAGGGAAAATCAAAAGGTATAGGCAAAATCAAAATATATGAGGAATAATCAAAAGGTTTACACGTCGAGGCGTTTACGGATATCGTTCAACCACTCGCCGTTGTATTTGAAATAGCGCGGTCCCGCAACTCCCCATTTGCTCTGTGTGAGCATTGCTGCCAAAGCGGACAAAGACCACTTCTTGCCATCGTATTCTACATTATGATCATCGACTACCGTGCAGGTCAGTCCCGACTTCTCGTCGGCACGATTACAGTATTCGATAGTGGCTCCGATGGGAATCTGGCAAAGCGAGAACGCAAACGGAGCAAGACGCTCCTTTTTCTGTTCCTCGATATCCTCTGCGGTATCGGCTGCAGCAACGTCATCTGCACTTGGCGGTATGAGTTTCAGCTTATCGGTGCATCCGTGGATTTCTGCTATTGCCTCCAAAATTGAATACGCATCTTGTGGCGTCATCGCATAGAACTCACAGACTCGCTTTTGCCCGTTGAAATTATCAATAGAGCGAAGATTCGGATTCAGCTTGTCAATGATGGAGTGAATCTTCAGGTCGGAAAGTCGGGGGTTCACTTCGTAGGTGGCGTACACACGGAAAGCAAACGGGATGCACTCGCTGCGGTTCAACTGTTGCAGCCTTTTCTCAATATCATCCGCATAGCCAATCTTCACATAGTCCGGGAAGGACGGATTAGTTAGGATGTAAATTACTCCTTGCTGTTCACTCATGTTAACACCTCCAATTTACACTTCGCTGAATATTTTTGAAAAAATCAGCTTAGTGAATACATCATCTATTTGCTTTGCAATCTGTTTTGACTCTATCAGTGTACCGAGTTCTATATTTCCCTGTTGCCCATGATAGGACAGATTCGCAGATGT
>DSLFC04101__coassemble_2516_pt1 | contig 8655 bp, 7 predicted proteins | sample DSLFC04101__metabat2_low_PE_021 | metagenome-assembled genome bin DSLFC04101 | reverse complement strand
TAAAACCCCACTTCCGTCAGCGTCCCGACGATCATCATCACCAGCGGCACCATGAACATGAGGATCATTTCTACGGTGAGCAAAAAGCAGGCGGTCTTGATGCGTCCGGGGCGCTTTTCCATGCGCCGTCGCAAAAGTTCGCGCTCCTTGGTGCGGATGTCGCGGGAGAGGATGGCAAGGCTGGTGCGCTGGTCTGTCCCCTGATCGACGCCCAAGAGTACCATGATCAGCGCCGACAGGTTGCTGGACTGCACGCGCCCTTCCATGCGCCGCAATGCCAGTTCCTGATTGCCTGTCTGCAAGTCTGTCAAAAGCACGTCCAGTTCCCGGCCCAGTTCCTTTCCCGCTACGCGCCGGTAGCGCGAAAAGAAGCCGATCAGGTCGCGGTCGCTCCCCAATACGCATTCCATCGTGCCGACCATGCGCGGGAGTTCCCCGTCGATGGCGTGGTTGAGTGCTTCGATGCGCTTTTTCAGCCTTTGCATGGACTGAAAATAGGCCAGGATCGCGGCGATGCCCGTCAAAACGCTCAGCCACGGGATCCCGAGCGGGATAAACGCAAGCCCCAAGATGGCAAGGAACAGGCTTCTGGCCATTTGGCCAGCCATGTATTCCTGCGGGGGGATGGCGATGCCCAAGCGGGCGAAATCCGCCTCATAGCGCTGCCGCCGGTATTCGCTCATGGGGAACAGCTTTTCAAGCAGCGCGGTCACAGGCCGCAACAGGCGTGCCGCCTGTTCCTCAAACGATGGCTTCCCGTGCGGGTAACGGATGGCGTCGCGCGTGCGCGCCGACGGCAGGTACAGGAGCCGCCCGGCCACGAGGTAAAGGCCGGCGCCCAACAGCACCGCGGACAACAGGCGTAAAAGCTGGCTCATCGCTGTTCCACCCCCTCCGCCGGTACATGCGCGCGCGATACCCACACCGATGTGGCCAGCACCGTCGCCAGCACCACGGCCAGCGTGATCTTGCCCGGCAACGTGTGCATCAGCATATCATACCAGTCCGGGATCATCAGCCCCATCAGGGGGATGCTGCCCAGCACCAGCATGACCGTCAATACGTAATCCGACATGTGCTTGCGCAGCGTGGTATCCACTTCCAGCTGTATCTGGCGCATTTCCGAGAAGCGCTCCACAATGCCGGAGAGCGTGCGGTTGAGCGATACGTCGTCCTGGCACTGGATCAGCGCCCCGCACCATTCCTTCCAGTACCAGTTTTCCGACGCCTCCCGCATGCGCTGGATGGCGCGGACGATGTTGCCGTCCAGATACTGTACGTCCACGACGAAGCGGCCAAAGATGTCGTTGACCGGCGCGGGCAGCATGGTCAGCACGCGCTCCACGGCGGTGAGGAGGTCGCCGGTGGCGACATAGCTGTTGGTGACGCTGCCCATGGCCATTTCCAGCTTTTCGTTGACCATGCGCGTGTAGTCTGCCGCGCGCAGGCGGATGATGGTCATAGGCACCATGGCCAGCCCAATGGCCAGCACCACGCTTGCCAGTATGTTCTCCATTGCCAGGCCAGTAAGAAAACCTGCCACGGCCATCAGCGCCGCCATGTTGCGATAGGTGGCCACCTGTTCGCCCATGCCGGAAGCGTCGAGCATGGCCACCGCTTCCTCCATCAGCCGCTGGCGCAGCGACGGCATGCTCCCCGTGACCTGCCGGATGCGCCGCTTGCGGCCTACGTCCTTCTCAAATGGCCGCCGCAGCCCTTCCGTCACGTCCCGCGGCCGCACGTCCGTCAAAACAAACAGCCCTGCCGTCACCAGCAGGGCACAGAGAATGTATCCTACCATTGTTACCTCCATCCTTCAAAATACCGCAGGGCCATTTTGTCCGCAGACGCCGCTTTCCAGCGCCGCGTCTGTCATTCCCCCTGTCCTTCTGTGCCGTCGGATGCCGCCTGCCCCTTGGCGGCGCTTTTTGCCTTCCGGCCTCTGGGGGCGGCTGCGCGCAATGGCGGTTCTTCGGCGTAGCGGCGTATGACCGCCTCTTCCGCGCCGTTGTTGCGCATGCGCTCCGCCACCCTGGGGGAGATGGCCCCAACGCGCCGCCAGTCCCCGCCGTCTTTTGTCGGCTCATAGGCAAACAACGTGCGCGTGCGGGCTTCGCCGTCCAGCGCGCCATAGGCTTCTACGACCTCCGTGATGCACCGATGGCTGTTGCCCAACTGCCGGCAGAATACCGCGATGGGGAAAGCCTCCACGATCAGGCCCATGAGGATGTGTGCCGGCACGTTCACCGCGCCCATCTGGCACATGGTCATCATGCGCGCGTAGGCTTGTGTGGCGCTGTTGGCGTGCAGTGTACTGGCCACGGTATGGCCTGTGCGCGCCGCCTCCTGTGCGTCCAGCGCTTCCGGCCCGCGCATTTCCGCCATGGTGATGATGTCCGGCCGCAGGCGCAGGGCGGTACGCAACAGCGCACGCATGTCAATGTCCATCCGCTCTTCGTCGCTGGGGCGCGTGCAAAGCGCCAACACGCTTTTGCGCCGCACGCCGTTGTCGCCCACTGGGTTGACAATGAGGATCTCGCGCGTTTCTTCTATGGTGACGATGCGCTGCCGCTCGTCGAGGTTGTTGAGGAGATAGGAAAGCAGCGTCGTCTTGCCGGAGCCTGTCTTGCCGGCAATGCTCACCGACACGCCGTGGTCAAGGCACGCCTCCAGGAAGTCCAGCACTTCCTCGCTGGCCGTACCCCAGCGGATGAGTTGGCTGCGCGTGACGTTGCCCAGCCGCTGCTTGCGGATCGTAAAGGCTGCGCCCGCTTCGTCGGGGATGAGCGGCGGGAACAGCGCCGTGACGCGCACGCCGGTGGTGATGTATGCGTCCACCATGGGATGCGCCGTGTCGATGCTGTGCCCGGAGAGCCGCACCAGACGGCGGGCGATGTCCCGCGCCTGTTCGCCGTTGCCAAAGCGCAGCCCCGTCTTGCGCCGCCCGTTTTCGTCCACGATCTCGATGTCATCATAGCCGTTGACGATGATCTCCTCCACGCCAGGGTCGGCAAGTGGTTCTTCCAGGATGGAATACCCCGCCATATCGCGGTAGAGCCGCGTGGTCAATTCCTGGATGCTCAGGCCACCGGCGTAGACTTTGTGGGTGGTAAGGTACTGCTCGATCAGGAAGCGCACGGTTTCCCGCGCCTGTTCCTGCAATACGGTCTCTGCCAGCGTGCCGGCGTGGTTCTGGCTCAGGTAATTCTGCGTGTCGCGCAGCGCCGTGTCGTAAGTCGTCCCCTCCGAGGCAGCGCTTGCCTCGCCCGCGTTGTTGTAGAGTATCCGCGAAAGCGTCTCACTCAAGGTGTGTTCACCGCCGTTTCTTCATCCATAAACAGTTCCCCGTCCTTTGCAGCCAGCGCTTTGGCGAGCAGGCGAAGGTTTTTTGTCCAGTTTGCCCCGTCCGCCTCCAGCACGCCGTCCGGCAACCGGCCCTCGTCGATGCAGCGCGCCAACTCCCTGGAAAAGCGGAAGCGGGCGGCAAAGGCGAGCCCCAGCTGGCGCTCCACTTCGTCCAGCAGGTAAAAGGGCTGGGTCATCGCTGCTACGGGTATGAGCTTTTCCAGCACCCCCGCATTTTCCAGCATTGGGCGAACGGCATTAAACCAGTGTACCGCGCCGATACCCGGCACGATGGGCAGCACGATCTGCCCGGTATGGCGCAGCATGGCCGGCAGGAACGGGTCGTTGCGCTGCACGGAACAGTCCAGCAATACATGGTCGAACATCTCGCCGCTGCGCACAAGGAACTCACGCGCGCGGTCGGCGGCCTCCAGGCCGATCTCAAAATCCGTATAGGCGTCGCGGTCGGTCAGGCCGGCAAAGAACAGCCCCTTGTTGTCCGGGTGCTGGTGGTAATAGCGGCGCACTTCGCTGTCGCCCAGCCGGTTCAGGTACCGCCCCAGGGACCGTTCCGCTTCCAGCCGCACGCCGGGCAGGCGCAGGGGAAGGGTGGGCTGGCAGAGGTTGGTGTCGATCACTGCCGCCGTACCCCTGGCGGCGTACAGATTGCCCAGGCCGCAGGCGATGGCGCTTTTCCCGGTGCCGCCGCAGCCCCAGATCGCGGTGATCATTCTCCCACCTCCGGGTCGTTGATGTCGATTTGTGCGGCGGATGTCGCCGTGGCTCCGGGGGTTGCCGTGGCTGGCGCGGCGCTCTGCGTGGGCGCGCCCGTTGCCGCGCTCCCGGTTGCCGTGGGCGTCGCCGGTTGCGCCGTGGGCGTGGACGTTTCCGGCACAGGGGTGGGCGCAGGCGTGGCCGGCGCTTCTTCAGCCAGGACGCGCTGCTCGCGGGGGATGTACACATCCGCGTCGTCGCCGCGCGCCAGAAAGACGATGTGCAATTCACCGTTCTGTTCCACTTCCGCCAGTTTCAGGGCCTGTTCCTCCGTAGCGTAGAATGTGACCGTCGCCGGCAGGCGGTTGGGCTGTTCCGGGTCTTTGGCAGCGTTCACCAGCGCGTCTGTGCCGTCGGAGGATGTGACCTTGCACACTTCCAGATAGCGCAGTTCGTCCGGGATGACGGTCTGCGACTGGCGGTGGACGCTGGAAAGCAGCGCCTGACCGCTCCCGCCGGTCATGTCCCCGCCTTCAGGGGCTGTGTCCGTCTGTTCTGTGGCCGCCAGCAGGCCGAGCCGCTGGTTGAACTGCGTCACCTTGCTCGTCACCATCACGGACACCACATCGCCGGGGCGCAGCAGGCCGGAAACACCGGCGGAGAGCGAGGGCATCGTGACCGAGACGAGCTGCTTGCCCTTCGCCGCGCCTGCGGCCACGGGATCGGCCAGCGTATCGCGCACCTTGGCTTCGGTGAGTATGCCGGCGAACAGGGAAGTGGCGGCATAGCGCCCCAGGAAGGACTCCAGCGCCGCGTGCGCGCCGCTGGGCAGGGACGCGGCCGGCACGCTGACCGTTTCCAGCATGACTTCTTCCAGCCGCGTGCCGGCTTCGATGTCCGTCTGCACGCGCACCGCCTGCGCCATGGCCGCTTCATTTTCCTGCGACTTGGGCAGCAGCACAAAGCCCGCCGTTATGCCGATGGCGATGCACAGAAGCCCGATGACAAATTTGTTGCGTATGATCTTCAACTGTTTTTCCTCCTGTCGTTCTTTCCGCGCGCACTGTGCAGGGGACAAAAAAGAACGCTCACACCGTCTGTGAGCGTTCCCCGATGCCCCTGCCTGCTATATGCAAAACGCAGCGTAGAGTGGGACGGTCTTTTTTCTATCCTCAAAACCGAAATTCTTTGCCGACAGCTTGATGGCGTAGTCGGGCTGGTACGTGTCCATGTAGACTTTCAAACTCTTGGCGCGCGTATTGTCTGCGGCCTTGACCTCTATGGGGATCAGCTTCCCTTCGCGCTGGATCACAAAATCCACTTCCGCACCGCGCGCGGATTCCCAATAATACGTCCTGTACCCGTTGGCCGTCAACTGTACCTGCGCATAGTTTTCCACCATGCCTCCCTTGAAGTCGTTCAACTCCTCGCTCATATAGAGTACGTCATCCGCCGCGAGGTCTTTCTTTGCGCACAGCAGCCCCAGGTCGGACACATAGATCTTGAACGAATCAATATCCCGGTAGTTTTCCAAGGGCTTGCGGACCTGCTCCACTTTGTATACCCGCGATACAATGCCGGACAGCACCAGCCATTCGAGGGCGTTTTCAAACTCCGCTGCCCGGCCGCCCTTCTTGATGAGCTTGTATTGGAAGCGCGTGTTCTTCCTGGAAAGCTGGACGGTGATGTTGTCATACGCCAGCCGGGCCTTTTTGATCTCGTTGGTTTGGTTGTACTTGCTCATATCGTTCAGGTAGCTTGCCAATATGGTATCCTGCGTATAGCGTACAAGGATATGGTCCCTGGTCTGGGCAAATTTGGAGACACATTCCGGCATGCCGCCGACGACGAGGTATTGGCGGTAGAGCCGCATTGCCGCTTCATGCAGGGCGGACGGCAACGGCGTATCCGTCTGAAAGCAGGCGCGTATCCGCGCAACAAGGTCGTTTTCCCCCATGGCCAGCATGAACTCCTCCATGTCCATCGGGTACATGGTCTTCATGTCCACTTTGCCCACAGGGAAGGAAAACTGCGCCCGGTTGACAGCCACGCCGAGCAGGCTGCCCGCCACGGCGATGTGATAGCCCGGGGCCTCCTCACAGAAATACTTCAGGGATGTCAGCGCGCGTTCGCACAGCTGCACCTCATCAAAAATCACCAGTGTCTTTTCCCGGACAATCGTCTGCCCGGCAATGTGCGAGAGGATGGGGAGCAGCGCTTCGGGACGGATGTCCTCCGCAAACGTTTCGTTCAGGCTGGGCGTCATTTCAAAGTTGAAGTAGGCGACGTTTTCGTAGTGCGTGCGCCCGAACTCCAAAAGGGTATAGGTCTTGCCCACCTGCCGCGCGCCCTGCAACACGAGGGGCTTGCGTTCCCTGCTCTGTTTCCACGCTTCAAGATAATCCATGATTTTGCGGTACATCCGTTATCCCCCTTTCACGTCGATTTCAGCATAGCACAGATACGTGTGAAAATCAACCTGTTTTTGATGCAAATTCGCATTATTCTGCATGAATATTTTTGACAATGTCGCATCAAATTACACGTTCACTCCCGCAGCGCGGTCAGGGGTTCCTCCTGGCGCACCGTCAGCCGGCCCCAGCAGAGGGCATAGGTTGTTCTTGCATCGGTGATCCCGCAATCGTAGATGCTTTCAAAGCGGTCTTCCAGCGCCTCCGCCAGTGCGCGGAAGCGGCTGATGGCACGGCGCGTGTCCCGGATAGTTGCTTCATAGCGGATGCTGTGCAAAAGTGCGTGCATGGAGCGGTACAACTGCACCTCCGTATGGTATGGGCGCGCATAGGCGCACACCAGCGAGCAGAAGCCGTCTGCGGTCAATTCTGTCACCTGCGGCGGGACACCTGCAAAATGACAGGTATCCAGATTGCCGATATACAGCGCGTACAGCAGCGAAAGCGCTTCCTGTGGCGTTATGGGGAAGAAGCGCAGAAGCGAGCGGTACATGTGCCGGTAGCCCGCCAGGGGCTGGCAATATACCTTTCGCGGTAAGGATTGGGGCATGGCATCTCTCCTTGTCATATATGGTCGTTTGGCGCTTGTCAAGCTTAAAGGTTCAGGTTCTGCCGGCGCTGGTAGGTTTCAACCAGCTCCCGCAGCTTTTCCATTACATCCCCGGCGGTCATGTTGGGGAAATATTCCTCCCGCATGCGGCGCACAAAGTCCTTTTCCCCGCCGGCCACTTTGCCCTCCTCCCGGAGCATGATCCCTGCAAAGGCCTCCTGTGTCAACACACCTTCGCCATAGGCGCGGCGCAGTTCCTTTGCCTGCGCGATGGCAGGCGTTCTCCCGGTAGCTTCAAAGTTGTCCATGACCCAGCACTGCGTTTCGGTGTCCAGATAGCTGATCTCCACCGCCGCGCCCATTTGCAGCTTGCCCCTGTCCACCAGCTCCAGCAGCGGGCGGTTCAGACTGGTCAGGCGGATGAAGCGCGCTACCTGCCGCGGGCTTTCGCCGTACTTGTCCGCGATCTCTTCCCGCGTGTGCCGCCCATTCCCCGAAGATACGCCCTGATGCGCAAGCGCGTCGCGCATCATGCGGTAGGCCAGCGCCCGCTCGCTGGGCAGAAGCCGGGTGCGCTGTTTCAGGTTGGTCTCGATCATGGCGATGACCGCAGCGTCGTCGTCCAGGTCGCGGCGCACTTCTGCGGGGACCTCCGTCAGCCCCGCCAGGCGCGCCGCTTCGCTGCGCCGGTGTCCGGCGATGATCTCATAGCCGCCCGCGCGCCGGGGACGGACGATGATGCGGCTCAGCACGCCATTGGCGCGCACGCTCTGCACAAGTTCCTCCATCGCCGCGTCGCGCATGACCTTGAACGGGTGTCCCGGGAAGGCGTGCAGCTCGGACAGGGGGATGTATGTGCCCTCTCCGGCAGCCCGTCGCGTCTGGGGTACAGTTTCAGGTTCCTTATGGTCGCTCATGGGATGACTTAGCTCCTTTCGTGGTTTTGTTGCAAAAGAAAAGCACCTATCCTGCAAGGCGAAGATAAGTGCTGGAATGTAGCTTTTGCGGCTCAAACTTGCATTTTTGCCAGCAAAAATTATAAGTATACTTTGAATTATTGACAGATAGGCGGCATAAACACGCGCACAAGAGCCATTGATACGGAAAATCAATGCCAAGGCGCCCCCTTTCCCCGGTGGTACTGTTTCAAAGGAGCAGGCGGCGAGGTGGGGAAGCGCTCTGCCGCCATGCGGGAGACGCCCAGCGTCACATGACCCTGGTAAACCATTTCCTCTTCCTGCCAGGTGCCCAACACGGGGCTTACCGTATAACAAGACGCTCACGCTATACGCGTGAGCAAAAGCGATAGAGTTTTTAGATACTCATACTGATTTGAACAGTTTCTTGGGCAGGTGCTTTGGGCAGCTTTACTGCCGCAAAAACTTTTCCAAGTGAAGGTACGCCGTTTTTTCCGCGGATTGGTTGTCCACCTTGGGCAATAAAATAGGGGTTTGCCTTTGCGGATACTTCGGGTTTTTCGAAATCTATCACAAAAAGTGGAAGGTTCACTTTAAGAGTATCTGCGCCTGCGGCGCGCTGAAAGGGGACGTTCGCAGCTGCTGCCGGTAAAACAGC
>DSLFC04101__coassemble_2461_pt1 | contig 8767 bp, 14 predicted proteins | sample DSLFC04101__metabat2_low_PE_021 | metagenome-assembled genome bin DSLFC04101 | reverse complement strand
CCACAGAAAAGCCGCAGAGAATACCTGTTAGGAATCGGCGCAGGTTTGTGGATTGCAGCAGATGTACACGCTGGAGCCACCAATCAAAAAACATCAGAAAACATAGAAATGCAACCGTATCGTAGGATAGACGTAAGAACGCAGAGGCGATTACGCCGGTTATCTGTCCTAGGATTACCCCGGTGCATCTGGCACACACCGGAAACTGATGCCCACGAAAGAAAAAACTTCTCTCCGGAAGCTGATGGCAGCCTGCAGCACTTCCGGCTGACATCAAGAAGGTATATATACCCAGATTCATGAGAGTAGAAAATCCATACCCTTTCCACCAATTACAGCCCCTATGAAGAACGCGATAACCCCATAAAATGCACACTTCTTATAGAACTCCACGCGCTCTTCTTGAACCATTAGCTGCTGCATGGTATACCCGGTTGCTTCCTTGACCTGCTCTGGGAGAATCATCCAGGTTCCGGCAATGGCTAGCAGGGCAATATTCCTGACCCAGCTGCTGTATCCAGCAAGGGCTAAGACGACCTGCCAAATGATTGCAATCGCTCCGGTCGTCATCGCAGAATTCATAAGGATAGAATCCGCAATTTCTCTTCCGGCTTCCTTCTCAACAAATTCTTTCCCGCATTTTCTGCACACCCACCAAGTTTGATTGGCCGATGTAATAGATTGCCTTCTTAATCCACATAGTAACCCCAGAGGCCCCAAAAGGATGGTTCCACAGCATCCGCTGAAAAGGCCATATCCTCCCCCGGAACTTTTTATGGTTGTCTTGACGATTGGGGAACAATCGCGCAAAGGTGTTCTGCAGTTGGGGCAACCGACGGACGGATGCTTGAAACTGTAATCAGGCTGATGCCTGCGTATCGTCCTTTCTGCCTGCGACGTCTGGGGAATTTCTTGCCTGATTTGTTGGTTTTTCCTTGATCGTTGCTGCAAAGGCATTTCACACATTTCACAGTTAATGGCACCATCGCTATTTTCGTAGCCGCAGTAGGGGCATTTCATACGCTGTCTCTCCCGTTTTCTCTTCTTTTTATACCTCAAAGTTTACGCTGAAAGTTGTAGCTTGTCAACCCTTATAGTTCATTTACAAGGATAATTTTTAGGGGTAATCTACAACCATTATGAGGGGAGGATTTCTATGAATTGGGTGGAGATTGGAGCAAGAATTCGAAAGCAAAGGGAAAATTTCGGATATACCCGTGAGGCCTTTGCTGAGAAGCTGGACATCACCCCTAAGTTCTGTGCGGATATTGAACTTGGGAATAAAGGAATGTCCGTACAGACCCTTTGCAACATCTCATCCATCCTGAAGATATCTACGGATTATATTCTGTTTGGTACCAGTCAGCAGGATCACTCCCTGTCCTCCATGATGCTGTAGCACTGCACGCCCGAGGAACAGCGGTATGCAGAGGAAATTCTGAAAACATTCATTATGGCAATGAACAGCAAACATGATTGATCATTCCCCTTCATTGAATCTCTAACCTAAAAAATCATCTGCTTTTCTCCAGGCAAGGGTACAAATTACTTGCCTCTCGTTGCAGCTGCATTCCAGCGGCAAAGCCGAAGCAGAACTGGCTCTCTAGCTCCATGGAGTGGGACAGAGCCATTTGCTCCAGAAGCCGTTCTACCTGGACAAATTGCTCCCGGGTCAGCTGGGCTTTCAAGCGCTCTATGTTCTCTGATATTTCACGGTTGACCTCCCGGTACTTAGGGGTCGTAGGAACCACTGTTTCCGCCGGATAGAATCTGCCGCTCCAAAGGTCTTCCAGAATCATGTCTCGTCCTCCACTGGGATGGCTAGTAGATGCCCATTGACCATCATAAAGGTTTCTGGATTTTGGAAGCGCTGGCTAAATGCTTGCAGCAGCTCTGGGCTGAGGGATCCGAAGTCTTCCTCTGTTAGTCCAACCACCAAGAATGTCCCGGCGATGATGTCATAGATCGTGCCTGTCTCGTCCCGGAGTGCCCGGTTCAGAGGACCGCCATCCAGTTTACCGGTCTCCCGGCATACAATAGCCACCGGCTCCGGAAAGGGATAGATAGCCTCAATATTGCCGCCTACTTCTCTTTGCAGGGATTTGAGACCCATCGGGATTTCTTTGATGTAGGTCCTTTTTCCCGGCTCCACCACCAGGGCTGTCATTGTTTTGCTCACAGAAATCAACCTCCCAAATGAAAACGGGGTGCAGCATTACACTGCACCCCTTACTTCTTTTCGTTTTTCCACTGCCAGTAGGTAATCAGCGCCAGCGACACCCCCTGAATGAACAGCCCAGTAAGGACCGACAGGGGCGTTGTCATTTTGCTCTGGCGATCATAACATCCGCCAGAACCACAATGGCCAGGGTCACAGTGAACCCAATTACAAATAGAATCATTTCATTCATTGGATTTGTTCGCCTCCTTCTTTTGATTTGCTGCCAGGCGGTAAAAAGTGCTCTTGGATACGCCCAGCTGTTTTCTGGCCTGCCCGGCGGAAATCTCTCCTCGCCGCCAGGCTCCCAGCACTGCCTCCAGGTCGGGATATGTTTTGGGCGGCCTGCCGGTGTACTTTCCCTGAGCCTTGGCAATGGCAATGCCTTCTTTCTGCCGCTGGAGAATGGACTCCCGCTCCAGCTGGGCAATGGCGCCGAAGATGGTCAGCACAAACCGGCCGCTGGGGGTGCTGGTATCCAGCGCCTCCTTTTTGGACACAAAGGCAACTCCTTTTCCGCTGAGCTGCTCTACCAGCTCCAGCAGGTCCCGGGTACACCGGGCAAACCGGGAGATGCTCTCCACGATCACCACATCCCCCTCCCGGACAAACTCCATCATCTTCTTTAGTTCCGGGCGGGCAGTGTCCTTGCCGCTCTGCTTGTCCAGGAACACCTTCTCCACGCCCAGTTCCTGCATCAGAACTTCTTGTCGGGCGGTGTTCTGGCCTTGTGTGCTGACCCGCACATATCCGACTTTCATTTTCACCTCCTTGTCCCATTTGGGTGGTTCCTCCTATGGGACAAGTCCCAAAAGGGAAAAGCAAGGTATTTGGGACGGTTTTCCCAGGGCTTTTTCCGTCCCGTCAGGGTATACCCAAATGGAACCCTCCACAGATAAATCATGTCCGTTCCGATCAGGGGAATCCGAATCCGCTTTTGCAGATAGGGAAACACCGGACGCAAAATCATCTTTTTACCCACAGTACAAATACTCCTCAATCTCCTCCGGGGTGACCCCATCGGCAAGCAATGCGTCGATGTCCTCCGGATACACCCCAAAGCAGCTGGCCACCGCTTTCAGATCCCGGATGTAGGCTGGGTCCTCGATCTCATAGTCTCGGCTGGTGTAAGGTCGGGACAGTGGCTGGTAGTCTGGCCAATCCAGAAAGCCGGAGAAAGCGGTATACAGGCTGCTGTCGTCAAACTCGTCCTTGTATATCTTCCCCTGGGCGTTGATGGAGAGAATCTCTCCACTGTAAATCCGTATCCGCTCCATCTTCCCAAGACGCAGCTTCGTTCGGTTCAGCGCCTTCTGGAGAATTTCTTCCGTGCTGGCATAGACGTAAATCCCCTGTTGGGGGAAATGGAAGATACACAGGGGGTTATTCCCCTTGACGAAAAACAGCTCATCCTGCTGGCTGAGGGCGGTAATGGTGAAGGTTCCTTCCAGCTGCTCTGCCATATTTTTCAGGCTGCCAAACTCCAGCTTCCCGGATTGCTCCAGCAGCTGCACCGCCACATAGCTGTCGGTCTCAATCTTGGTATCGGGAAGCTTCCGGGCTTTCCTAAGCAGCTTGTCGTTATACAGAACCCCATTGTGAGCCAAAGCAAAGGCTCCCATCTCCGTTCTTCCCAGGAAGGGGTGGTTGTTCTCGTTCTTCTTTTCGGAGCCCTGGGTGGTCATCCGGGTGTGTCCCATAACCACCGTGGCTTCCAGGGGCACCCGGTACCACATCAGGTGGGCGGGCAGCGGGCGTTTGAATACCTTAAGTCGATTCCCTGCGTTGTAGCTGATACCGGTGGCGTCGGTACCCCGGGCTTCACAGGCAGTGGCCAAGATACTCAGCAGTCGGTTTCTCTGCTTCAGGCCCAGCTTGTGACCATAATCTACGAATCCAAACAGACAGCACATCTTTTACACCTCCGCTTCCGCATTCACCGGCTCATTGACATAGAGCCGCCGCTCTTTCAGATACTGGATCAGCTCCGGCTGGGTACACCCAGAGACAAAAGTGGTCCAGGACATGTCCTGAATCTCCTGGTCGGTACAGAAAAGGGCAGTGTCGCAGATCCGGTCCAGGAGCTGCAGCACTGCCAGGAAGGTATTGTATTTCAGGGTGCCCCGGAACATCCGGAACTCAATGGTGGTGTAGGGCAGAAGGTTGACACAGGTGTAGCGTTCCCGGTCTCCTTTGGCGTGGAGCAGAATGTCCTTGGGATGCTCTTTCAGCCCATACCGGGCAGCCCACTGGGCAAGCTGACTTCGGGTGCGGCGGGAGAATTTCAGCATCTCTTCCCAGTGCTTTTCGAAGAAATAGAGAATCCGGGCGATGACCTCATCCTGTTCCTCTAGGGTACTTCCAAAGGCAGTGCGGTTGATGTGGACATGGAGGCCGCAGGTGCCTGCCTGGTGGGAACGGTAGCCCAGGCTTCTGGCCTTGTCCAGAACCTCCTTCCAGGGCATATGCTGGCAGTGGTAGTCCAGTGTCATGGGGTGGCTGACAATCTCAAAGCCCTCATCCAGGGAACCGTCGTGCTTGCAGTAGGCCCGTTCCTCTCCGTCGTTGACCAGCCGAAGAATCTGCCGGGCATTGCTGTTGTCTTCTCCGGCGCCGTCAATCTCCAGCTCCACCCCGAAGTACCGGCTGCCCTGACCGAAGAACTCCGGTTCCGGCTTGTAGTAATAGTCGTGTATCTCTCGGGTGCCGGTGTGGTTGCAGTGGCAGGCGTAGCACCGGGGCTCATAGTCATCGTCATCGTCGTAATAGGCGTCATCCTGAAGGATGACCCGGCCGCAGTCTTCGCAGGTGGTGTAGTAGCGGTCAAAGCAAGACTGGCACAGATGAGTATTTTCGTCTCCAGCGTTGCTGTCGGCCCAGATGCGCTGACCGCACCGCTGGCAACGGGTGGTTTCCGTGTGCAGGCAGGAACTGCACAGCAAGGAACCGTCAAACTCCGTCAGGACTTCCGCCGGATGCAGGCTGCCGCAGGCACTACAGGGAACAAGATTTTTCAAGGGGATTACCTCCAAAACAAAGATAGCCCGGAGCAGCAGGCTCCGGGCTTCAGGGAGATAATATGTGGTTGAAAAATCTGACTAATCCGATGGGGCCGCAAAATGGCTTGAAGGATGATCTTGTGAGGATTACCTTTTCATGAAATACGAGTGCAGTCCTTGTCGATATGTTGGCATCGTGCTATAGTTATACTACAAAACTCCCCACATGTCCGCTCTTATTAGGACTTTATAATTCTTACAAAAAAGTTCGAAAAACTTCGGTAATTTTTTTGAATCTTCTAATATAATACAGTTCTTATTTTTTCTGAGGCGAAATACAAATGCACAGAGAGAGGAAGCATACATATGGGACAGGATTTTGTAAAGGCACCCTGCCAGGACGGTTATGAGTTTAGAACAAGTACACCCACAGCATATCCTATTACAGGTTCAACCCAAGATTCGATGGTAGTAAGGTCATTCGACCTCGAAGGAAAGTACATTGAGGAAGCTATTGGAGATAAATATCTTAAGTGGTCGTGTCGGACTCCTGTGTTTATTGATGCACCTACTGGATCTGGTAAATCTACTTTCGTCTGCCACAAGTTAATTGCCGATGCCCAAAAAGCAAATCAACATCTGCTCCTGGTAAGCAATCGAGCAGCCTTGGTGCGCCAGCAAAAAAAGAAAGTAATAGAGGCCGCATGTCCCGAGATTAATTTAGGTAAAGTGGACGATAGTACGATTGACGAGTACAAAATTTGGGGCAATGTGTGTATTTGCACTTACCATGGTTTAATGGTACTGGTAAACAAAGCAAAGATCTATCAGGAGTTGAAAAATTTCCTGGATCTCCTGATGTTTGATGAGGTGCATTTTTTATATGCTGACGCAACTTTCGCCAGTTCCACAGAGAAATTGTTGAAATTTATTCCAGCCTGGTTTAATAAAGCAATTCGTGTCTATATGACAGCAACCAGCAGTTCAATCCTTTCAACATTGCAAAATGCTGAGAGGCTCGCTCCGGAGACAACAAAAAGCATGCGGAATTTTGAACCATTTGGCTATTCGGAGCAAGGGTTTCATAGGAATCTGATAGAAAATCTGGACTTCCAGTATTACCGCATGCCAAGGGACTATAGTCGGTATCAGCTTCATTTTTTCTCTGGAGATGGAACAGATGTGCCAAAGAGCAAGGAATACTTGGAAGGTCAGGACGAAAAAGGTAAGAACAAAGAAGGTCAAAAGTGCAAGCTAAGAAAAGAACTGGCCGCTCTGATGTCGTGCATACCAGAACCCACCTCTAAAAGCAAGCTGCTGGTATTTGTCCGCAGGCGAAAGGATGGTATTGCCCTGGAAAAAGCATGGTCGGAGAAGGGCATAGGCGCCATCTTTATCGACCGTACAAGCAAATTCGCGCCAACAGAGATTTCTGATGTAGAGATGGACGAAGAAGATGATGAGGAGGACTCTGACCAAGAAAAGCAGCGTCAGAAAAACGACGTATGGAACAAACTGATCAGAGAGGAAAAATTTGACCAGTCCGTTTTGCTGGCAACATCTGTCCTGGATTGTGGAATTAACATTTGCGACCCCTTCGTTAAGACGGTTGCTATTCTTGCAGATGATCCAACAGCATTTTTACAGATGCTTGGCAGAAAGCGCATGTCAGAAGCGGATACGGAAAAGCTTGATGTGTGGGTATATGTTCCGAGAAGTGATAGTTTTTCGAAGTTAGCGGGAGTGAAGGAGCAGGAAATTGAGCTGGCTGAGAGACTTTCCTGTATCAGAGACCACCAAACACAGGAGTCTACTTTCCGTAGTGGACCATTAGTGCCTCACCTCACAATAATAGATCGTAAAATAAATACCGAAATACAAGATAATATCCAAGAACTTATTTTGCAACAGCATTGCGAAAAGCTTAAATACGACTTTGCAGCTTCCTTCTCAGGCGAAAATTACCGTAAATTCTATTATCGGCTGTGGAATAGCTATAGTAAGATAGGGGATAAACGGCTTTTCTATTTCGACACGTTCGGGCAGCCATATGTTGACTACTATGTACTCTGGGTTGTGCGTGAACAGCAACGTTATTATAAAAATTTGGAAGAATCCGGAGATTTTCGATTACAGGTAGCGCACTGGATGGGGAAAGATCAGGAACTGCTGAATAAGCGTGCTGAGAAGAAGAAGGAACTCTGTGATTCTCTAAAGAAGCATTTGACTTCCCCCATAACTCTGGACGATCGGGATGATATCCGCTTTCTAATTATGGAAACAGGACTGCTGCATTTAGAAAATTATCCTTTTAAGGAAGATTGGCGCAGTATGATGCCCAAGACCTTGAATCCTATTCTGGCTGCACTGAATATTCCATACAAGATTGAAAGAGACTCCACTCCAAAAGCAACAAACTGGATCGTAAAACAGCGAGAAACGTCTGATGAGAAATAACAGCAGCACTCCCCACCACCCCTTTCGGAGTGGTGGGGAGTTGTCTGTCATCCTTTATTCATCCGGGCTTGTTCCAGGATATAGTCCTTGACCGCCTGCTTGGGGATTCGCCAGATTCTTCCGTTGCGGAAGGCTTTGAGCCTATGTGCGCCCAGCAGATCGTATAAGTTGCTGCGACCGATCCGGAGAAGCTCACAGGCTTCTTCTACGCTCAGGATTTCCGGGTATTCTTCAAACATGTTGTCTCCTCCAATACTACTTTCTGTCCACTGCAGCGAGGACAGGCACTTGAATCACACTTGCAGCTCTCACACAGGCACACACATTCTTTGGCAGTGCCATTTCGCCTGCGGGATGAATCCGCACTTCTGATACACAGTCCCAGCTGCTCAATCTTCTGGTATACCGCACTCTCTGACCGATCCAGCATGATCGCGATTTCGTTGATACTGGTACCGGCGTAATACTCATTTTTCAGCGTTTCGATATCGTCAGTGGTCCAATATTCCCGATCCCGGAGCATCCGGACCATTCCGCTGCGCATTGTCATGGTTTTCTGTTTGATTTCTTCAGGGTTCATAAAATTTCCTCCTGATGTTTTTATTCCTATGTTATGTTAACCAAAGTTATCTGCTAACACATAGCTGCAGTACAAACTGCCCCGGCGTGCAGAAGATATCCCCTGCCGGAGTCGGAAAGGGCGGATATGGGCAGACCTTCATTTCTTCCTGAAGGCTTTCTCTCAGCTCTGCCAGCCCTTGCATCAGGTTTTCTGTGCTGCAGTTGATCTCCGGGAAATCCGGCATGGTCAGCTCTGCCGTTCCATCCGGGTAAGGGGTTACCAGCACCGGGTAGGTATACTCCACCTGCTCCGGCTCCATGCTGGTATACAAATCCTCCATCAGCATCATGCCCTCCTGTTTATGACTATCCAGTACATGGGCATAGGTATCCAGGGTGAAGGATACAGAAGCATGCCCCAGAATCACGCTCAAAGTCTTTGCATCCATTCCCTGCTCCATTGCCCGGCTGGCAAAGGTGTGCCCTTACGGTATAATAAGGACAAACGGAAGAACCCAGTGTTTTCAAGGGT
>DSLFC04101__coassemble_2317_pt1 | contig 9092 bp, 7 predicted proteins | sample DSLFC04101__metabat2_low_PE_021 | metagenome-assembled genome bin DSLFC04101 | reverse complement strand
AAACAGGTCTTATTTGCTTTTCCCAATCTGTAACACATCATTGACAAACCTACATATTTCATAGAATCTGCGCCCACCGGGGGTTCCGATGGGCGCAGCGCATTCTTTAACGGATTTTATAGACCGATGCAGAGACCGGAGGGACTGTGATGGTATCCTCTGCCTGGGCCGCTTCACCGCCGAAGGCATAAAGGGTTTCTGCCAGCTTTTTATCATAGGCAAAGGACGCCGTCTCCGGATGGGGGTTTAAAACTACCAGCAGTCGTTCATTCTCGCAGAAGCGCTCATAGGCCAGGGCTTGCTTGGGTGCGCCGCTGCAAACAAATTGAATCTCAGAGCGGTTTTGCAGAGCTGGATGGCTCTGACGCAGGGCGATCATTTCTTTTACATGGTTCAAAAGGGAATCCGTATCCGCTAGCTGGGATTGGACCGTGGGGCGGTCTGCGGCACTGTCCAGGGGGATATATAGCCGATCTCTGGGTGCGGCGCTGAATCCTGCATTGAGGCTGGAATCCCACTGCATGGGAGACCGGGCACCGGTACGCTCATAGCCGCCTTCCACGCTGATGAGATTTTCCACAAACCGCATACCGATCTCATCGCCATAGTAGACAAAGGGGGCGCCGGGCATGGTCATCAGGAAGGTAAACACCAGTTTCCGGGCATCCCCATAGACAAATTTCGCCATGCGGGTCATGTCATGGTTGCCGGAAGGAATGCAGATGAGACCGTCTTCCCCGGCCTTTTTCCGGCTCTCTAAGTACTTGGCAACAAACAGGGACGCATCGCCCATGCCGGAAAAATAGGGATTTTCACCATGGAAGAGGTCCGTATAGTGAGAAGGACCAAAGTGCAGGAGGAAGTCCATGTGGAAGCCTCCTTGCAGGGACTTTTCCGGTTCGCCCCACTCGGATACCATGGCGGCGTCGGGGAATTCCGCATTCAGGAAGGACATGACCTTCTGCCACAGAGCAATGGTTCCCTTACTCTCCGGATCGTTTTTCACAAGGCTCATAGCCATGTCCACCCGGAAGCCGTCGCAGCCCATGCTGAGCCAGAAGCGCATGATGTCCATCATGGCGGCGAGCGTCGCCCGGGGGCCTTCGTCCTCAGGGGACTGCTGCCAGGAATGGGTTCGATTCTGGAAGCCGTAGTTGAGGGCCGGCTGGCAGGAGAAGAAGTTCAGAGCGCAGGAGCCGTCTCTCTGGGAAATGCCCCGAAGGCAGGCCATGCCCTCTGGCACCTTATTGACAGAATCCGTCCACACATAGCGGTCGGTAAACTCGTTTCGCTCCGGCTTCATGGACGCCTTGAACCAGGGATGCTCAACGGAGGTATGGCCGGGAACCAGGTCCAGAAGCACGTGCATCCCCCGCTGGTGGGCCTCCTGGAACAGCTCCTTCAAATCCTCGTTGGTGCCATAGCGAGGCGCCGCCGTGTAGTAGTCTGCCACGTCATAGCCTGCGTCGCCGAAGGGCGAAGCAAAGCAGGGATTGAGCCAGATGGCATTGAACCCAAGAGAACGAATGTAGTCTAATTTACGGATGATGCCACGAAAATCACCGATGCCATCGGCGTTGGTATCCAGAAAGCTCTGGGGATAGATTTCATAAAATACGGCAGTATCCAGCCACTTTGGCATAACGCAAAGGCCCCTTTCGTTTGTATCTGAATCGATGATACACCAGCGGGCAGGCAAAGTCAAGTTTAAAGAATGTAGCTTGAAATCCAGTCATACCAGTGGACATAGGTCTCCCCATTGATGGTCAGGCGCTCGTTGTCCGGCAGCTTTTCACTCCAAGGTTTTCCACCGAATCGGTCAATTTCCCAGTCGTCCCGGTTAAATCTTCGCCAGAGCACCGTGCGCCCATTTTGGTCGATATACTGCTCGGAGGCCACCGCATCGTTAAAGCACTGAATATCCATGACACATACCGTATCGTAAGCCTTGCCGCCGATGGTAACCGTATAGCGGCCCACGATGTCCACAGTCTCCCGGGCCATCTGCCCGGTAATGGTCCTGCCTTCCCGGTGAAGAAGCCCCTTGGGCGCAAGCTGGACCTCGTTTCCGCAGTTATTTTCACCGAATCCCCAGTTATTCAGGAATTCATCGCCATCTAAAAACGTGTAGCATTTACGCACACCGTCCTCAACGTGACTTTCCGCAAGATACCGACAGTGCGTGTCCGTCAGCTGGGCGATGAAACGGCGTTCCATTTTATCACAGCGTCCCGTGCGGTAGTAATCCTCTGTGTCGTATTGCATGACGGCGATCTCCACGCCCTGGATGCCGTGGACCTCCGCTTTGCCAACGGTCTCTAACTCCATATACTCCGTCCGTTTCCGGGATGGAAAGTCGTAGAGGCCCGCGCTGAGTTTTTCTCCAAGCCGGGGAACGAAGCCCCAGCCCTGCAGTTCCTCCCATTTTGCAGAAAATGGTTCCCGATTCTGTTTTTCAATTGTATAATCCGGAAGAATCAATGGTAATTTTGTCATAATCGAATCTCCTTTCGGCGGGTATGGATAGTGGTTTCGGAAGCGGTTTCTGGCGGTATTGAGGCGGCTTTTTACGGTGCCTATAGGAATGTTCAAACGCTCTGAAATTTCCGCAATGGAATATTCTTTCCAGTAAAAGAGCCGCAGGATTTCCTGCTCCTGCCGGCTGAGCTTCTCCATCGTCTCCTCCACCGGGGTTGACACTGTCCAGCCGCGGCAGCTGTAGACCAGCTTTCCCTCGGGAATGTCCTCCAAAGGTATCTCCTGCCGCAATCCTCTTGATCGGAAGTAGTCGCTGCACCGATTTCGGGCGATGCTCAGAAGCCAAGGCTTGAAGGAATCCGGGTCCCTGAGCTGGTCATATTTTAGATATCCTGCCAGACAGATGTCCTGTAAAAGGTCCTCTGCATCGCGATTGCCATTCAGTCGGAATTTCACATACCGTTCCAACGCAGGATAAACCATTTTCAAGCGAATCTCAAAAGGCTCCATATGCTCACCTCCTGTGTTCTTAATGAAATCGATTTCAACAATATAGACGTTTCCAAGGGCGAAAAGGTTCATTTCCAAAGGATTTTCATTGCAAAAGGTCCCTTGCCTTTTGAGCATGGGACCTTTGTGATACTTCTCAGACCCGCAGGATAATGGGTTCTCCCTTGACAGCCAGGCATCCGTCTCGGACTTCCACGTTTTCTCCGGTAATCCGGTTTTCATAAATGCCGTCGGGGATGCGGATGTTTGCCAGAGCCGACTCTCCCCGGGTGGAGAATACGCCCACCATCTTTTCTTCTCCGTGTTGGTGGACTGCCAGGAGGATATCTCTGGGAAGGGTCGTGACGCTGTAGCTGCTGTCCGTGAAAATAGGGTCACGCTTGATTTCGGCCAGCTTCCGCAGAAGCGGAGTCAGGTCTTTGCTCCAATCCCAACGGACAAGGTCTTTGTCAAAGAGGCTGGGCGTGTGGGATGCCTGGACCTCTTGACCAGCGTAGAGCATCGTGAGTCCCTTCTGGAAAAAGGTAAAGGCTGTCCAGTTGCGGAGCATTTTTTCATCGGGAATCAGGTGAGCTCCCCGCGGACGGTCATGGTTTTCCAGGTAACGGAGCTTTATGTAGTTCGCGGGATACATTCCATCCTGACGGTCCACAGCCTGGGCGTAGGCAGCAAGGGACACCTTGCCGGAGAACACCCCCTGAAATTCCGTAAGGATGTCGTAATCGTAGCAGGCATCGAAAGCTTGGTACATCTCGCTGTCAGAGTGGGCCGTGAGCCCCCGGGCGCGCATATCGCGAATGAATTCCGGCTCCACGGACTCCGCCAGCCAGAAACAGCCGGGGCGAACCTCCTCCACTGCCTGCCGGGCTTTCAGCCAGAAGTCCAAGGGCACCAGAGGGGCAACGTCGCACCGGAAACCGTCTACAATCTGGGCCCACATCTTTAATGTTTCAATCTGATAGTCCCACAGGTCGGGATTCGAGTAGTCCAGGTCAATGATATCCGTCCAGTCCCCTACCCGGTTGCCGAAGGAACCGTCTTCTTTGTGGTAGAACCACTGGGGATGGTGCTCCGCCAGCCAGGAATCCGGGGATGTGTGGTTATATACCACGTCGATGATGCACTTCATGCCGAGGCTGTGGATGTCCTCTACCAAGCGCTTAAAATCCTCCAAGGTGCCAAACTCCGGGTTCACGGCCCGGTAGTCCCGGATGGCGTAAGGACTGCCCAGACTCCCCTTCCGGGCCTTTTCACCAAGGGGATGGATGGGCATGAGCCAGATGATGTCCACACCCAAATCCCGGATACGCTTCAAGTCTCGGCGCAGAGCTTCAAACGTTCCCTCTTCACTGTAATTCCGGACAAAAACAGAGTACAGCACTTGGTTCCGATAGGTTTTATTGGTATTGACAGCCATGGCAGGGCCTCCTTGCAATGTCTTTGGGACCATCATACAATAAACTTAAGAAAAACGCAAGAATGTGAATCTTGAAAATTGATAAGCAATATCCTATAATATTTAAGGAAAAAGAAAGGATGTGAACTTTTGAAAAAGGCAATTGGCATACTGGCCCTTTTCCTGGCGATTGGCGTGATGCTCTGCGGATGCCCTCAGGCAGAGCCGGAAATCCCGGCATCTGTACCGGAGACAGTCACGGAAACCACCGTCCCCATGACCGAAGCGACGGAAGCCCCGGTCTCCATGGAGCTTCTCCCCTATGAGGATATTTTCCTGGCGGTTGCCAACGGTGAGATTGATACCCTGATGGAAAACTTCACCGCCGCACTGGAAGCCCAGGGATATGAATGGAGCAATGGAGAGGGCATGATTTCAGCGGGTGATTACGATAACTTTATCTCCGGGACCCTTGGCATGGTAAACGATAAAACCTACATTTGCACACTGACCCTATCCTACTGTGCAGAGGACACCCGGCGTATGGTGGAAATCCGCGGTTTGCCGGAGGAAAAAAACTTCTTTATTGTTCCTGTTCCGGAGAGAATTGCAGTTGACCCGGAAGTGCAGGTGGATTCCACAGACGACCTGCATCAGTATCTTCTGACCGGGGATTATGGCCAGGCACAATAACATAGAAAACGCGGTATCCGCCAAAGGATACCGCGTTTTCTTATGAATTTTTTTCAAGCACCAATTTCAGGGCTTCCCGAATGGTCTGGGTGCGGACTTCCTCCCGGGTTCCGGAGAATTGGAAGCGGCGGGAAAGGGTTTCTTTTTCGTCGGAATATCCGATGAACACCGTGCCAACCGGGTTGCCATATGCGTCACCGCTGGGTCCGGCCAGGCCTGTGACGGAAACCGCCACATGGGCCTGCAAAAGTTCCCGCACGCCGGAGGCCATGGTCTGGGCCACGGGAGCCGATACGGCGCCAAATTCATCCAGAATACTTTGGGGAACGTTCAGGATGTTGTGCTTGACCCAGTCCGTATAGCTGACCACGCCGCCCTTATATACCTCGCTGCTGCCGGGGACAGCCGTGAGGCTGGCCCCAATGCCGCCGCCGGTGAGGCTCTCTGCCGTAGCCAAGCTCTTTCCGGCAAGGGCTTTCAGCACATCACAGCAGAGGGTCGTCATGATAGCTCACCTTGATTTTTTCAATATTCTCCAGTGCCCGGTCAATAAGTGCCTCCCGATCCAGATTCTTTTCTGCGTTCAGAAGCTGGCCCAGGGTGGGCTTGGTCTTTGGGTGCTTGGGGGTGAAGACCGTACAGCAGTCCTCATAGGGAAGGATGGAAGTGTCCAGAGTACCGATCTTCCGGGCGATGGTGACGATCTCTTCCTTGTCCATGCCCACCAAGGGCATGAAAATGGGGATGTCCACCACGGCGCCGGTGACGGCCATGGCCTCCATGGTCTGGGAAGCCACCTGGCCCAGGTTTTCTCCGGTAATGAGCGCCCCGCAGCCGTCGTTCTTGGCGATGCGCTGAGAGATCTCCATCATAAAGCGGCGCATAATCAGGGTGAAGAACTCCTCGGGGCAGTTGTCCCGGATGGCTTCCTGAATCTCCGTGAAGGATACCACATTGACGGTCATTTTGCCAAGATACCGGGTCACCAGCCGGGCCAGTTCCACCACCTTGTCCTTGGCCAGCTGGGAGGTGTAGGGATAGGAGAAGAAGTGGACGGCCTCCACCTCAACGCCTCGCTTGCCAATCATGTAAGCAGCCACAGGAGAATCGATGCCGCCGGACAGGAGCACCATGGCACGGCCGCCGACACCTGTAGGCAGACCGCCGGCTCCCGGTTCCGCAGGGCCATGGACGTAGGCCGCCAGGTCCCGGATTTCCACGTAGACCGTGTATTCCGGATGATGCACGTCCACCTGGCAGGTAGGATGGGCCTCGGCCAGCCGTCCGCCGATCTCCTGGGACAGCTGGATGGAGGTCAGGGGGAAACGCTTGTCAGAACGCTTGCTTTCCACCTTAAAGGACCTGGCGCAGTCCAGGTCGTCGCCCAGGTAATTTTCGATGGCGTTGTAGATGGCGTCCAAATCCTTTTCGCAGGGACGGCAGCGGCACAGGCTCACAAGGCCAAAGATGCTGTGGCAGGCCTCCCAGGCCCCGTCCACATCGGCTTCCTCGTCCATAGGCTCCACATAGACCGTGGACTGCATGATGTAGACATCAAAGTTGCCGTAGTCTTTCATCCGGCGGCGGACATTCTGCCGCAGACGGTTTTCAAACTGGCGCTTGTTGGCACCCTTCAGGACGATCTCGCCCAGTTTCAGCAAAAAAATTTCTTTCATGGTGTCTCCTTATAAATAATGTAGATTCTAGCCGTTTCCCATGTTCACCAGGCGGTACTGGATGGCCTCGGCGATATGCTGGGGTTCGATGTTCTGGCTCCCATCCAGGTCCGCCACGGTTCTCGCAACCTTCAGAATGCGGTCGTAGCTTCTGGCGGTAAGGCCCATGGTGTCAAAAGCCTGTTTCATAAGGCTTGCGCTCTCGTCACTGAGGGCGCAGAAGCGGCGCATTTCCTCAGGACCCATCCGGGCGTTGCACATTCTTCCGTCTCCGAAGCGGTGATTCTGCACTTCCCGGGCGGCATTGACCCGCTTTTGAATTTCCGAGGACGGCTCCGCCTGGGCCCGGGTGCGCAAATCCTCAAAATGGACCCCGGGGACCTCCACAATAATGTCAATTCGGTCCAGCATTGGTCCGGAAATCCGGCTTCGGTACGCTTCCACCGACGCTTCGGAGCAGCGGCATCTGCCGGAGGGGTCCCCGTACCAGCCGCATTTGCAGGGGTTCATGGCTCCTACCAGCTGGAATTCCGCAGGATAGGTCACGGCTCCCGAGATGCGGGAGATGGTAACCTGGCCGTCCTCCAAAGGCTGGCGCATGATGTCCAGGGTATCCCGGCGGAATTCCGGCATCTCATCCAGAAAGAGAACGCCCTTATGGGCCAGGGAGATTTCGCCGGGCCGGGGATTGGAACCGCCGCCCACAAGGCCTGCGTTGGACACCGTATGGTGAGGTGAGCGGAAGGGTCTTCTGGTGACCAGGGGATTCTGGGCGTTTAAAAGTCCCATAACGGAGTAGACCTGGCTCACTTCCAGAGATTCTTCCCAGGTCATGTCCGGAAGAATGGAGGGAAGGCGCTTGCTGAGCATACTCTTTCCGGAGCCCGGCGGTCCGATAAGAAGCACATTGTGGCCCCCTGCGGCGGCAACTTCCAGGGCTCGCTTGGCGGATTCCTGCCCCAGCACATCCCGAAAGTCCAGCTCCGGCACCTGACCTTTTGTGGGAACCCAGATGGGCTCCTCCTGTATCGGGGCGGAGCCGTTTAAGTGAGCGGCAAGCTCCGCCACCGTATGAACGGGGTAGATGGCAGGTCCCCTTGCGAGAGTCGCCTCCGGCGCATTCTCCGCCGGAACAAAAATCGCGTCAAATCCGGCCTTCTTTGCGGCCAGCGCCATGGGAAGCACACCGGAGATGGGACGGATCTGTCCGTCCAGGCTGACCTCGCCCAGAAAGACGCTGTCAAAAGGCGGACGGCTGATTTCCCCTGCCGCCGCCAGAATGCTCAGGAGAATGGGAAGGTCATAGTGGGTTCCCGCCTTTTTCAGGCTTGCGGGAGCAAGATTCACCGTAATGCGGCTGACAGGAAACCGAAACCCGGAACTCTTCGACGCGGCACGGACCCGGTCCCGGGCCTCCTTTACCGCCGCGTCCGGAAGTCCCACGATATCGAAGGCGGGAAGTCCGTTTGTAATAAAGCATTCCGCCGTGACGACACTGCCTTGGATGCCGCTGCAGCCCAGGGTTTTCACACTGCAAATCATGTTCTCTCCCCCTTTTCCTTTCCTCATATCATACTCCATTCTCCGGAAAAAGACAATCTTTTTTTCCCTCTGGCAGAAATACACAGTCTTACCAGAGTATTCTTGTTTATATCCATGAAATTTTACAAAACGCCTCGTGAAATGACTTTACAAACGGTCTCGAAAGTGGTATGATATTTGCGACAAAAATTGAATACTTTAGGAGGTATTTCATTTTGGCAAGAAAATTTAAAACCATGGACGGCAATACTGCTGCCGCCCACGTCAGCTATGCCTTTACCGAGGTTGCTGGCATCTATCCCATTACCCCTTCCAGCCCCATGGCTGACAACGTGGACCAGTGGTCCGCTGCCGGCCGGAAGAACATCTTTGGCGATACTGTTAAGGTTGTGGAAATGCAGTCTGAGGCCGGCGCTGCCGGTACCGTCCACGGCTCTCTGGCCGCCGGTGCTCTGACCACCACCTACACCGCATCTCAGGGCCTGCTGCTGATGATCCCCAATATGTACAAGATCGCCGGCGAACTGCTGCCCTGTGTTTTCCACGTCTCTGCCCGTACCGTGGCTGCTCAGTCTCTGAACATCTTCGGTGACCACTCCGACGTTTACGCCTGCCGTCAGACCGGCTTCGCCATGCTCTGCGAGACCAACGTGCAGGAAGTTATGGATCTGGGCGCTGTTGCACATCTGGCTGCCATCGAAGGCCGCGTTCCCTTCATCAACTTCTTCGACGGCTTCCGTACCTCCCACGAGATCCAGAAGATCGCCATCTGGGACTACGAGGACCTGAAGGAAATG
>DSLFC04101__coassemble_1851_pt1 | contig 10501 bp, 12 predicted proteins | sample DSLFC04101__metabat2_low_PE_021 | metagenome-assembled genome bin DSLFC04101 | reverse complement strand
AGCAGACTGCAAAAGTTTGTCGGAAAAGCCCGCAGGGGTTTTTCGACAGTCTAAACGGGTGTCTGGTTTTCAGACACCCGTTTTTTCTATCAACTTTCGCTTTTCTTCTCTGGACAGCTGCTTTATCTGGTGCTCCCGGCGGAGAGCTTCGGAATGGCTGCCGCAGATCTCCGTGTAGCATAATTCCAGAGGCCCCCGGCCCCGGGTGTACTTGGCCCCTTTGCCGGAGCGGTGGACTTCCAGGCGCTTCTCTACGTCCGGTGTAATGCCTGTGTAGAGGGTTCCGTCGCCGCATTTTAAAATGTAGAGATACCAGATTTCTTCACTCATTTTTTCCTCCGAAAATTCCGGCTCAAAAGCCTGTCCAGCAGGAAAAAGGTGAGATTTCCCAGAACCAGCATGGCAGCGGTCAGAACCGCCCCCATCTCCCGGAATTCCTCGGCAATGGCCGCCATGCCCAATAGGTGCATGAGGAACCAGTAGGCAGTAAAAATGGTGACATTAAAAAAGAGAATTTTCCACAGCCATTTCAGGCGGGTTTTGTCCAGTTTCGGCTTTATCAGAGGATAGTAGCCCAGGAAGACAAACATGGCCGCCGCTTCCTTATCGGGAGCCAGCAGCGCGGAAAGCAGCGCCACGGCACCGTACCAGGCCCAGCCGATTCTATCTCCGCAGATCATGGCCAGGATGTTCAGCACCACCATGCACAGCACGGGGCAGACGTAAGTGGCAATGGGAATCAGGGTCCCCAGGGACATAATGGTAACCGCCAGTGCCGCAAGACTTCCTCCCAGGGCGATGGCATAGGCGGGGGTTCTTCTTTTGTTCATGCAGTGCACCTCGAATTTCTTCTGCCACCATTATAGGGAAAAGGAAGAAAAAATACAAGTCTTTTCGTTGACAGGCAGAAAAGCCTGCGTTATGATATTTATAAAGGGGTACGACCCTAAATTGATAAGGAGGCTTGTTTTATGGAAGATTACGGTGCCATGATCCGCAGTACGTTCGAGCTGGGCAGTGTCCGGGATGCGGAACTGCTTTTTGAAGCCTGTATCAAAAACGCCTTCCCAACCTTCAATTTCCGGCGGTTGGAGCTGATCCGATTCATCCGGGACGAGCCATACATGGAAGGCAGAAGCTGGAACCATGTTTTTGAGATTAAGAAAACGCTGCTTCGTGGGGAGCCTGTGTGGGAGGTCCACTGCCACCGGGTCACCATGGGCAGGACTCCGGACAAGCAGGTGTACTTAGATTACATGACGCTTGGGTTTGTGGAGTATCTGGAAGGATGATGGAAACCCTGCGTATTGCCTTGCTGCAGCTGCTGCCTGGGGAGAGCTTGGAAGATAACCTGAAAATCGGCAGCGCTGCCTGCCGCAGAGCCCGAGAGCTGGGGGCGGATATTGCCCTGTTTCCGGAGATGTGGAGCTGCGGCTATCAGATCCCCCAAGACGTGGAACGCCTGAAAAGCATGGCCCTGAGCCTGGACCATCCTTTCGTGGCTGCATTTGGAAAACTGTCACAGGAGCTGGACATGGCCATTTGTGTGACCATTCTGGAAGAACACCAGCCAAACCCCAGAAACACGGCCATTCTCTTTGACCGGCACGGAGAGCGAAAATCTGTCTATGCCAAGGTCCACACCTGCGATTTTGGGGACGAAGCGCGGCTTTGCCGGGGAGAGACGTTTGAGACCGCTGCCCTGGACACGGCGGCAGGAGAGGTGCAGACAGGCATCATGATCTGCTATGACCGGGAATTTCCTGAGAGCGCGCGGCTTCTCATGCTCCAGGGAGCGGAGCTGATTCTGGTGCCCAACGCCTGCCCCATGGAGGTCAACCGCCTGTCCCAACTTCGAGCCCGGGCCTTTGAAAATATGCTGGCCATTGCCACCTGCAATTATCCCGCCGGAAAACCGGACTGCAACGGCCATTCCACGGTATTCGACGGGGTGGCCTATCTTCCGGACACGGAAGGGTCCCGGGATATCTGCATCTTGGAGGCCGGTGAAACCCAGGGCATTTATCTTGCAGACCTGGACCTGAAAATGCTTCGTTCTTACCGGGAAACCGAGGTCCACGGCAACGCCTACCGACACCCGGAATACTATTGCCCGCTGACGGAGACAGTCATTCGCCCGCCGTTTGTAAGAGAGGACCGGAAACCATAAAGATCAAAAGAGATACTAACCACAAAAACCGTCCCGAATGTTCGGGACGGTTTTGCTTACTTTTCTTCTTCCGGAGGCACAAATTCCAGCAGGTCGCCGATCTGGCAATGCAGCACCGTGCAAATACGGGCCAGTACATCGGTGTCCAGCCGGGTGACTTCATTTTTGCAATAATTGTTGATTTGGGAGCGCTGCATCTCCGCCCGATGGCTCAGCTTGTTCTTACTGATGCCGGACTTCTGTATGAGCTCGTCTAACTTAATCCGGATGGTTCCGTACTGTTCCATATTAAGCCTCTTTTCATATGTCGAGTTTCGTCGAACAAAACCTGTTGACATAGATAGTTTATATAATGTAGACTTGAAATATAAGTTCCTAGAAATCTATTCCTAATTAAACATATCTGAAAAGAGGGAGAGTATGAAATTAGACAAGGCAAGATACGCAATAAAAATAATGGCAAAAGAAAAAGGAAGGCCAGAAGCTGAGATTATTTGCGAAATAGAAGATGCAATTCGAGAAGCGATAGACAATGCCCATCGGAGCGGGGACCAGTACGCAATTCGTATCTGGTCTCAAATCCCCCACAGTGGTAAATATCCATCGGCCCTGGAAGTCATAGAATATTTTGGAGGAATACTGGATGGGATACAGTAACAGCCCCGGTTTTCACCGGGGCTGTTACTTATAAAGCTTTGTTTACACGATACCTTGAGCGGTCATGGCTTCGGCGACCTTCAGGAATCCGGCGATGTTTGCACCGGCAACGTAGTTGCCTTCCATGCCGTATTCCTTGGCGGCGTCTGCCAGGTTGTGGAAGATGTTCACCATAATGCCCTTGAGCTTCTGGTCCACTTCCTCAAAGGTCCAGCTGAGACGCTGGGAGTTCTGGCTCATTTCCAGAGCGGAGGTGGCTACGCCGCCTGCGTTGGCGGCCTTGCCGGGGCAGAAGAGAATGCCGCTGTCCTGGAAATACTTGGTGGCATCCAGGGAAGTGGGCATATTGGCACCCTCGGCCACTGCGAAGCAGCCGTTTGCCACCAGCATTTTGGCGTCGTCCAGCAGAAGCTCATTCTGGGTAGCGCAGGGAAGCGCCACATCGCACTTGATGCTCCAAACGCCCTTGCCTTCGTGGTACTGGGCGTTGGGCCGGGCTTTTGCATACTCGGTGAGCCGGGCACGGCGCACCTGCTTGACTTCAATCAGGGTGGCAACGTCAATGCCGTCCGGGTCGTAGATCCAGCCTGTGGAGTCGGAGCAGGTCACAGGCTTTGCGCCCAGCTGCCAGGCTTTCTCAATGGCATAGGTTGCCACGTTGCCGGCACCGGAGACGGCGACGGTCAGACCTTTCAGGCTCTTTCCGTTGCAGCGGAGCATTTCGTCGGTGAGATACAGCAGACCGTATCCCGTGGCCTGGGTCCGGGCCAGGGAACCGCCGTAGCTCAGGCCCTTGCCGGTGAGCACGCCTTCGTAGAGGCCGGTAATGCGTTTATACTGACCGTACAGGTAGCCGATTTCCCGGGCGCCTACGCCAATGTCTCCGGCGGGGACGTCCACGTCGGCGCCGATGTGGCGGTAGAGCTCCGTCATGAAGCTCTGGCAGAAGGCCATGATCTCCCGGTCGGACTTGCCCTTGGGGTCAAAGTCGGAGCCGCCCTTGCCGCCGCCGATGGGCAGGCCTGTCAGGCTGTTTTTGAACACCTGCTCAAAGCCCAGGAATTTAATCACACTGAGGTTTACAGAGGGGTGCAGACGCAGGCCGCCCTTGTAGGGGCCGATGGCGCTGTTGAACTGGACCCGATATCCGGTGTTGACGTGGGCATTGCCCTTGTCGTCCACCCAGGGCACCCGGAAAAGGATGGCCCGCTCAGGGATGGTCAGACGCTCCAGAAGGGCGTCCTTGCGATATTCTGCCTCGTGCTTTTCAATGACCACACGCAAGGATTCCAGGACCTCGGTAACGGCCTGCTGGAATTCGGGCTGATCCGGATTTTGGGCTTTCACCCGTGCCAGGGCTTCATCTACATAACTCATGAACAGTTGTCCTCCCTAGAAAGATTTTCTTGGGATATTGTAGCAGAACAAGCGGCGGATTGCAAGGGCAATTTGCAATTTTTTTGTAAGGAAATTGCAAAAATAGAAAAAACGCTGATTTTTACAACCAGCGTTTTCTATGGAAATGGGTTTTTGTGCAATTTATCATCGCACCCGCGGCAAAATTTCCTCTTGGAGCACCTTTGAAAGAAGCCTTAGCTCCGTCTGCGTGGTGTCCCTGCTGAGAGAAATGCGGAAGGAGCCGTCGCAGGCAGCAGGAGAAAGCCCCATGGCCTCCAGCACATGGCTCCGGTGACCTTTGGCACAGGCGGACCCTGCACTGACGAAGATGCCTTTATCCTGCAAAATGTTGATGGTATTCTGAGTGGGAACCCCGGGAACCGAAAGAGACAGAATGTGGGGGGCGTCATGGGCGCCGTTGATCAGGATGCCGGGAATCTGGGAAAGCTCGGAGGCAAGATTTTCCAGCATCTCCTTTTCCCGGGCCGTGTCCTCCTGAAAAGTTTTGGAAACCGCGGCGCAGGCGGCGGCAAAGCCGAAGATGGCCGGAGTGCCCTCGGTGCCGGAGCGGTAGCCGCCCTCCTGACCGCCGCCCACCACAAAGGCCGGGAAGGACTTGAGACGGGGACTGATGTAGAGGGCACCTGCGCCCTTTGGTCCATGGACCTTGTGAGAGGACACGGAAATTAGGTCTGCCCCCAAAGTTTTGGCGGAAAAGGGCACCTTCAAAAAGCCCTGGACCGCATCGGTGTGAAAAATCGCCTGGGGAGAGAGTTTGTGGGTGAGCTTTGCCATCTGGGCGATGGGCTGCACCGAACCCACCTCGTTGTTCACCATCATAATGGAGACCAGAATGGTGTCCGGCCGCAGAGCTGCTTTCAGACTTTCCAGGGTCACGTGGCCCAGACTGTCGGGCTGCAAATAGGTCACGGTGAAGCCCTGGCTTACCAATTCCCGCATAGCGTTCAAAATGGCGTGGTGCTCGATGGATGTGGTGATGATGTGCCTGCCGCGCTTTCCCAGACGCTTGGCTGTGCCGAAAATCGCCCAGTTGTCGGCCTCGGTGCCGCCGGAGGTAAAGAACACCCGGTCGGGCTCTGCGCCCAGGCTGGCGGCTACCTGATGCCGTGCGTTCCGGAGGGCCCGGGCGGCGTCGATACCAAAGGAATAGAGGGCGCTGGGGTTGCCCCAATTCTCGGTCAGTGCGGCGGTCATGGCTTCCACGGCCTGGGGACAGGGCTTGGTTGTGGCGGAATTATCCAGATAATACATAGTTTTCCTTACTTTCCTACGCAGAATCGCTGGAAGATTCTTGCGGTAATGTCTTCCCGAACGGTGGCGCCTGTGACTTCGCCCATGGCCTCCATCCCTTCCTCCACGTCGGTGAGCACTGCGTCCGGGGTCAGTCCCAGTTTCAGGCCCTGTATGGCCCGCAGAAGGGCTTCGTATGCCCGGCGGCAGGCGTCATACTGCCTTGGGTTCGTGAGAATGGAGCCGTCGCAGGGTGCCTCCCCTTCAAACATGACGTCCACGGCATCAGCCAGCTGCTCCAGCCCCTGGCCTGTTTTGGCACAGATGGGAATGACGGTCATGAACGGCAGGTCTCCGGGGACCACGGCGGAACCCAGGTCCGATTTGTTAATGAGGGCAATGGCGTGCTCGTGCTCGGAACACAAATCAATAATTTCCAAATCCTGGTTGTCCAGGGGTTTGGAACCGTCACAGACGAAGAGCACCAGGTCTGCGTTTTCCACGGCGTCTTTGGAACGCTGAACGCCAATGGCCTCCACGGCGTCCTGGGTGTCCCGGATGCCCGCCGTGTCAATAAGCCGGAGCCGTGTGGCACCGAGCATGACGTTTTCCTCCACGGTATCCCGGGTGGTGCCGGGGATGTCCGTGACGATACAGCGGTCAAAGCCTGCCAGGGCGTTCAATAGACTGGATTTGCCCACATTGGGCTTTCCCACAATGGCAGCGGCTACACCCTGACGCAAAATGCGGCCCTGGCCATAGGTGGCGAGAAGCCCATAGAGCTCCTTGGCGTCCCGGCGCAGGTCCGAGTCGTAAGCGGCCAGGCCAAAGTCCTCAATATCCTCGTCGGGATAGTCGAGCACCGCATGAAAGTGGCTGCAAAGGTCCACCAGGTTCTGATAAATGGGCGTAAGCTTCTTTTGAAGCATACCGCCTACCTGACCTGCGGCGTTGGCAGCGGCGTCGGCGGTGTCCGATTCGATGAGGTCAATAACCGCCTCTGCCTGGGTCAAATCCAGTTTGCCGTTTAAAAATGCCCGTTTGGTGAATTCTCCGCGGCCTGCGGGCTTGGCGCCTGCGAGATACAGGCTTTGCAGAGCTGCCGCCAGCATGGCCGGAGAGCCGTGACAGTGGAATTCCACCGTGTCCTCTCCCGTGTAGCTGTGGGGCCCTCTTGCCACCACGGCCATGCACTGGTCAATGACCCGGTGTTCTTTGTCGCGGAGTGTTCCCAGAACCAGCTTCCGGTCAGGGGCATGACGGAGTTCTCCCTTACTTGGGGTAAAAACCTTTTCTGCGATTTGGATGCAGTCATCTCCGCTGAGCCGGAGAATGCCGATGGCGCTGACCTGGTTTCCTGTAGAAACGGCGGCGATGGTGTGAGACATTCAGTTTTCCTCCAAAAACTCCAGAGGGTCCCCCTGGGTTGCGATAAAGTGCATGAGCATATAGGCGCACATAATGGCCACATTTTCTTCCCTTAAAATGCGCCGGCATTCTTCCCGGTCGGCAAGCACCACCTGGATGTCTTCACTGCTTTCCTGGTGGCGGTCCGTGGGGGTGCCGGAGCAGTAACCGAATACGGTGCCGCAGCTTTCGTCGGTCATGCCGATGGTGGTGAAAAAGGGCCGGGAATAGGGGCCGGCGTCCTTTGCCTGGAAAGAAAGCCCCGTTTCTTCGTACATTTCCCGAATTCCGGCTTCTGCCATATTTTCGCCGGGCTCCACCAGTCCTGCGGGAAACTCGTAGACATAGCCTCCCAGAGGGTAGCGGTATTGCCGGATGAGCACCAGATGGTCCTTCGCTTCCCCGTAAACCCCATAGATAATGACGCCATCGGGCCTGTTTTCATGGGACACGGCTTTTAAGTCCTCAATTCTCTTGGCACGGGAGGCTACATAGTAGGGCTTTTTCTCGCCGTCCCGCTGAATGGCTTCAAACTCATAGAAGTTGAGAAAATTTGTGTCCGATTCCTTTTTGATCTTTCCTACGCCGCTCAAGGACATTCCTCCCTTAATAGAATATCTTACTATACCACTTTCCGGATAAAAAAGCAACATCCGGGCAAACTTCCCAGGAGGTGATACCATGACCGACGGGGAAATTCGCGGCATTTTCAACAATGCCGATGACTTTATGGCCCGGGAGCTGTCCTGCTGCGGCCAAAGGCTCTATGTCTATGCCATCGACGGCCTTGTCTCCAGCGGCGATTTGTCGGCATACATCCTGCGGCCCATTACGGAGCATCTGCGGGGAGAAAACATGGAAGAACTCTATAACGCCGCCATCCACGGCGCAGTTTATAACAGCGTGGCGAAGCCCTGCGAAACCGTCGAAGACGTGGCGCTGAAACTTGTGAACGGTTTCTGTGTGGTGCTCTTTCCGGACGCGGGGGCCATAGCGTTCGAGGTGAGAACCCCTGTCAGCCGCGGCCCGGCTGTACCTGGGGTGGAGAATACGGTGAAAGGTCCAAAAGATGCTTTCGTGGAGACCATCCGTATCAACACCAGCTTGCTCCGACGGCATCTGCGGACTCCCGACCTGCGGATATCCTCCGCCCAGGTGGGGAAGCGAAGTCTGACCAATGTGGCGGTGCTCTGGATTGAGGGCCTGACAAACCCGGAATTTGTGGAGAGAATGCAGGAGCGCCTCAAGTCTATTGACATTGACGGCTTTCTCTCGCCGTCGGCGGTGGAGGAGTATGTTACAGGCTCCCGGAGCACAGCCTTTCCGCTGATACAATACACCGAGCGAGCCGACAAATTCGCACAGGCTCTGTTAGACGGAAGAGTGGGACTTCTGGTGGACGGCTTGCCCCTGGGATACCTCTCCCCGGTGGATTTGGGGTATCTTTTGAACAGCCCCGAGGACCGAAGCCGGGATTATATCTCCGCCTCGGCACTGCGGCTGCTGCGGCACCTGGCATTGATTCTGACCCTGATCCTGCCTGGGTTCTACATTGCCATGGCCTGCTATCATCAGGAGATGATTCCGCTGCCGCTTCTGCGTGCCGTGATTGAGAGTAAGAAAAGCGTGCCTTTTTCCACGCCTATGGAGGTTCTGGGCCTTCTGATTGCCTTTGAACTGCTGCAGGAATCCGGAATTCACCTGCCTCAGGCCATTGGACAGTCGGTGTCCACCATCGGTGGTATTGTGGTGGGCACGGCGGCAGTGGAGGCGGGACTCATTTCCCCGGCGGCCCTGATTGTGGTAAGCATCGCGGGGGTCTGCGGCTTCGTCCTGCCCAGCCGGGACCTTGCGGAGGCGGTGCGTATCTGTCGGTTTGGAATCGGGGCCCTGGGAGCTTTCGCCGGACTTTTTGGCGTTGTGGCGGGAATCCTGGTGCTTCTCATCCATCTGGCAGGACTTACTTCCCTGGGCGTGCCCTATCTCGCACCCTATAGCCAGAGAGAGGGCGGCAACATTCTCCGCTGGCGTCTCAAATTCCGGAAAAATCGGGATGCCCTGCTGAAACCCCTGGACGGGAGGAACCAGAAATGAAGCGCTGGCCCATTCTGTATGCCATTGCGGCAGCTGCCATATTGTTTCCTGCCAACGCAGCAGACGTAGGGGAACTGCTCCCGGTGGAACTTATCTATATATATAGAGAGGCGGACCAGGTTTGCGTGGCAACGGACACCGAGGCCGTGGGTGCAGGCCCGAACCTGAACGCCGCCATGGAGGACCTCCACGCCACAGCGCCCGGAGCTGTCTTCCTGGATACCGCAGACTTCCTTGTTCTTACACCGGATACCCTGACCTTACTGCCGGAGCTGACAAATGCTCTGCGCCCTGCTACAAAAGTCTGTGTTGGCCTGGACGTCCATGCCGATGCCGATCTGACAAAGTATCTGACGGCCCATCCGCCGGATGTGACCCTGGGGAATCTGCGCTCCGGAAAAAAGAACGTCCCGATTTTGCAGCGAAGGGAGGCGGGCTATCGCCTTGAATCCAGAGATCAGTGAAAAACAGTCGGATACCTACCTGGCGGCAGCCATGCTGGCTCCGCTTGCCCAGGCCTCGTCGGGATGCTCCTGGCCCGTGACCTTTTTGCTGTCTGCTCTTTGCCTGGGAGCCGCCCAATGGCTATCCTGCCACGCTCTGCCTCAGGGTAAGTTTCTAAAACTGCTTCAAAGCCTCTGGACCTGTGTCCTGGGGGCCCTGGTCCTTCGTTGGGCGAGCGACTACTGGCCCGGACACCGGGAGAACTGGGCAGCGCCTCTGATTCTGCTGGCAATGGCTGCTGGAATCGACAAGAACCGGGCCATTCGTGTGGCGTGTATTCTGCTGTATCCGGTGCTCTTTCTGCTGGGGACCATTTACCTGTCAGCGGTGCCGGAAATGGAACCCTGGCAGCTGATTCCCAGAGTGAGAATGACCAACATGGATATTGTACCCTTTCTTCTGCTCCCGGCTCTGGAACGGGGGGCAGGGGGGAGAAAACCCCTGTGGAAGTTGATGCTGTTCGCCGTAGCGGCCAGTGCAGTCTCGCTTCTGGCAAATACAACAAAAGCGCCGGTGTATGAACTGAGCAGAAATATCTCTCTCTTTGGAACCGGCTGGCGTTTTGAAAGTCTCGCATCGGTGGCAATGACGCTGGGTTTCTTCACAGCTTTGAGTTACCTGATGGCAGCGGGGAGTGGGACAGGGAAGACCAAGTGGGGAAAAGCAGTTATAACAGCCCTTCTGTATCTGTGGGGAATCCCTTATAATAGCCAGGCAATCGCCATAGGAACCGTGATTCTCTTCCTTATCATTCCGGCCGTAATGACCCTTCAAAATTTCTGGCGAAAAAAGGAAAAAACCTCTTGACAAAGAGGAGTAGCTGTGCTAATATATGCAAGCTGTCCGCGAGACAGCAAAGATATCAAAAAGCCGATTAAAAAGTTTGAAAAAACTTAAAAAAGTTCTTGACAAACTTCCTAAGATGTGCTAAGATATTTCAGTCACCCGCCGAGAGCGGAAGACAAAAACCTGTACCTTGTAAATTGAATAACGTAAAGACAAACTAAGACACCTTGGACA
>DSLFC04101__coassemble_1687_pt1 | contig 11143 bp, 11 predicted proteins | sample DSLFC04101__metabat2_low_PE_021 | metagenome-assembled genome bin DSLFC04101 | reverse complement strand
ACAGACCTGAATATGTACTTCAAGGAAAATCACCATACAGCAATTATCAAAAAAGAGGACTGGCTGAAAGTGCAAAAGCTGCTGTCTGAGTGGCACACTTCACCCCATAAGGCGAAACTGCGTTTCCTGAGCAATCGATTTGTCGCTCACCGCGTCAAAGATGGCCTGTTCAAAGGGTATTTGATTCTTGATTCCCGGTGGTCTCCTGCTGAACGGCAGGAATTTATGAAAATTGTCGGTGACACACAGGATAACACGAAATGAAAGGATTTTTACAATGAATTTTGATTTTTCTTCTCTGAATTTTGAAACGATTGACTCCAACATCAACGCTTACCCGGATATGTACCTCAACCAGAGCGGTGTCACCTTCAGCAAGAAGGTGCTGGAGGATCTGGGTTATCCCGCCTATGTGCTGTGCCTGCTGGATGGCAAGGCGAAGGTGTTCGCAATCCGTATGTGCAAGAGCAGTGAGCCGAAGGGCTTTAAGTTCTCCAAGCCGCGGGGCGAACAGAAGGGCGTTGTGACGATTTCCAGCAAGAATTTGCTGGAACCGCTCCGCGCCGCCACGGGCGAGGATTGGGTTCCGGGCAAGCGGTACCGCGTTCGCGGTTTCTGGGTTGCTGACGCGAAAACCATGTGCTTTGATCTGAACGAAGGCGTTCAGGAAGATTTTCGTCAGAATCCCGCCAATAGCGATGACAAGTAAGCACGGAACCATTTGACCGTATGAAAAAGATGAGCACGACCCATTTGTATAGGCCGTGCTCATCTTGTGCTTTCTCAAAGTAGTAGTGCTCTTTTCATCTGCAAAACAGCCGATTCCTCTACGCCATTTTTACGCCATTTCCGCGTGAGACTGCATAGAGAAATATGAAGTTATAATTTGGTTGGTTTTGCGTAAAACCGCGCTATATCAGGCTTTAGCGGCGTTTGTGGGGAGGTATGGAGATATAGAATCCGGTGTCTGAACGCCGATACCTAATTTCATATAATGACTTCTCCTTTGTTTCTGGAAGTTACGCTTGTCGCAAACATAGACATTCTATCACAGAAAATAGGAAGTTTCAAGTGCCATTCCCATAGAAAAAGCACCCCATTTGTGTAGAAATGGGGTGCAATTTTCAAATGGGCGGAATCCGCTTTACCAGGATGCCTGCGGCGATGCCGACCACGATACCTGCCAGGATGCCGCTGATAATCAGAAAGGGCAGATAGTAGGCAATGGCACTGGTGCCGAGGATATAGCAGGCCATGGCAATCTGTCCCGCGTTGTGGAGAACGCCTCCTGCAATGCTGACGGTCACTTGGGAGAAACGGCCGATTTTTTTCAGTAAAATCATGCCGCCGAGACTGAGCACGGCTCCGGAGATTGCATAGAGATAGCTCATGCCCGAGCCAAAGAGCACCGACGTAAGAAAAACGCGTATGGTACTTACCAGCGCTGCTTCCTTCCAGCCGAAGCGATAGAGAAGGAATACGATGACGATGTTGGGCAGTCCCATTTTGACTCCTGGCACGGAGACAAAAGCCGGAATCTGGCTTTCCAGAAAGGAAAACACCATGGCAAGGCTGATGGATAGGGCAAGGGTGGCTGTTTTCTTTACATTCATACTAGCTCACCAAGTCGATAGTGCCGTCCGCGCCTTCGATGGTTACCGTCAGCTTGTTCGGCAGACACACAATGCACTCTCCTGTGAAGCGGATTTTTCCCTGATTCACACAGAGCTTGTCCGGACAGTTTGCGGAGGACAGCCATACCGCGTCCTTGCTAACTTCCAGAATGTTGCTGCCGCCGTTTAAGGGGTAGGTGCCCGGTTCCGCAAGAGAATACCGGGCAGTTTCCACCCCATCCACAGTGACAACGGCCCAGGCGCCTTCCTGTTTTTTCCCCAGAAAGAACAGGAACATGGCGCCGGACAGAATCAGCAGAGCGCAGATCAGAAGAAGGTCGGATCGATGTTTTGCAAAGAATGTTTTCATTTGAAGGCCAGAAGCGCCATGGAAATGATGGAAGCGGTGAGAAGCCGAATGGGCAGACCCCGGAAGGCCTTGGGAATGTAGACTTCTTCCAGCCGGTCAATGAGAGCGGCGAACATGGGCATTCCCAGAAGGAAGCCCAGACCCACGCCCAGGGCAGCCACAAGGGATTCTGCATAGCTCTCGCTTGCCAACAGCCCTCCGCCCAGCAGCGCGGCGTTCAGCGCCAGAAGGGGGAAGTAGACGCCAAATTTCTTGCCGCAGACGAGCTGAACCAGGTAGAGAATCAGAAGAATCAGAGCGACGTAGACAAGAAGCTGCAGATAGCCGAGCTTCAGAGGGGTGAGCACATAGACGTTCACAGGCCAAATGACAGCGGCAGACAGCACCAGGGTTACAGTGAGGGCCAGGCCCACAGCAGCGGTTTTTTTGCCGAACTTGGCGTAGCCCAGGAAGGGCGTCACGCCCAGAAACCGTTCAAAAACGTAGTTGTTCACAAGAATTCCGGCCAGAAGCGCCAGAAACAGCGTTTTGAAGTCCATATTAACCCTCCTTCTCCGCAAGGCCCAGAGCCTTGCCAGTCATGCCGGAAACAGTGCTTTTCTTCCCGGGGAAAATGGCATTTGCCAATGCGGCTACCATGGCGTAGACAAAGAATCCGCCGCTGGCTTGGGTAAGGGTGGGAATGCGGTAGTTTTCCAGGAAGGGAATGGAGAAGCCGGCAATGCTGGCACTGCCAAATACCTCCCGGATGAGGGCGGTGAGCAGCACAGCCAGGAGAAAGCCCAGGCCCGTCTTCAGACTATCCGCCACAGTGCTGTCCTCGGCAGCGCGCAGCACCAGCAGATTCACAGCGGCGGCGGCCAGGTACACCCCCAGCATCTGGAAAACAGAGGGCAGGAAGGCGTTCATGAGCAGCTGAATAACGGACACGATTCCCGCAGAGAGCAGGATGAACACGGGAAGCGTACCCTCGTGGGGGACCAATTTCTTCACCAGAGGCGCAAGAGCGGACATGAGAACCAGAGTGAGAATCACTGCCACGCCCATGGCAATGGCGGGCAGGACGCCGACGCTGGCGCCCATGGCGGGGCAGGCTCCCAGGAAAAGGAGCCACATGGGGCTGAGATTCCATTCTTTTTTCATTCGGTTTCTCCTCCTTCCATGGGAATGGATGCAAAGGCGGCAAAGATGTCGTCGGTGGCGGTGCGGATGGCATCGGTGGTCATCGTGGCGCCGGAGACGAAGGCCTGCTCGCCGGTCCAGGTATCGGCAGTGAGACCTGCAAATCCGGCCTTGTACTCCTTCTCGTTGAGCTCATAGCCGGAGAAGTACTCACCGTGGAGAATCAGGTCGGCGCAGTTCATGGCAACGATGGCGCCGCTGGCATCCACAATGTAGTAGACGGCCACGGTTTCGTTGGCGTAGGCGTAGGGAGTTGCCCGGAAGCCATAGAGGGTCTCCTCGCCAAATTCGATGGCGTAGGCGGCGGTGACGCAGCCGAAAGTGTCGAGCTTCAGCGCGGTCATCTCGCCGATGCCATCGGGAGCCAGAGAGGTGAGCTTTTTCAGGTCTGCTTTCTCGGTGGACTCCTGGTTGGCCGCGGCAAAATCCAGAACCTCGGCAATGGCGTCCACATCAACGGCGTTGCCAACAGCGTCTGTAATCTTGATAGTGCCAAAGGCATTGACCATAGCCATGACGTAGCTTTCGCCATTGGGAATCAGGAAAGCAAAACCGGAGCCGTTGAGAGCCTTCAAAGTCTTGACGGCGCAGGCAGGGCCTTCCACTTCCTCTGCCTGGAGAACGCCCTCGGGATTGGCCATACCTGTGAACTCCGTGGGCAGGAGCTCCAGAAGCAGCTGGTCGTCGCCCTTGACGCCCTCTTTGACGAGGCCGTTTTCAATCAGGGTGGTAAAGCCATCGGTGACAGCGTTTTTAAATGCGGCGGAGGAGTAGGTGACACCGGCCACCAAGGTCACGTCGGCAAGGGCGGAGTCCTGGCCGATATAGGTGGCGGGGTAGTCCGCACCGAAGTCCTTGGTTTCGGGATAGGCAGTCAGCGCGGTGCCGACAATCTTACCCTCGGTATCCACGGCCATGACGAACTCCATGGGTTCTCCCGTGTAGCCCTCCGTGGTGGAGAGGGTCACGGCGTAGCCAAGGCCGCTCTCTTCTTCGTAAATGCCTGTCACCGTGGGAGCCACATTCTGCAAACTGGAACTGGCGGCATCGGCGGAGGTGTAAATGGGGGTGAAGCCTTTGGCCTCGGGCATAGCCTCGAAAAGGGGAGCGAGAAGCTGGGCGGAGCCGTTCTTCTCAATCAGAGGTCCTGCGAAGACATTGATGCCTGTGAGCACCAGGGCGAAGACCAGGAATACTGCCACGGAGGCGAGAATGGTTTTCAGAGAATTTTTCATCTTTTCACACCTCCCAGAGGTTTCTTGGCGGTCCAGGTCTCCACCAGGGGGCTGAGGATGTTCATAAACAGGATGGAGAAAGACACGCCTTCGGGGTAGGAGAAGAAGTGGCGAATGACAAAGGTGATAATGCCGCAGCCCAGAGCAAAGACTATTTTGCCCCGGTTATTCAGAGGCGTGGTCACGTAATCGGTGGCCATGAAAATGGCACCCAGGAACAGACCGCCGCCCAGAATCTCATAGAGCGCAATGGTAAAGTCTCCGGTAAAGGCCAGGAAGAGCACAAATACGGAACCGACAAAAATAGCGGGAACATACCAGGAAATGACCTTCCGGCAAACTAAGTATACATAGCCCAGGAGCAGAGCCAGAATGCAGGTTTCGCCCACGGCACCGCCCCGAATGCCCAGGAACATGTCAAGAAGGCTGGGAAGTTCGGTGACTCCGGCAGCGATCTGCTCCAGGGGAGTGGCGGAGCTGACCGCATCCACCATCACGGGCATGGCACCGCCTGCCACAGAGGAGAAGGCCAGGAGCATGAACACACGGCCGGTAATGGCGGGGTTTGCGAAATTGTGGCCCAGACCGCCAAAGAGACACTTGACCACTACGATGGAAAAGGCGGAACCAATGACACACTGCCACAGGGGCACGTTGGTGCTGAGGTTCAAGCCCAGAAGAAGGCCCGTGACCACGGCGCTGAGATCGCCGATGGTCTGCTTCTTCTTGGCAATGAGATTGAACAGGAATTCGCTGACCACAGCGCCCAGAATACAGCTGACGAGCACCCAGAGAGCGTTCAGCCCAAAGAGAATCACAGAGGCGATGCTCACGGGCAGAAGGGCCAGAATCACGTCCAGCATGATTCGCTGGCCGGAAGCCCCGCTGTGAATGTGGGGCGCGGGAGAAGAAATCAAAGCATTCATCTTACTGCCTCCCTTCTTACTTTGCGGCCTGGTACTTCCGCAGGAAGCCCTTGCCGTCGATGTTGTGCTTGACCAGCTGGCGATGAGCGGGGCAAACGTAGGAGCAGGCGCCGCACTCAATGCAGACCTTCACCTGTTCCCGGGTGAGAAGCTCATACCGGGCCTCGTCATCCTCCATTTCCATGGCCTTGGAGAAGGCCACGGGGTTCAGACCCATGGGACAGGCATTGACGCAGCGGCCGCAGTGAATGCAGGCCGTGGGCTCCAGGACCTTGGCGTCCTTTTCGTTGAAGGCAAGAATGCCGCCGGTGGCTTTGACGATGGGTTCCTTCAGGTCCGTGACTGTGTGACCCATCATAGGTCCGCCCATAACGATCTTCCCGGCCTCTTCTTTGAGGCCGCCGGCCTGCTCGAGGATATAGCCCACGGAGGTGCCCACGGGAACCACCAGGTTCTTAGGCTCCTTCACAGCAGAGCCGTCCACGGTGACACAGCGGTCCACCAGAGGCATTCCGGTTTCCATGAATTTGGCCACTTTGGCCAGGGAGGTGACGTTGATGATAATGACTTCCAGAGAGGCAAGTCTCTGCCCGGCCTCAACCACCTTGCCGGTAGCATTGTACAGAAGCATCTGCTTGGCGCCCTGGGGATAGGTGCAGTCCAGAGGGAGAACTTCCACGGCGGGGTCGTTGGAGAAGACCTCCGTCAGATGGGCAATGGCTTCGGGCTTGTTCTTCTCAATGCCGATGATGAACTTTTCGCTCTTGAGGTAGGTCTTGAGAAGGTCGATGCCTTTGACAATCAGGTCGCTGTGCTCCACCATGGTGCGGTTGTCTCCGGTGAGATAGGGTTCGCACTCGGCGCCGTTAATGAGCACGGTTTTCACGGGACCGCGACGGACGGCGTCCAGCTTGGCCCACACGGGGAAGGCTGCGCCGCCGAGACCAACGATGCCGCTTTCCCGAACAGAGGCCAGGAAGGAATCCAGGTCGTGAACCTCGGGAGGACGGACGTCGGGAGAGACTTCCATTTTTCCGTCGGACTGGATGCGGATGGCCTTTGCATTGCCGTAGGGCTCAATGGCGGTGACCGTGCCGGAAATGGTGGCGTGGACGGGAGAGGAGTTTCGTCCCTCTTCCCGGGCAATCAGCTGACCGATGCAGACATGATCCCCCACATTCACCACAGGTTCCGCAGGGGACCCGGAGTGCATGGTCATAGGAAGCAGCACCTCGCTGGGGGGCGCAATGGGCACGCTGGCCACATTGGTGGTCGCCTTGTCGTGGGGCAGCTCCAAGTTGGATAGCTTTCGTTTGAAGATCATAAACGCAGATTCCTCCTTCTTTTCGCTCTAGCATTTGCAGGTTTGTATAATAAACACCAGTTAATCGGTGCTGATTATCGATTTTTCAAGGCCCGGCGTATATTTTTTCGTGCCATCCGGGAAAATCCAGAAGGCTTCAACGCCGCCAATGTCGGAAAGAAGCTTCTGTCCGTCCTCATAGGTCATGCAGAAAAGTGCCGTGGAGAGGGCATCGGCCAGGCCGGAATCCCGGGTCACAATGGTGAGAGAATCAAAGTAGCGTGCCGGGTAAAGGGTGTCTTTATCGATGATGTGGTGATACTGCTTGCCCTTGACGCTGTAAAAACGCTCATAGACTCCGGAGGTCACGCAGGCGGTGTCGGACAGCCGTAAGGTGGCGGCAAAATTGGGGTCGGAAGAATCCGGCGACCGGACGCCGGTTACAAAGCCGCTGCCGTCCATTTTCGTGCCGATGATGCGGATGTTGCCGCCGACACTGAGAACATAGCCCCTGGCTCCGTCGCTTTCCAGAAACTGGGCGGCTTTTTCCGTGGCGTAGCCTTTGCCCAGGGCGCCTACGTCAATGGAAGCTTCGGGGTTCGAAATACGGACGGTGCCTGCCTCTTCGTCAATTTCCAGGGTGTCAATGGAGATGTGCTTGGCGGCTTCGGACAGCTCTTCCTCTGTGGGAAGCCGGGCATTTTTGGGGTCCTCGGAGGCAGCGGTGCGGAGATCGTGCCAGATGGAGAGGACCGAACCCATCATGACGTTCATTTCGCCATCGGTCTTCTCATAAAGGTCCTTGGCATAGAGCAGAAATTCAATAAGTGCGGGGTCTGCCTCCATGGCTTCGCCCCCGGCCTGTTTATTTAAGGTTGCGAGGTTGTGAATGCCGGAATATTCGTGATAGATATCAAAAAGTTTGTGGTAGGTCTCCAAAATCTTTGCAGCCTCGGCGGAGCGCCGATCAAATTCTTCGGGAGAATCATCCGATTCATCGCGGATGGTGGTGACGGTGTCGAAGTAGGTATAGTAGACCTTTGCAACCCCCGCTTTTGAATTGTTTGTTTTGCCGCATCCCGTGAATAAGGCTGGGATCAGGCACAGAAGGACAAGAAAAAAGGCCTTGATGGCGTTCAACACATTCACCTCCAAAAGGGCGTCCCACGCTATGGTCCCCCGGTACCAAGGCGCCGGGGGACCATTGTGGAAGAAAAATTAGCGGGCGTAGTCAGCAGCCTGGGCAATGACAGCCATCATGCCGGTGATCTGCATGGTGCAGGAAGCAAGCAGGGTCTCGTCGGCGGGGACAAAGCCATGCTCATTCTGGGTTGTGGGGATGGCACGAACTTCTTCGGCGGTCTTGCCCACGGTGTAGGCGGCGAAGGCCTTGGCCTGGGCGTCCCACTCAGCGATGGCATTGCCATAGGCAACCATGCCGTAATCGGAGCCAAGCTCCATCTTGGTGCCCTTGAAGGTGGAACCGGTGATGACGCCGTCCACATCCATGGTGATCTGGGGCTGGACGGAATCGGTGACAGCGGCCACAATCTTGCCGTTCTCCATCACAGCTGCGCCAAAGTCGGAGTACATCTTCACAACGCCTTCGTTTTCTTCGTCAGCGGCGGTGGATTCCTCGGCGGTGGTGATGGCAGCCAGACCCAGGGTGATGTCCTTGCCGGCCTTGAAGGTAACGGAGTTGTTGTCACCGCAGGCCTTCACAATGGCGTTGATAAACTCGGAAATCTGCATGGTGCAGGAGGCGAGAAGGGCCTCGTCGGTGGCGACGATGCCGTGCTCATTGGTGGTAGTGGGGATGTTCTTGACTTCCTCAGCGGTTTTTCCTACCACGTACTGCTCAAAAGCCTTGGCCTGAGCGTCCCACTCGGCGATGGCGTTGCCGTAAGCCACCATGCCGTAGGCATCACCCAGCTCCATTTTGGTCTGGAAGGTGGCGGCGGTGTCGACCTGGCCGTCGGTGATGTCCATCTTGCTCTGGGCCACGTCCAGACGGCAGGAGACGATCTTGCCGTTCTTGTCAAGGACAACGGCGGCCACGGTGGCGTCTACCTGAGCTTGGCCGTCCTTGGAGGAGTCGGTGTTCAGGTCCACGCCCATGCCGAGCTTGTATTCGGCGGAGCCGCTGCAGGCGGTGAAGGTCATGGTCATGGCCAGAACCAGGAGGAGTGCGATGAGTTTCTTCATAGTGTTTTCTCCTATCTTCTTTGAATTTGAATTTTCCCCGTTTTTTGGCTCGTCGGGGCGAGCGATATGTAATTGCGCCCAAAAACGCAATGACAATCCCAAACTTTATTTCGGTACAATTATACCGAAAGGACCCTGCCTTGTCAAGAAGAAACCGCAAAAATCCACGGATTTTTCGGTGTCCCTTTGACAAGAAAATTTCATTTTCATTCTATCATATCATTTGCTCCTGTTCAAGGATAATTCCGAGAAAAAAGAAATTTCCCGGCCTGGAAAAGGCCGGAAAATGTTCCCTTCTCAAAGACCTGCCGGAGCTCCGGAATCACCCCTTGCCCTTGCGCTCGTAGAGCTTGGCAAGCCCGCCTTCGCTGGTCTCCCGGAAGCGGTGATCCAGATTGACACCGGTCTCTTTCATGGCCCGGCACACCATGTCGTAGCTGATGTTTCGGGAGCCTGTCAGAAAGTAGCTCAGGTTGCAGGCGTTCATAGCCCGAACCGCCGCCACGGCGTTTCGCTCAATGCAGGGAATCTGCACCAGGCCGCAGATGGGGTCGCAGGTCAGGCCAAGGTGATGCTCCATGGCCACTTCCGCCGCGTATTCTACCTGGTCGAGATTCTGGCCATAGAGCTCCGCCAGAGCCGCCGCGGCCATGGAGCAGGCTGTGCCGATCTCCGCCTGACAGCCGCATTCGGCGCCGGAGATGGAGGCGTTCTGCTTGGTCAGATTGCCGATGATGCCTGCCGTGGCAAGGCCCCGGCAGATTTCTCTGTCGGAAAATCCTTTTGTCACCTGGGCGTATTTGAGGACCGCAGGCAGAACGCCGCAGGCGCCGCAGGTCGGCGCCGTGACCACGGTGCCGTTGTCCGCATTTTGTTCCGCCACGGCGTAGGCGTAAGCGGCAATGGACTGGAACTCCTTCAGGGCCGGGCGGTCGTCGATGGGCTTTTCGTAGAGGTACTTGGCCTTTCTCTGGACGTTGAGGCCTCCGGGAAGGACCCCGGTTTTACTAAGACCTTCGTCAATGGAAGCCTTCATGGTGTTCCACACCTCCATGAGAAAATCCCAGATTTCCGGTCCTTCGTTGAGCTCCACATATTCGCTGAGGGTGTGGATATACCGCCAACGGCAGAAATAGGCAATCTCCGCAAAAGAGTGTTCCACATAGACTTCTTCGCCGCTTTTGCTCATGGGCTCCCCGGGGATACGGATATCACCGCCGCCTACGGACTCCACCCGCAGGGTGCCGATTTTCCGGTCCCCGGAAAAAGCGGTGAAGTCCATGGTGTTGGGGTGCATCCCTTCCCAGCTGTCCTTGGAGAAGAGCACTTCCGTCCGCTCGCCCAGGGTGTCCCGGAGCACCCGGTCCGTGCCGTGTCCTACACCTGTCTTGCACAGAGAACCATAGAGGGTCACCAGGAACCGATCTGCCTGGGGATACCGGGAAAGAAACAGCTTTGCCGCCCGCTCGGGACCCATGGTGTGGGAGGAGGAGGGGCCTTTGCCGATTTTATAAATCTCTCGGATGGATTTCATGACTAAAACCTCCGTCTGTATTTCTTTCCTTAGTATAGCAAATTCTGGGCGGAATTACAATGAGAAAAAGCGCCGCGGCGCTTTTCCCGCAACTCGCCGCTCCCAAGGACGGATTCTCCTGAAAAAAACAATGACAATTGCTTGCATACAGCCTAAGGCAGCACTTTTTAGAACGGTCAATCATGAAAAATTGACATTGCAAAGGCTTGACACGAGTGCTATAATAATCGGTACTATTATTTGAAAAACCTGAGAGGATGAAAATACATGGCAAAAGATAAAAAGGTCGAGCAGATCACGGACATGGAAGTGGACTTCACCCAGTGGTTCACCGACGTGTGCAAAAAAGCACAGCTTATCGACTATTCGGCAATTAAGGGCATCTTTGTCTACCGCCCCTATGGCTACGCCATCTGGGAGAACATCCAGAGAATTCTGGACCAGGACTTTAAAAACGTGGGCGTGGAAAACGTTTATATGCCCATGCTGATTCCCGAAAGCCTCCTGCAAAAGGAAAAGGACCACGTGGAAGGCTTTGCCCCTGAGTGTGCCTGGGTTACCATGGGCGGCAGCGAAAAGCTGGAAGAGCGTTACTGCATCCGGCCCACCTCTGAGACGCTTTTCTGTGAGCACTTCGCCCAGATCATCCAGTCCCACCGGGACCTGCCCCTCAAGTATAACCAGTGGTGCAGCGTGCTCCGCTGGGAGAAAACCTCCCGTCCCTTCCTGCGCCACCGGGAGTTCCTGTGGCAGGAGGGCCACACCATGCACGCCA
>DSLFC04101__coassemble_1007_pt1 | contig 15783 bp, 17 predicted proteins | sample DSLFC04101__metabat2_low_PE_021 | metagenome-assembled genome bin DSLFC04101 | reverse complement strand
ATATTTCGGACTGTTACAAGATATGGTGGCTTGCTGAGTTAAGTCGATAAGCACATAAATTTATTTCTGAGATGGGTTGGGTCACTTTCGTTCGCCAGTAGTATCCATTTTTTGGCGCTGCCCATTTCCAGCAGGTCTGCCTCGACAGCAAGTTCCAAGTTATAGGGTTTCTTAGTGCCATACATCCACGTGGAATTTCCCCGTCCATGAATCTTTTCCAGTTCTCCATGATAGTTTGCAGCGCCATTCGACGTATACAGGCGCAAAGCGCCGGGCTCTTCATTTTCTTTGTCCTCATGAATATAGTCCATATTCCCGGATCGGGTGTCAATATACATGGCAGGGATGTTGGCAGACTGCATAAATGTTATGCTTGTTTGTTCCTCTCCCCATCTTAAAGTGTAATGATCATTCAGACGAAAATTTTCACAGGTCATTCCGTCCTTTATTTGTTGATTCTCAACATATACGGTGCCATGTTTTTTCACATGAATCTTTGTCTTAGAAAGGTCTGCATAGCTGGGAAGAAAAACATAATACTCGCCTTTTTCGGACTTCCAGCAGTTTACCCATTCTTCACCGCTTTCTGATGGAATTTGCACGGAAAGCAGAGGCGCACTATTCGCTTCTGCCTTTGCTTCTTTAATTCCAATGAAAATGGCCACTGTTAACAATACTGCCGTTAGCCCCAAAACCACCATCTTCCCTGCTCGCATCTTTTTTCACCCACTTTTTCTCTAAAGCAAATCCATTCAACGTGTAGTGTAACACATTCTTCGATAACCGTCAATATTTCCCACAGCTTCGACGCCCATCCCTTTGGGTTCTTTGGAAATTTACAAAAACCATACCTAAAAAAATTGCCAAAAACGCTGCATTGAAAACTCTTCTGGTCCAGATGTGGAGGTTGGATTCCCGGCTGTCTTCCTGGAAACCTGCTTCCACAGCCGTTTTCCGGAAATAGACGTCTGTGTCTTCATAAATTGGCTGTTCGGCATCGAAAGGTTCCCCAGTCTCTGCCAAATACCAGGTCCCCGTGTATACCGCTTCGCTCATGTTCACGGTTTCCGGAAGCTCCGTCATCTGTGTCCCAGGACGGACTGCGTAGCACAGCGGCACCTCATTTTCTCTATGGACCCGAACCGTGCAGTATTCTTCATTCCGGGTCCAGACAGCATCCAAAAAGTCCATACGTTTGGATAGATATTCCTGAAGGTTTTCAACAGCCGAGCTGAAATTTCCCGCTGCCCACCGGATGGCATTCATGTCCGCAGAGGCAGCAATCTCCGCTGCATACTGCGTAACCTCTGTTTCAATAAACTTCGTCAAAAGCGGCCGGAATTCCTTCTGATACAGCTCCGTCACCCGGTTATAGAATTCCTGTTTTTGGTACAGCGCGCAGAACCATGCAGCCCCGTCCTCCCCAGGCCGATTCGCATAAAACATTTCGGGAACGTAATGAAATGTGTCCCACGGCAGGCTGACACCCATGGTCAGGTCGTAGTCCCAGACGGGGCCTGCGTATATCTTACCGCCATTCCAGTAGTAAAACTGACTCACTCGGCCCCCGTCCACATTGGCGAAAATCTCCTCCACCAGGTACTTTCTGGCCCAGGAATCCAGGTCAATTAAGTCCTGCCAGTTTTTCCCCGTCACCGGGTCCACCCCATCCTCCGAGAGGATGGCGTTTTCCGCCGACTGAAAAATCCCCTTCATAGTCCCTTCCGTCACCGTAGAATTGCGGATGCGAAGCGCAAACACGGGAGAGAGATGGTCCGTCTCCACGTAGGGCTTTCCCTGACGCTGAAGCCGTTCGCTGTAGTCCGTGGACAGGAGAAAGTTTTCGAGCGCCGTCAAGTCCACCCGCTGAGGGTGCACCTCGTTTCGTTCGCACAGAAGATAAAGCCCGGCGTATTCTCCGTTTAAATACAAATCCACAAATTTTCCCTGGGGCGTATACTGAAGTCCCACGTCCTGGGAATAGTCCAGAACAATCTTATTTTTGAGATTTGTAGCGTCGTAGTAGTTTGCCAGCAGGACCCAATTTTGTGCCGTTCCCATGCCCAGCAGGTCTCCGGGAATGGACAGAGTAATGTTATATGGCTTTTTTTCCCGGGTCCAGGTGCTGTTTCCCCGGCCCTCGATCTTCGATGCTTTGCCCGTATAGTTCACATCTCCCCGGCAGGTATACAGACATAGATAGCCGGATTCATCATTTTTCTTATCGACATGGATATAATCCATGTTCCCGGAACGGGTGTTCAGGTACAGGGCCGGAACATTTTCACTCTGCAAAAAGGTGATTGTGCTCTCCTTTCCCTTCCAGGAAAGGGCATAGGGAACGTTCAGCTGAAAAGGTTCGCAGGTCATGCCATCTCTGAGGGGCTGGCCGTCAATCACGATCTCTTCGCCCCGGTTCCGGCGGATGCTGGTCTTTGCAGGATCTGCGTAGCTGGGTAAAAAGACGAAGTATTCCCCTTCCTCACTTTCCCAGCAGTCGATGCTTTCATATCCGGCAGGAGAAGTGACCTCAACGGAAACCAGGGCCGCCGTCTCCTCCTCACAGAGCGCTGCAAACAAAGCCACAGCTGCCCAAAGCGCTGTCAGGATTAATACCGCCTTTTTCCAAAATTGCAAAGACATCACCTACTTTTCCCTAAGAAACAGCCGAATTCATGGGCTAGTTTAGCACAATTTGGGGCACTCGTCAACAACGCAAATCTACGGTAATCTCTCTGTCTGGGACATTGGGAGGTTTTTCCTCTACACATTCTTTCGATATCTGAACCGCCTTTGACTACTTTCTGTATATGATTGCATCTGCGTATATTGGTTTTGTAATATCAAAAGGTTCGTCATTCTCTACAGTACACCATTCTCCGTCTGTGAAAGGAAGCTCCGGTAGTTTTTCTCCAGGGCGGATGGCGTAACTCGTGGTAACATTGCCAGGAATAAGAATCTCCACTGTATAATATTCAATTTCATGAATCCAGATATCATCCAAAAAAGTGATTCTTTGCTCCATAAACTCCTGCAGGTCATTTACATTTTCCTCAAACCCCACCGCACCGGGAACACTCCACCTTCGAGCATTCATTTGCGCCGCACTTCGGATTCTCTGGGCATAGGTGTCAATTCCCATTTCGACCATATTCAATAGCGCAGTTCTGTTTTGAACATAAAATTTTTTTACAAGCTCCGCAAATGCATCCTTCTGATACAGTTCGTACAGCCACGACACATTTTTCTCCCATCCATGGGACCTTCCACTAAAATATTGAAAAGGATACTTTATTTCTTCATTGACCGGATTTCCCATGCAAATATCGTAGTCCCAAGCCGGACCGGCATAAAGCTTTTCTTTCTCGTCTTTCCCATCAAAGTAGTAAAACTGACTAACAACTCCGGCATCCAGATTACCAAAAATCTCTTCGAGCAGGTATTTCTTTGCCCAGGATTCCGCATCGATCAATTCCTGCCAGCTTTTCCCCGTTACGGGATCGATCCCATCCTCGGCAAGAATCGCATTTTCCGCAGATTGAAATACATTTCTGATTTCATCTGTTGAGGCTGAAGCATAGCGAATCCGTAACGGAATATTATGTTCAGTCACCACATATGGATGATCATCCATTTTAAGCCTCTCTTCCAGCTCTTCCGAAACAAGGAAGCTTCCGCTTGGAGCCAAATTCACCCTCTCGGGATGTACTTCATTTCGTTCACATAGTAAATATAATCCTGCATATTCGCCATTTAAGTATAGGTTTATCCATTCACATTGGGGAGAATAGGACATTTCCATGGTCTGAGCAAAATCCAGGACGATTTTGTTTCTGAGGTTGGTATCATCGATGGCATTCGCCAGTAAAATCCAATTCTGCGCCGCTCCCATTCCAAGCAGGTTCCCGGCATTTTGAAGCACAATGCTGTATGGTTTTTTCGATGAAACAACCCACGTCACGTTTCCGCGTCCGCTGATTTTGTCCAGGTTTCCTGTATAGCCTATCTTTCCTTCATCCGTATACAGGCGGACCTTTCCGGTTTCTTCATTGCCTTTTTTCTTATGGATATAGTCCATATTACCGGATCGTGTATCAATATACATCGTGGGAATATTGTCGGACTTCATGAAGGTTATGCGTGTCTCCGGGTTCTCACCTGCAACGCGGCAGGTAAGTTCGTAGGGCGTATTCCACTGGAAATTCTCACAGGTCATACCGTTTATGATGGGCTCTCCATCGATGGTGACCTCGCCTGGACGGTTCTGGTACAGTTTGGTTTTCGCCAAGTCTGCATAACTGGGGAGAAAAACGAAAAACTCCGCCTCATCAGACCGCCAGCTTTCGATTCGCTCCTGACCATATTCAGAAGTAACCTCCACGGAAAAGAGCACCTTTTCGTTCATACGAAATTCCGCCCCCTTACGTGCCACAAGTAAGGCCGCTGCTCCAAAGATCATGGTCAGTGCCAAAACAACTATCTTTGAAAAACGCATCTTCTTCACCTACTTTTCCCAAAGAACCAGCCCAATGCATGGATTGGTGTAATATCGTTTTGGGAAGCGCGTCAGCATAATTTCGTCACTTCCCGGATTTTCTGTTTTCTGTTTTTTGCCGTCTTGGGGTGCGGACATGATTTACCCAGAGGAGCAGAAGGGTGCAAACGCTGAAGAGGATCATCACAATAGTTCTCGCAAAGGTGCGGAGTTTTGCGCCACTATCCTGGTATTCTGCAGTCTCTGCTTCCTCATAGGTCTTTATATAAATCTCCGTATCCTCATAAATCGGTTTTTCCCGGTCGAAGGGTTCGTTGGTGTCGGCCAGGTACCAATTTTCGTACAGGTTTTCCCAGTCTTCCGGCATCTCCGGCAGGCAGTCCCCGGGACGGATGGCATAGATAATGCTCATGCGCCCATTTCGGTCCACCCGGACCGTGCAGTACGGTTCTTTTTGAACCCATATTCTGTCCAAAAAGTCCATCCGCGCCATCAGATTTTCTCGAAATTCTTTGGTGGCATGGGCTGCATCCTCTTCTCCCCATCGGATGGCGTTCATCCGGGCAGATGAAGCAATTATTTTCTCATATTCGCCTATCCGATTCTCAATGGTTTTCGTGAGCAGGGGTGCAAAGACTTCCTCATACAGTTCCATCACGCGATTATAGAATTCCGGTTTCTGGCAGAGGGAATGAAACCAGACAGGTCCTCCCTCATCCTCCTGGTTTGCAAAAAACATATTTGCCATAAGGGGAGACCAGCTATTGGTGCCTCTCATGACCAAGTCAAAATCCCAGATTGGTCCGGCGTAGAGCTTCCCATTTTCCTCTGCACCGTCGTAGTAGTAAAACTGGCTGAAATTGCCGCTGTCGGTGCTGGCGAAGATCTCCTCAATCAGGTATTTTCTGGCCCAGGAATCCAGGTCAATGAGCTCCTGCCAGTGCTTTCCCGTAATGGGGTCTACACCGTCCTCCGAGACAATGGCGTTTTCCACAGACTGCAGGATGCCTTCCATCTGGCTCACAGGCATGGTGGCGTAACGGATCCGCAGAGCTGTATAGGGCGCCAGATTGGCAGTCACAACATAATCCCGTCCCCGTTCCTGAATGCGGCTAAAATAGTCCGTAGACAGGAGAAAACTACCTTCCTCCTGAATGTCTACTCGCTCAGGGTCTACCTCGTTGCGCTCGCACAGCAGATACAAGCCTGCGTATTCTCCATTCAGGTACAGATCCACCCACTCGCCCTGGGGCGTGTAGGGCAGCCCCACCTGGGCGGCAAAGTCAAATACCAGCTTGTTCTTGATATGGGTAGAATCGTAGGCGTTTGCCAGCAGGACCCATCTCATCGCCTTGCCCATTCCCAAAAGGTCATGGTTTTCCGGCAGTTCCAGGCTGTAGGCCTTCTTCTCCGCCTCCCAGGTGGAGTTTCCCCGTCCGTTGATTTTTTTCAGCTTTCCAGAATAAATTGTTTCTCCCTCTCCGGTGACAAGGCGCATGGCGCCGGATTCCGAATGGTTTCTGTCCGCATGGATATAGCCCATGTTTCCGGAGCGGGTGTCGATATACATGGCAGGGATGTTTTCAGACCGCAGAAAGGTAATATAGGAGTGCTCAATATCGCCATTTCCGGCGGAAATGGCGTAGCGCGTGTTCAGGCTCCACTGTTCACAGGTCATGCCGCTTCTGACGTTCTCCCCGTCAATAAAAATTTCCGCATCCCGATTCAGGTGTATTTTGATCTCTGATGGATCGGCATAGCTGGGGAGAAAAACGTAGTAGTCCCCTTCCGTGCCCTTCCAGCAGTCGATGCGTTCCTGGCCGCTGGGAGATGCGATCTGGACATAAAATAAGGCAGCCTCGCTCTCATCCCACTTTGCGTCCTTTATACCGATAAAAACGGCCACTGCCGCAAAGACTGCGGTCAGCACAAGGACTGCGGTTTTGGAGAAACGCACCATCTTCACCTGCCTTTCATGTTTTCTGTAACTGAACAATTGTACCCTATTTTCAAGAAAAAGTCAATTTTTCTCCACGCTATACCACCGTTCCAGCTCCCGCGTCACGAGAAAACCCAGCTTTTCATAGAGACGAATGGCTTTTTTGTTGGTGGAAGCCACTTCCAGAGTCATTTGGTCTCCCTCCACCAGGGACATGAGGGTGTGCATAACAACTTCTCCCCGTCCCGGCTCTGCGGCCACCGCCAGAAGCTTGCAGTCGTCCAGCCAGCCGATGCCCAGCAGCGTTCCGTTCTCATGGACAAAGTAGGCACCGCAGCTGTCTGTGATTTTTTCCTCATCCCGCGCTTCCAAAAATGCGGCGTTGTCAACCCCGGCCATACGGCGGTTATAATACTCCCGCCAGCGCTTCACGGTAGCCTCCGTCACAGGGAACAGGCATTTGCGTTTTTCCTCATCCACGAACGCCTCCCCCCGCATTTCGAGGACCGCCGTGTGGAGTGGAAATGCGTCCAGGGCTTCATGACCCGCAGCGAAGATCCGCTCCGCTCCTGCCTGACGGCAAAAATCCGCGCAGTCCCGCAAAAGGGCCTCCGGGTCCGCTGCACTCTGGATCCGAATATAGGCGCACCCGGAGTAGGGAATGTGCCGGAGTGTCAGGCTCGCCGCCCCATGTTCCGTTGGAAATATGGGAAAATCCCGCAAAAAATCACCCTCTTTTTTCTAAAGAATATCACGTTTTCCACCTGGATGCAAGGAAATTCTTACAGAAAATACTGGAATGGTTTGTGGAAGTTGCACATAGAAAAACCATTTTCACCCGCTGCATGGTGGTTTCTTCCTCCAAAAATCAAGCTTTTGCCGCATTCCGGCGAAATTAGACTTGATTTCCCAACTCTATTGTGTATAATAAGCAGGAAGGATCCAACCAGAAAGGAGGTTATTCCATGAAGAAGATCATCTGCAAAAAGGAATACGACACCGAGACCGCCACTCTGATCAAGAAGTACACTTGCGGTGAGCTGGGCGATCCCAAGGGCTATGAGGAGGATCTGTACCAGACTCCTGAAGGCCTGTATTTCCTGTACGGCGTCGGCGGCGCAGAGTCTGTCTATCCCACCGAGGACATCAAGCGTCTGGCCAAGAACAAGGTCAACGAATGGATCGAAAACCACTAAGAGGTACATAAAAAGCCTGCCGGCCGGCAGGCTTTTTTTCTGTTATTTTTCCTGCGCCCTTGACAGATTTGATATACTGAATGTAGAAAACTTTCCTTCAGGATGGAAATTATGAAACGATTGCTACTTCTTCTGGTCCTTCTCACAGGACTTTCCGGGTGTGGGGCCAAGGGCCCCTCTGCCCAGGTGGCGGCTACGACCCTGCCTGTGTATGAATTTACCACCCGCATTTGCCAGGGCACCGGCATCACCGTAACACGGCTTGTAACAGAGCAGGTTTCCTGCCTTCACGACTACTCCCTGAACGTCCGGCAGGTCAAGGCCGCTGAGGCCGCCCAGACCATCGTCATCTCCGGAGCCGGATTGGAAGCATTTATGGAAGACTTATTGGAGAAAGACAAGGTCATTGACGCCTCCGGGGGCATTGCGCTTCTGGAAAGTCACCAGGAGCACCTCCACGAAGACCACGAGGAATGCGAATTTGACCCCCACATCTGGCTCTCCCCGGCCAATGCCAAAGCCATGGCAGAAAACATCTGCAGCGGACTTTCCGCCAAGTATCCGGAACATTCCGACACCTTTCGTGAGAATTTGGGCGGTCTAATGTCCGATTTGGAGGCCCTGGATGCCTACGGAAAAGCAGAACTTTCTGACCTGTCCTGTCGGGAACTTGTTCCCTTTCACGATGGTTTTTCCTACTTTGCATCCGCCTTTGACCTGCATATTTTAAAGGCGGTTGAGGAGGAATCCGGCCAGGAGGCCTCTGCAAAGGAGCTCAAAGAGATTATCGGTCTGGTAGAAGCGCACCATCTTCCCGCCATTTTCACAGAGCGCAGCGGAAGCGATTCCGCCGCTGGGATCATTTCCAGGGAAACAGGGTGCCGCGTCAGTGAGCTGGACATGGCTATGACGGGGGACAGCTATTTTGACGCTATGGAGAGAAACATTGATGCCATCAAGGAGGCACTGGGATGAGACTACAAAAACACGGCGGCTCCTGCGGGAATTCCTGCTGTCTGCGGGTGGAGAACCTATCGGTCCATATCGGCGGGGAGGCAATTCTGGAGAACGTGAATCTCCACCTCCACTGCGGGGAAATGGCTGCCATTATCGGCCCCAACGGCGCGGGAAAATCCACCTTTTTGAAAGCCATTCTGGGCCAGCGGGAGTATGAAGGAGTTATCGCCTTCTCGGAGCCCGGCCAGCGGAGCAAGAAGCCCCGGATTGGCTATGTGCCCCAGAGCCCGGCCTTTGACCCCAGCGACCCGGTAAGCGTTTCGGACCTCTTCGCCTGCTGTATGGCAAAGCGGCCCGCCTTCTTCGGACTGAGCAGGGCCATGAAGCAGACGGTGCTGGAATGCTTGGAACGGGTCCATGGAGAATCTCTGATTGACAAGCGGGTAGGCACCCTCTCCGGCGGCGAGCTGCAGCGGGTGCTGTTGGCCCTGGCCCTGGAACCCCTGCCAAACATTCTCATTTTGGACGAGCCTCTCTCCGGCGTGGATGTGGAGGGCATGACGGTGCTCATGGACATGCTGGACGAAATCCGAAAGACCTATGACCTCTCCATTCTCATGACCACCCACGATTTTTCCATGCTCCCAAGATACGCCGACAAGGTATTTCTCATCGACCGGGGGCTGAAAGCCAAGGGCGACCCCCAGACCGTGCTGAACAGCCCGGAATTTTATCAGTCCTTCCACATGAAAGGAGGCAGGGTATGAGCCTTTGGTACGCCTTTTGGGACGCGCTCCCCTTTGAAATGCTCCACTGGGACTTTATGAAAAACGCTCTGCTGGCGCTGCTGTGCATGGCGCCTCTTTTCGGGCTTCTCTCCACCATGATTGTCACGGGAAGAATGAGCTTCTTCTCCGACGCCCTGGGGCATTCGGCATTCACGGGCATCGCCATCGGTGCCATCTGCGGCCTCGCCTCCCCCACCTGGGCAGCGGTATTGTTCAGCGTGGCCTTTTCTCTGCTCTTTTCCTGGGTCCGGAGCCGCTCCAATCAGGCAGCGGACACCATTATCGGAGTTTTTTCCAGCAGTGCCGTGGCTCTGGGAATTTTTGCCGCCACTTTGGGCGGCGGCAGCTTCACAAAGTACAACCAATATCTCATCGGCGACATTCTTTCTGTGACACCCGGAGAAATCGGCGCGCTGGCACTGACACTGCTTGCCGTTCTCATCTTCTGGGGCCTCTATGCCAATCGCCTGACCCTCACTGCCATCCACCCTCAGCTGGCTTCCTCCCGGGGCATCCCTGTAGGGCTTGCCCAGACTTTGTTCGCCTGTGCCATTGCCGTGGTGGTGACATTGTCCATTTCCAGCGTGGGCCTTCTGATTCTCAATTCTCTGCTGGTTCTCCCCGCCGCCGCAGCCCGAAATGTGGCAAAAAATCTGCGGCAGTATCACGGTCTCTCCGTGCTCTTTGCCCTGGTTTCCGGCATCGGGGGATTGACCATTTCCTACTATTTTGGATGTTCCGCAGGGGCAGCCATCAGCCTGATTCTGGCGTTAACCTTCGCCGTGACCTTCTGTATGCGAAAGGGGCGGACATAATGGGCATCACCATTGAACCCGTGGCCCGGATGCGAAGCGACTTTGCCACGAAATTCGGCATTCCCCGCCAGAGCGGATTGGTACAGGACCTTCGCTCCACCATCGTCTTTGAGCCAAAGTACCGAAACCCTGAGGCGCTCCGGGGCATTGAGGGCTACGACTACCTCTGGCTCATCTGGCAGTTTTCCGAGGCAGTGCGGGAGGAGTGGTCCCCCACCGTAAGGCCTCCCCGGCTGGGCGGCAACGCCCGTATGGGTGTCTTCGCCACGCGCTCCCCCTTCCGGCCCAACAGCTTGGGGCTTTCCTGCGTGCAGCTTCTGGGGGTAGAACACACCCAGGAATTTGGCACGGTGCTCCATGTAGGCGGCGCGGACCTTATGGATGGCACGCCGATTTTTGACGTGAAGCCCTATGTGCCCTACGCCGACAGCCATCCCGATGCAAAAGGCGGCTTCACCGACGGCGCCGGGGAGTTTTTACTGCAAGTGGACTTCCCTCAGACGCTGCTGGAAAAGCTCCCTGAGGAAAAGCGCAGCGCCGCTGTGGGGGTGCTTTCCCACGACCCCAGACCCTCCTACCAGCGAAAGCCCGGACGAATCTATGGTCTGAACTTCGCAGGCTGGGATATCCGCTTCACCGTGGATGGGGATATTCTCACGGTTGTGGATATTTTGAAACCGTAGAGGAAAGCCTTTCTCACTATGTAAAGTCCACGTATTCAGGAATAAAAAGGACGCTTCCGGATTTGGAAGCGTCCTTTTTTTGCTGATTCAGCGGATGCAGTTTCCGCCGCGGCGGCCTGCCCCATGGTGGGCTCCGGCGGACCGATTGCCGCAGTTTCCGGAATTCCGGCATTCGCTGCGGGCCTGAGGTTCACAGGAGCCGCAGGCGTTGTCTTTCATGGCCTGGGAACAGGTTTCGCCGCAGACGTCGCACTTGCAGTCCCCATTGCCGTCACCGCAAGGTTTCTGGGCGCCGCATTGGGTGCACTGGTGTCCCTCCGTGGTCTGTCTATCGGTATGGCTACATACCGTACCGCAGTCGGTGCAGACGCCATTTTCAAAACGGTGACTGCAAACCGTGCAGGTCTCCTGGCAGGTATCCTGGGGCCTATGGGCGAAGGCCGTCAGGGTCATTGCGCTGATTGCCAGGGCCAGGACCAATACCAGGGCCATAATTTTCTTCTTCATGATAGAGTTGCCTCCCATATAAATTGTTCTTTTTCATGGTAACATCGGAGGCATCTGAAGTCATGAAATTTATATAAATATATTATGAATTGGACTTCCCTGCAAATGAATCATTGGGGTACTCCTGCCAATCCAAATCCCGGTAAGGATACACCCGCTCCCCATTGCGGATGCTGCTTTTGTGACTTTCCAGGAGCCTGACAATGTTGTATGGGTCTATCCAAATCTCACTGTTGCACTCCTTCTGGCTCTCGTCAAAGACCAGCTGGATGCCAAAGTGGAGATGGACTGTCTCTATATTGTTGGTGTTCTCCTTATCCGAGTACCCCGTGCGGCCCATAAAGCCGATGAGGTCTCCGGCCTGGACCATGTCCCCTTCTTTGAGGTCCGGGGCAAAAGGTTTGTCCTTTTGCAGATGGGCATAGTAATAGTAGCGGCGGCTGTCAAAGGAACGGATGCCGATGCGCCACCCGCCATAGCGGTTCCAGCCCATGGCCTCCACCACGCCGCCCTCCACCGCCACGATTGGCGCCCCCGGAGATCCCATCATATCATGGCCCAGGTGTTTCCGTTTGAATCCAAACGACCGGGCGGTTCCAAAGTCGTCGCAGTGACTGTAGCCATATCCGGCGGCCAGGGGAGAAAAGGCTTTGAGGCCGTAATCCGCCACCCATTGCCCGTCCTTCTGGATGGCGTAGCTGCCCACAAGTCCCCCCAGGGCGGCAGAGTATGCCTGGTGATAATATTCATAGTATTTATAATTCTCCCCCAGAAGCTCCCGGGGGTCACGGTCGCCCTTTAAATCTTCAACCGCTTTTTTCGCCGAAGCCAAGGTGGGTTTTCCCCCGGTGCGGCAGGCGGCAAGGGCCAGAGTATCCACCCATGGGATGTGGGTTTCCTGGTCAAACGTTTCAATATCGGCATCCAATGCACATTTCATTGCCTCATAACTGGCATCAAAATCCACCCAGCGGATGGTTTCGGCCTCCACCGGAATCACCAGAATCGGAAGCAACAGGAAAAACAGCAGCCGCTTCATATCCTCACCTCTAAGGTAGGATGTGAAGCGGCTGAATAAGTATGTATGGAAATGATTGCAGGGAATGATACACTTGGGGAGAGGCAGGCCTCTCCCCTGCTATGTTTCCGATTATCGCAGGTCTCTTACCACGTCTTTTGCAACCCGGTAAATGTCCTCCATGGTGGTGAGAGACGTAATCTGGTTTTTGTAGTAACTGCTGTGGGCCACGCCTCTGAGATACCAGGCGAAGTGCTTTCTCGCCTCGAGGCAGGCGATGTGCTCCCCGTGGTCCTGTTCTGCCAGCCGGAACTGCTCCAGGGCAACGGCGATCCGGTCCGCCAGCGAAGGCCTGCCTTCATATTCTTCGCCGTCCAGTGCATTTTGAACCTCTTCAAAAATCCAGGGGTCCCCGAAGACGCTTCTGCCAATCATAAGGCCGTCGGCGCCTGTGCGCTTCCGGCACCGTACCGCCGCCTGGCCGTCTGTGATGTCGCCGTTGGCAATGACCGGAATGGAGAGATTCTGCTTGACCTTGCCAATCATGTCCCAGTCTGCCACCCCGGTATAGAGCATGGCCCGGGTCCTGCCGTGGACGGTTACCATGGCAGCGCCGGAGTCCTCCATACGCTTTGTAAAGTCCAGGACGTTGATATTCCCCTTGTCCCAGCCCAGGCGGCATTTCACGGTGACAGGCACATCCACTGCCTTTGCCACGGCCTCCACAATCTTTCCCGCCAGCTCCGGCGTACGCATAAGGCCGCAGCCGTCACCGGAAAGGGCGATTTTCGGCATGGGACAGCCCATGTTGATGTCCAGAAAATCACAGCCGGAGATCTCCAGAGCCAGCCTTGCACCTTCCGCCATGATGTCCGGGTCGTTGCCGAAGATCTGGACACCGCAGAGACTCCCCTCGTTTTTCCGAAGGAGCTTGGCGCTCTTCTGGTCCCGGTAAACAAGGGCCCGGGAGGAAACCATCTCCGTCACCGTGACCCCGGCGCCGAGCCGGGCACATATGGTCCGAAAGGCCCAGTCCGTGACCCCCGCCATGGGCGCCAGAAACAGGGGCTTATCCACTTGCAGGTTGCCGATTCGCATGAATGTTCTCTCTTTCTCTGTTTTTCACGATTATACTATAAGATTTGCCTCAAATCAAGACCGTCAGAAGCCACGCAATGCCTGTAAGCAGTGCGCCTCCCGCTGCCCAGACAGCGCCGTAGAGGTAGAGCGGCCGTCTTTTCTCCGGACCCCGGATGGCCTGTTTTGCCTCCTTCAGAAGGGCTTCATCGGTAACGCCCTCCCCCACTGCGTCGTCTTTCAGAATGAAAATTGCCTGCTCAAAGAGCTTCTGGTCCGGCGCATGGACCACAATAACCTGACGGGATATGCCTTTTACCATAATTTACCGCCTCCTGGGAGGATTGTTGCCAAGGAGGCGGGGATTTATACCTGGTCTTTAGGCCGCTTGTAGCGTCCCATAGGCTCCCAGGCAGGCAGAGGATAGCGCTGCATGGCTCCGAAAATCCGTTCTTTCAGGTCCGGGTAGGTCTGGCTGAGGGTATAGATGAGCTTTTTGACCTCCTCCCGCTTGGTAGTCTTATCCACGGGACAGCGGTTTTCCACCACGGGAAGATTCATGCGCTGGGCGAAGTTGTCCACGGTCTTCTCGTGGAGATACAGCATAGGCCGGATCTGAATGATGCCCGTCCGGTCCAGGTCCGTCACAGGCTGGAAGCAGCTGATGCGCCCCTCGAAGAGCAGACTCATCAGAAAGGTCTCAACGGCGTCATCATAGTGGTGCCCCAGAGCCAGTTTGTTGCATCCCCGCTCCAGAATCGCCTGATTCAAAGCGCCCCGGCGCATTTTGGCGCACATGGAGCAGGGATTCTTCTCCTTCCGGTAGTCGAAGATAATGGGGCCAATCTCCGTTTTGACCACGGTGTAAGGAACGTTCCAGGTTTCGCAAAGCCTTTGCACCCCGGAATAGTCCATGCCGAGGCCCATGTCGATGGTGACCGCTTCCAGCGCAAAGGGTTTGTCAAAGTATTCCTTCAGCGCCGCAAGGAGAACCAACAGCACCAGGGAGTCCTTGCCGCCGGAGACGCCCACCGCAATTCTGTCTCCTTCTTTAATCATGGAATAGTCGTCCACGCAGCGGCGGACCATGCCGACTAATTTTTGCATATGTGAGTTTTCCTCCTGAATTATGGAAAAATGCCATGTGAGCATTTAAGAGTATTTGAGAGCAAATAAGAGTATTCGCGAGATTATTTTGGTTTTCAGAAATTTTCCCCAAAAACCTGTTGACATCCGCTTTTCCCTGTGGTATAAAGAGGAAGCGCTTTGGGTCATTGTAACCCAAGTGCCCCAAAATGTCAAAATATTTTATCCAAATTGGAGGAACCCATATGTCCACTACTCTTCTGAAGAAGGAGACCCTGGAGCGCAAGTGGTACGTCATTGACGCCGCCGATAAGCCCCTGGGCCGTACTGCTGTGACTGCCGCCAACCTGCTGCGCGGTAAGCACAAGTCCGATTTCACCCCCAATGTTGACTGCGGCGACAACGTCATCATCATCAACACCGACAAGGCCATCCTCACCGGCAAGAAGGCTGATCAGAAGGTCTACTACCGCGTGTCCGGCTGGATCGGCGGCCTGAAGGAGACCAAGGCCCGCGACATGATGAGCGCCCGGTCTGACTACGCCATGGAGCTGGCCGTCAAGGGCATGCTTCCCAAGAACACCCTGGGCAAGTCCGCTCTGACCCGTCTGCACCTGTACAAGGGCGCCGAGCATCCCCACGCCGCCCAGAAGCCCGAAGCCTGGAACCAGGACTAATTTGGAGGTAACTTAGTATGTACGAGAGCAAGAACAAGTATTTTTACGGCACCGGCCGTCGTAAGTCCTCCGTGGCCCGCGTTCGCGTCTACGAGAACGGCACCGGCTCCATCACCATTAACGGCCGCGACATCGACGAGTATTTCGGCCTGAACACCCTGAAGCTGATTGTCCGTCAGCCCCTGGTCACTTCCGATCTGACCGAGAAGGTTGACGTGGTTGTCACTGTCACCGGCGGCGGTGTTTCTGGTCAGGCCGGCGCCATCCGTCATGGCATCTCCCGGGCTCTGGTGGCCATGAACCCCGAGACCCGTCCCGCTCTGAAGGCCGCAGGCTTCATGACCCGCGACCCCAGAATGAAGGAAAGAAAGAAGTACGGCCTCAAAGCCGCTCGTCGCGCTCCCCAGTTCTCCAAGCGTTAACAGCGTTTCTGTACAAGTTATTTTTCACCGCCTCTCAGCCCTTCTTTGGGCTCTGTTTGGCAGGAAACGTCAACTTTTGGGAGCTGTGAGTGTTCCTGGAATGTAATCCGGTTTTCTCCGAAA
>DSLFC04101__coassemble_935_pt1 | contig 16512 bp, 16 predicted proteins | sample DSLFC04101__metabat2_low_PE_021 | metagenome-assembled genome bin DSLFC04101 | reverse complement strand
TCAACCACAAGGCCTGCCATTTCTCGTGTTTACCGTGTGATTATTAAGCGGTTACGCTCTGACATGTTGTGAGACACAATTTCCATCAAGCGATTCTTTTGCTCATCATTCAGCTTTCGATAAAGAGCCTGCCACGTTGCCGTTGTGCCATCTCCTTCGAAATGAGATCGGAACATAATCAATTCCCGTGGCATGGCAAGAATTTCATAGAACTCGTCCAGATTATTGCCGAAAGCCTTATAGAAGAAACTGGAGCCTGCAGCTACAACGCCTTTGGTCACCTGTAAAATAGCGGAAATTGCACGAACAGATTTCTTACACCAATTAGCGCCGATATATGTGCGGTCGGTCTCACTAATGGGAGAATATTCCATCGGGAAGGAGAAAATCTGGATGCCAAGTTCCTCATTCAACTCAATGTTCACCCGCAGGCGCTCATAGAGATCTTCTGGCTTATCCTTGTAATTAAACAGAATATAGTTAGAAATCTCTTTAATGCCATGACGGTGTGCGGTACGAACGGCTTTGCAATATACATCTTTCAGATGGATGTCATCAAATGCAATGCGTAACGGATGGATTGCAAGCCGGGCCAGCTGTTCCATATTCTCGTCATTGATTTTTCGGCCATCAACGCCTTGGTTGAAGTCCAAATACCGAGCTTTCTTCGCCTTGCTGCGGTACTTCTCAATAATGGGAGACAGTTCTTCCTCATGATCCAGCATGTATTGTGCATAGTCCTCAGCATCTTCTGCACCAATAACAATCTGGAGGAATGTTTCCAGCATTTCAGCAGATTTGATTCGTTTCTTAAATCCTTCCAGATATGCAGCCATTTTCTTGTCCAGGAACTCCGCACGGTCCCCCTTTTTGTAACGCATCATAACGATGTTGTAGGCACCGGGGTCAGTGTATTTCGCACCCCGCCCAAATCCTGCTGCGCAAAGATCGTCCACTAGGCTTTTTAAGTCTGGTGTATTCAGAACATTATTATCCAGAAGCAGGAGGTGCTGTTTGGGCCCGTATTTCTCATCGATGGTTCTGATTTGGTCAATAATATTGTTGGTCACATGGAAGTTTGGCTCCAGAATTGGTACTGCGCAAAAAGAGCAATGGTTGGGGCAGCCTCTGGTGGTGTAAGCAAAGTAGTTGTCACCAGCGGGGTACTTGTAATCAACTTGCTCCAAAATGTCGTAGTCCAGCGGCAATTCATCGACATTGATATCGTTGTCGTCACCGACCACAGAAGTATCTGTGAACAGACCGGTCAGCACATGAGAACGCTCAATGCCGGTTGCTTCCGCAATTTTATCTGGCATGAGGGAGGCCATGATGCCACCGACATTGGGCTGAGATGCGTACTATTTTCAGCAGATAAGGTATCTACTTTAGATGAATGTTTAACTTCAACCCCTCGATATAGCCATTAGGATAATGGAATGTTCTAGTAGAGAAATCAAATATCGGGTTTCGATCGTGAATAATTCCGTGGTGGTTGGGGCAGAGAATCATGATATTACTGGCGTTGTTATTCATGCTTTTTACAAAGTAATCAATGTGATGTGCATGTATTAGATTTGAACCATATGGTTCACCGATATACTGCCCACAAATCTGGCATCGATAGCCATAGGCAATTTTGAGATCCTGGCAGATAGTCTTTGCCAAATGTCTGACTTTACATATTCTGGTTTGCAGATGGATGCTCGCTGTATCATCGGTGCCATCCAGAAGGCCCTCAGCAGCTTTCTCTCCAAGGAGAACAAGCCCTGCCGTTTCTTCACGGAACTCTGTATTGGGAATGCATTCCAAGAGAAGTTCGCCGGGTATTGTTGTAGAATATATTGCAAGGAATTCCTTTCTCTCTTCCGCTAGGTGGGTAATTCTTCCATTTCCGGTGGACAATTTCTGCGCTGTTATCAAAGAATTAGTATAGGAGAATATCTCTCGGAATTTTGCCGCCATTGGGCTTTTTCTTCCATATCGAATCTGAAGTAAATCTTTGTGATGGGGATACTTTTGTTCGTCGAACTGTATATTAGTCATTACTGCTGGGTATTGTTTCCCATCAACCCAAATATGGATTGGCTGTTTCTGCCCTCGGTTAAGGGTTAACCCAAGTCCTGCAATCAGTTGTTCTTGATACAAAAGAGGAATTGAAAAACCTTCTGTCAGCACTGACTGATCTACTGCCTTGTAGAATACGACCTCTCTGGGCATACTTTCACCCCACTCCTATCCAATTTATTATTTGCGCAGCCTGAGCGGCTGCCGAAGCCCCAATTTTGGTTGAATCTGACGCTTCAACCAAAACTGTAGCTAAGATGGAACCCATTTTTCTACCGCTAGGTGTCCAACTTGAACTTGCAATTTACGTATCGAATATTTCGCTTAACTTAGGCATATCTTGCCTCCATCTCTATCTGAGTATTTCTTTGGGGATATCTGCATCTGAAAATGCGAACACTGAGAACAGGGACAAAATCAACCAATTATGATTATCCTGTTCAAATTCTTCCATTGTGCTTGCTTATTCCCATATAGCGGAATTCGCGTGCCATATTTTTTGCATTTCTTCTTCACGGGTAATGGCTGTCCAAACCGGCGCAAGGAACAGATCTATTCCTGCTATAACGGAAGAGAATTCTACATCTGGATTTCCTAGTGTTCTCAGGAAGTACCGCCATTTGGTCTGCATATCCTCGTCGTCCACCAGAGAAAGCACACGATCAAAGCTATCCTTTTCATAGGTCGTCCCACGATTTTGGAGGGTTTCTTGGATGGCGGTTTGCAGCTTCAGACCATCGAAGTCGAATGTCCGGGACAAATAATAAATGTCGTAAAAATCCTTCATCCGTCCGGTCAGTTCAAACCGCTGCAGGATCGCATCGAATTTCTCGGCGATGGTGCTTTCCAGCGAGTAGGTAAGGATTTCCGGCTTTTCATAGCCCTCAAGCTGGGTCTGAATGTTTCGCCTCTGAGCATTGGGGACAATGACATCCCCCACACCAATATCCACATTAAAGGGGACTCGGACATTCTTGATATAGCCGGTGATCTGGGTGCTGACACCGTGGTATTTCCGCTGGACTGCAATCGGTTCGGCTTTGCCTGCCTTGAAAGTCACAAAATCATTGCCGGTATCCACTGTCAGGATTTCTGCAATGATCTCGTCCATCCTGGCAAGGTCATTATTCAGTCCCCGCATAAGAAAATCCACATCCACCGTTGCCCGGCTTTCAAAATTGGTCAGCGTATAAATGAACAGTCCGCCCTTCAACACGAAGTTCTCCGCATATTTGGAGCCAGCCAACCGACGCAAAAATTCTTCCTGGAAGAACAGCTGCAGGCATTGCTGATAGCTGATGGAGGAAGCCTTGGCCTTGTTTTTCAGTTTTGCAAGAACAGAAGCGGCAATGTCTGCCATTACAGCCACACTCCAATCAAATCTTTTGCGGTTCTTTTCACGCGCAGAGGTTCCGCATATTCCAGTAGTTTCGGAATGCTCTTTCCCGGATCGTTGATGTAGTTTTGAATTGCCTTGTTGAAAATCTCTTTATCCATCTTATTGCGATAGCGCAGGCAGTCGCAGATCACGCGGTCTTTGTCATAGATCCGAATTTCGTGCCCGTCCATATTCCCTTTTGTCAGGCCCAGTTCCAGAACCGCAGGCTCCAGAAAATAGGGCTTCACGAAGGGATAGTCGATGCGGAATCGGGATTTCCCAGAATCTTTACTGACTGCCAGATGCCACTGCCCAGGAGTGCGGTCGCTATACCCGTAATACCTGAGAGCCGTATCCATGCAGAAAATCCCATCCGGGAACAGGCGCTTTACCGTGCCAACCTCGCTGAAATCATCGGGGTTGACCCATTGATAGTACCCTCTGCGAACTTTTTCAATAACACCACTTGTGAGAAGTTGTTCTCGCTGCTGATAGTACACTTTCTCATCAGCGAGCTGTGAAGTTCGCATCATTCCGCCATAGCGATCAAATATTTCCTTGTAATATTCAATGTTGTTCACAGGAAAAACCCTTTCTGGAATGCGATTGCTAAGCTCATTCTCTTAAACTTCTTGATCATAATTATAATCAATATATCATCAATGTCAATACAAAAGTGATAGGAATCAGTCGTTGGAGCGGACAGTTTAATAACAAGCAGAAATAGCAATGGATTGGACTTACGAAATAAGTATGCTCATGGCCGGTTACCTGGAGTTGCAGAAAATCATGGTGGTAATCATTCTAAGAATCAACGAAAAAGACAATTGCCCACCAATCATCGAAATGGTGGGCTGCACGGCGTCTATTTCGTTAATCCAGCAGCCAGTCCGGCTTTGTGCGCTGATGCATGATGCCGAAATGAGAATTATGTCGCAAAATGTGCATAGTTTCTTTGGAATTATGTCACGCGCATCCTTCGAGATGACAGCGTGTTATTTCGCTGTCTCTCATAGAGGGCGTATATCATAGTGCGTGACTGCTGTGTAAGTGCTATGGAAAGGATTTTGCAACCTTTCACACGTTTCCTTTCCAGAATCGAATCCTGGCAAAGACACCCGGCGAAAAATTCGCCGGGTGTCTTTGCCAGCGGAGGTGGACATGGTTGTTGGCGGATGCAAACGCTCTGGAGCCCGTGCGTCAAACGGTTTCGGTGAGGAGGGACAGGAGATCTTCTTTGGACATATTCAGGATACCACCGTCTTCGGCGCCGGAGATGGTGTCCATGAGGGCTGCTTTTTTCTCCTGCAATTCCAGAATTCTCTCCTCAATGGTATCCTTGGCGATGAGCTTGTATACCTGCACATGGGCCTGCTGGCCGATGCGGTGGGCCCGGTCTGTGGCCTGATCCTGGGCCGCCTGATTCCACCAGGGGTCAAAGTGGATGACAATGTCCGCCGCCGTCAGATTCAGCCCGGTGCCGCCGGCCTTCAGAGAGATGAGGAACACAGAGGCTGCCCCGGCGTTGAAGGCTTTCACCAGCTTTGCCCGCTTTTCTTTGGTGGTAGAGCCTTGCAGGGTGAAGCTGGAAATGTGCGCTTCGTCCAGCCGGGCGCGGATTCTGTCCAGCATGGAGGTGAACTGGGAGAACAGAAGAATCTGGTGACCGTTTTCCACCATGGCCTGACACAGCTCCATGCAGGCATCCAGCTTGCTGGCTTCCCCCTCGTAGTTCTCAAAGCACAGGTTGGGGTCACAGCAGATTTGCCGCAGCCGGGTCAGAGCCGCCAGAATCTGCAATTTTCCCTGCTCCCCGTCCAGTTTTTCCACCGTGGCCTGCACGCAGGCGCAGTAGGTTTTTCGCTCTTCCTCAGATAGGGATATCCGGCGGACATATTCTTCCTTCGGCGGCAGCTCCTTCAGAACCTCGGCTTTCCGGCGCCTAAGCAGGAAGGGCTGCACCAGCCGCCGCAGCTGGGCGGAGGCCTCCGGGTTCATACTCTTGACGATGGGCTTTTCCAGCTTCTCCCGGAAAGCGGTGTGGGTGTAGAGGTAGCCGCTCATAAGGAAGTCAAACAGATTCCAAAGCTCGCTGAGCCGGTTTTCCACAGGAGTGCCCGTCAGCACGAACCGCTGGCGGCTGTTTATCTGCTTCACCGCCTTGGAGGTCAGGGTGGCCGCGTTTTTGATGTGCTGGGCTTCGTCCAGCACGCAGCAGTAAAATTCCTGCTGGCTGTAGTCCCCGATGTCCTGCCGCAGCAGCTCGTAGGACGTGACCCACACATCCGCGTCCGCGCCGGAGCGCAGGGCTTTCCGCTCGGCGGCGGTGCCAAGGATCAGCCGGTAGGACAGCTGGGGAGCGAATTTTGTCAGCTCCTCGCCCCAGTTGTAGATGAGAGAAGCGGGGCAGACCGCCAGAGAGGATTTCCCCGTGGTTTTCCTGGGAACCGTTGCCAGAAACGCGATGACCTGCAGCGTCTTTCCGAGGCCCATTTCGTCCGCCAGAATGCCGCCAAAGCCGTAGCTTTCCAGGGTTTTCAGCCATTGAAAACCGGTTTTCTGATAGGGCCGGAGTACCGTTTCCATGCCCTCCGGCAGGGCGTAGTCGCTCTCCGACAGAGCCTTGAAATTGCGGATCATCTCCCGGAAGCGGCTGTCCCGGCTGACCTGAACGCCCTCGCTGCCGCTGAGCATTCCGTCCAGGTACAGCCCCCGGTAGGCGGGCAGCGTGACGGTACCCTTAGCCAATTCCTTCTTGGAAAGCTGGAGCATCTGGGCCATTTCCGCCATTTTTTCATAGCCGGAGCCATTCAGCTCCAGATACCTTCCGTCGGTGAGCCGGTGGTATTTCCGGCGCAGCAGAAGGCTCTGGTACAGGGCAGACAGCTCCTCCTTCGGAAAACCGCCGGTGTCCAGCGTCAGGGTCAGCAGCCCATCGGAAACGGAGAGCCCTACGCTGGCGGCAGTGGGCTGGATACGCCTGCCTTGCAGCCGGTCGCTGAGGTAGACCTCGCCGTACTGCCGGAAGCCATCCAGCGGGCCGGTCAGAAAGTCATAGGCTTCCTCCTCCCCGGTGAGGGTGAAGCTACCGCCCTGCCGCTGGAAATATCGCTGGGCCAGTAGGATGGCCGCGCTTTCCGCCTTCACGTCCCGTCGGACGCCGTCCTTCTCCGAGGGTCTGTCTGTGGGGGTGAAGGTGCGTTCCCCATAGCGGAAGACGATTTTCAGGCGCAGCGTTTCTTCCTCCATGTCAAAATAGAAGCCGGTGGCGCATTCCTCCGGCAGGTATTCCTGCAAAAGCCCCTCCCGGTCTTCGATCTCCACCAGTTCCCCGATTTCCGGCAGCACACAGCCGCAGAAGGTGGGCAGGTCTTTCAGGGCAAGGCGCATAGACGCCTGCCCCTGCTCCAGCAGAGGGTACACCTTGCTCCGAAAGGCAGGGCTGCACCGCTGGAGGGTATTCTCGCTCAGGGCGTACAGGTTCTTTCGGCTCCCGAAGAAACGGTAATTACAGGGCATTTTGATTTCCAGCAGAACGCTGTCCCCCTGCTTTTCCACCCGGATACCCACCTGGGGGTCTTCCCGGAGGAGTCTGAGGTTGTTTCCCCATTCGGCTTCCAGCGGTTCCCCCTCCAAAAGGTCAAACCACCGGTCAAAGGAATCGCCGGTGAGGGTGATCCGGTTTTTCTCATCGCCGGATTCATACCGGGAATAGAGGGAGCCGCTCATGGAACGGAACTGGCTGAACTCATTCATCAGCAGATCGATCATGGCTTGAGAGCGGGCATCGAACTGCTCGATGCTATGATCCAGCGTTAGGCCCTTGCCGTAGCTTTCCGTCCGGCGCAGATCCACATTGTTCAGAAAGTCCCGGATATTTTTCACCACATACAGCTTTTCCCGCCCCACCCGGAAGGTGAACATGGGGTAGCCGCGGTAGGCGGTGTGAAGCTGGGGAACCAGACGGGCAGGGACATCCGGGAGGGCAGGCTGCTGCTCCCGGCTTTTTTGCAGGTAGCTTTGCAGCAGGGCCTGGGCGTAGCGGTCACTGCGGGCTGCCGCTGGCCGGGGCGGTTCTTCCACATAGGCGATCATGGCAGCGGCAATGTGCTTGCATTTGCCCATGTCCTCAAACCGGGGGCAGCTGCAGCCGATGCGCATATATCCGTAATCCAGCTGCTGAAAGCGGACGGAATAGACCTCACTGCCCCGGACGCAGCACTTCACGATCGGATTCTCACCCTCTCCGGCCGTCATATCCAGCACACGCCCCTGCCGGAAGTACTCCATGCCCCGGGCGTAGTCCGCATTGGAAAACAGCGATTTTACCTGTGCCAGATCCAGTTTCAAAGAAATCCCGCCTTTTCTGTGTTTTCCAACAGTATAGCATGAAAAACGGGAAAAGAAAAGGCGGAATGTACCGGTGAACAGCTCCCCTGGAAGCTTTCACGCCAAACGATAATTCAGATGGCGAACAGGAATCGGACAACACCGTTATCATCACAGATTGAAAGGGTGTCGCGTTTCGCGACACCCTCGTTTAAATATTTGATATTTCCGGTAATTCTCAATAACATAAGCAATAATCTCAAGAAATAGTTTGACTTTCTAGGTTTCCAACCGCGCAGGCAAACCGCTGCCTCACTGTCAATGATGTTAACAGCGGGTCGCCCTGGTGAATCTTTTCGTCATACTCATACAGGAATTGCTGTCCCCGGTTCATCACGGCATTCACATACCGCTCATCAAACAGCAGCGCATTTCCCATGTGAGCGTCCGTCAGTGCGGCAATCAGGCGGCTGTGCCAGTACATGCTGTCTGTGGAAACCGTTTCTGTGGTGCCGCTGATGTACTTGGGGAACTCAGTCACATTGGCGTAGACCGGGAAACAGGCGGTAAAGCCGCTGCCGCCCATGGACAGCCACTGCACACCCTGAATGGCTTCCGGCAAATATCCCCGGATCTGCATGATTCCGCAGACATCGCTGTTGGGAACGCCGATGGTGCGGTATTTTCCCTTGAATGCCGCAGTTTTATCATAGGCAAAGGCCTATCCGGAAAGGAACTGCAATATGAAAGCGACATTTACATCCCTGGAACAGCTGCCCCTGACATTGAACGCCGACCAGCTGGCTCAGGTGCTGGGAATCTCCCGGGCCAATGCTTACTGCCTGATGCACACCCGGGGATTTCCCACTTTGAAAATCGGCAAGCGGATGATGGTGCCGAAGGACAAGCTGATGGACTGGATGGAAAAAGAGGTGAGCACCCGCTGAAGCCGCCGCCCCGGCGGCCCAGCCCCGGGACAATCTGCGGTTTTTTCTCACTATTTTTTTCCAAATCCCTTTACACAGTGAAAAAGTTATGTTAACCTAAAAGGGCGAAAGCCAAGGTTACCGGAAGAAAGGAGCAATGACGCGTAACATGGCAAAACGATTGAACGGCGAAGGGAGTCTGCGCCGCCGGGCGGATGGCAGGTGGGAATACCATCTCATGGACGGATACCTGGAAGACGGCCGTCCCAATACCGTATCCTTCTATGGAAGAACTCAGAAGGAAGTCCGGGATAAGCTGGAAAATTACCGCATCCGGCACATCTACGGAATTGACACCCGGGTCAAACACACCTTTGCAACCTGGTCGGAAATCTGGTTTCAGAACCACCAGGACAATATTTCACCCACCACCCGGGAAAATTACAAGTACATCCTGACCACCCTGAAAGCCCACCTGGGAAGTCGGAAACTGGACGGCATCAAAGCCTTCGACATTGAGCAGCTGCTGAAGGAGCTGAGAAGGGAAGGAAGGTCTGACTCCTATCTGGCATCCTGCCGGGGCATGCTGTATCAGATTTTCAACAAGGCAGAGGCCAACGATCTGATTCTCAAGAACCCGGTGCGGTTCGCAGACAAAATGCGCTCGACCCGGACGGCTCCGAAACGTAAGGATGCCTTCCACGCCGAGGAAGTCCGGCGGATGATGGAGCAGCTTCCTCACGACCTGTTGGGGGAGAGCATCCGGCTAATGCTGGGCACCGGCATGCGGACCCAGGAACTGCTGGCTCTGGAGCCAAGGCACATTGCCCCGGACGGTTCCATGATCTCCATCCGGCAGGCGGTGAATCTGGTGAAGGGGACGGTCTCCGTGGGGCCGCCCAAGTCCCGGGACAGCTACCGGGATATTCCGGTGCCGCCGTCGCTCCGGCCCTGCGCCATGGCCATCCGGAACACGGAGAAGAAGTACATCTGGGAAGTGGGGGTCAAAGACCAGCCCTGCAACCCCTCTCACTTCCGAAAAAAATTCCGGGAGGCACTGAAACAAATTGGGGGCGTGCGGCTTTTGACACCCCACTGCTGCCGACACCCGTATGTCAAGCACACGACAAAAAATATTCTCTGCAAAAGCAGAAATCCCAAACCATCAAAAATGACTGATGGTTTGGGATTCCTGTTTTTACTGATACTAATGCGGGAAAACCTGATTGTATTCTAACTATCTATTTATACGACGTCGATGGTGCATTTTTTCTGAACTCGCATTTATAATCAAGGTATTTTTCCATCCGAGTCAAGTCGATTTTTCCATCAAGATAATCTTGGGGATTAACGGAAATAATCAGCTTGCTTACTAGTTTATCATTAGACTGAATGAAGCAATCGACAGTTCTTTGAAACACATTTTCTTTTGTTGCTTCCTGAATTGCAGCTCTCCCTGAGCCAAGGAGCGGAATGCACAGGATATCACAGTGCCCCATTCTTTTAATTGCATCAGTTACAGCGGTAAGCGCAATATTGACATTTTCAAGAGACTGTCCTACGGGCTTTCCATATTCGTTGACATCATTTATTGCAACAAAATAAAAATGCTTTTTCTTATAGTCAATTTTTGCTACTGTACCGATTGGATATTTCATGGTTGATCCAAAGCAATCAGAAGCGGTTTCTCCTTTGCACCCCTGTTTTCTAAGACTCTCGTATATCAATCCATCCAAATCATTTATATTCTTCTTAAAATACTTAAGTTGGAATCTTCCTTGGACACTGTTGGGGCTGATATACTCGCCATCCATTTTGGTGCGAAAGAAAGTATTAGTTGGGATGATGAAGCTATTTGCAGCCCGGTTCGAGAAAATGTCCTTAACGCTAATCGCAATTTGCATATCGCAATTAGACACTTTTTTGCAGCAATTGATCTTCTTGCGATTATGTATACATGCAATGAGCAGGCCAATAACAACTACTAGCTGCCAATAATCCTTTACCAATATCTCCAACTTGTCATATCCAGCGAGTTCCTTAAGCAAAACTGTTGACGAGAAAAAAGATGACACGTAACCGATAGTAGTATAGATTAACTTCCATACCGCATTTACTGTATTCATCTCTCCTGTGGCCGATTTGAATAGGAGCCTTATTTGATTAATCATATCCCAATGCTCTCTTAATGTAGACATAATTTCCTGCTTTATTGCCGAGGGCATTCCGCGTCCAAAAGGGATAGGCTTCCCATTCGTAATCGCTCATATAAGCGGGTAGCCAACTCGGCTGTTTGTTTAGGGAATTGTACACCACGATGATAGTTTTTCCCTTCCGCTTGGCTTGCTTGAACTCATGCTCAAGGTAAGAAAATGTATTAATATTACCTAAGTCATCGCTTGGACCAGGAGTTGAAATAGTATACCACTTGCATGTTTTGGTTCCCTGGGAATTTTGCTTATAGGGTGTACAGTCACAGCCAGCGCCACTGGCTTGGCGTTTGCATACATTTCCGGCTGTTCGAGAAGCTGTTTTGTCTCCAATAATGAAGATTACTGCCGAAGATGCATTAATTTGACTATTAAACTCTTTTTTTAAATCGCAAGGTCTGCAATCAGGATCTGCCGAAACGCTCCCCGAAACAACCTCGGCAGTATCAACATAATCTACTTTGTGAAGATTATCTTTTCCCCACCTATGAAGCTCGTCTACAACATCGCGATCCCCGTTTGGTATGGAATAATCTGCGCTAATATAAACCCTCTTGCTCATGTTTTTCTCCTATTACAATATATTTGGACAAGGAAGCCGGTCAGCCAGTCCGGCTTCCTTTCCATCTCGTGCCTAAGCTACAATAAGAGGAGCAACTGGCTGACCCTTGACTCCTTGGGCTTTCATGCCCGCCAGAAAGACTGTCAGCTATCCTCTTATTGCAGCGTTCGATTTGAGCAGGTTGAGCCATAGAGTTCGTGTCACCCAATAGATTGAATCGGCAATGAGAAAAAGATGGATTCCGGTTGCGGATGATTTATTGGAGGAATGAGAATGAACTCTGTCGGCATTGATGTCTCAAAAGGGAAAAGCATGATTGCCGTCATGCGCCCCTTTGGAGAGGTGGTCTGCTCTCCGTTTGTAGTATCTCACTCGCCCAGTGAACTGAGCAATCTGGCAAAGATGCTCAAAAGCCTGGACGGCGAGACCCGCGTGGTCATGGAGGCAACAGGCAATTACCATTTACCCATCGCAATTGCGCTCCACGAAGCGGGGATCTATGTTTCTGTAGTCAACGCTATGCTGGTGCATGACTACGGGAACAACACATTGCGCCACGCCAAAACCGATAAAAAGGATGCTATTAAGCTGGCAAACTATGGTCTTGACCGCTGGCTGAATCTCCCGAGGTTTTCGCCGGAGGATAAAATCCGGATGCAGTTGAAAACCTGCTATCGGCAGTACCAGCAGTATTCCAAGATTCAGACCATGCAGAGAAACAATTTTATTTCTCTGCTGGATACTGTGTTTCCAGGAGTAAACTACCTGTTTTCCAGCCCTGTAAGAGGGGATGGCAGCGAAAAGTGGGTAGATTTCGTTGGAACCTTCTGGCATTGTGAATGCGTCAGCGAGCTGTCTCAGAAGGTGTTTGAAAAGAAATACCAGAAATGGTGTCTCAAACACGGCTACTACTTCCGTGAAGCCAAGGCGCTGGAAATTTATACCGCTGCCTGCGGAGCCGTTGGGGTGATGCCGAGAACAGAAACAACACAGCTGTTGATTACCCGAGCTGTTTTGCAGCTGAGAGCTACTTCTGCAGCTCTGGCAGAGCTTAAGAAGGAGATGATGCGTTTAGCTAAGTCCCTGCCAGAATACCCAATCGTGCAGAAGATGTACGGTGTCGGGCCGACACTGGGACCGCAGCTCATGGCCGAGATTGGCGATGTGCGGCGATTCCACTCAAAGAAAGCGCTGGTTGCTTTTGCCGGTATTGACGCTCCACCAAACGATTCCGGACAGATCGCTGGCAACCACAAGGCTATGAGTAAAATCGGGTCACCCGCACTTCGCAGAACGCTATTCCTGATTATGGGTGTGTTCCTCCAGAAAGCTCCTGTAGACGAGCCGGTGTACCAGTTCATGGACAGAAAGCGAGCCGAAGGCAAGCCCTACAGGGTTTACATGATGGCTTCTGCAAATAAGTTCCTGCGCATCTATTATGCCACAGTGAGGGCATACCTCAACGCTTTGGAAGCAGCATAATCCTGTGCATATGTTACTGGCTGGCCGCCGTTTCAAAAAAGAGATGCGAAGCGGCTTAGATTGGTGCACCCATTTTGCGCTGCAAATTTTCTGATATTTCTACTTGACTTTTATTAGCAGGTCTTTCTGGAATGCTGAATTTTAATGGTCGTTTCGTAAAACAAAGATGATCTATGCAAATAGCTTTAATAATTTTATTTTACCACGTTTTCCTTGTTAATGCTACCCATATATAAACAAAATTTTTTTGCATCTCTTCAACAGTTCGCAGGAGCCATCTCAATCGAAAATGTCTTTGATTTTGTACGCAATTTCAATGCGGTTGTCTTGGTACACAAGCACCCGGTCAATGAGAAGGTCGGCCAGATCGGCTGTCAGCCCTTCAGAACTGACAACTGCCCTGGCTGCTTTCTGACGGTTGTCCCGCCGGGCCTGTTCTTCCTGCTTCTGCTTTGCCTGTGCCACTACTGCAGCATAGGCGCTTTTTATTCTTTGCAGGGTATCATCGCAAGCGGCCTTTTTTATGCGAAATGTTTCCGCTTCGATTTCTCCGGAAAGGTAGCTTTCAAACAGCATCTGCTTTTCATCGATGATTGCTTCCATTTGGGCTTCATATTCACCCTTTTGAGCAATGGTTACATTGGCGGAGGAAGAATGGTGCTGCATATCGTTCAGAGCAACCGCAAGCTGCTGGCGGATCGTGGCAAGTACTGCTTCCTCCAAAGCGGGAGCCGTAACCTTCAAGCCATAACAGGGCAGGTTTTCATCCACCTTAGAGGAACGGCAATTGACCGACGCACCGCAGCGCAGAAGGGCAAAAATACGGAAAGGGTACCCCTTTCCTATGCTTGCTAAGAAACTTTCCCCCTTTATCCCTACTACATGGAAAATCTGATTTTGCCAAAGCAGGATAAAAGAAAAACGCCGCAAACTGCGACGTTTCAAACTGCTTTTTTATGAAGAAACGAGGGAACTTTATTCCCTCGCTGTTTCGTTGTTGGCTTCCTCAATTCCTTTTGCGGTAGCAGACAGGATTTTCAAATCCTTTTCGCTCATGCTGTCGAGCATGGTATCGAGCTGACGACGGCGAGTGGACTTCTCCTGTTCCCGTTCCGGGAAAAAGAACTGGTCTACCGATACGTCAAGCAGGGTTACAAGCTCATACAAAATCTGTAAACTTGGGTGCTGCCCGCTGTTCTCAATGGACGCGATATATCGCGGCGCAATGTTCAGCTTATCTGCTAACTGATTGCGGGAAATCCCCTTTGCTTTTCTTGCCGCTTTGATAGCCTGTCCGAAAGCCTTAAAATCAAACTTTTCTTTGTTCTGCTTCATAATCATTTCACCCAACTACATTGTATATTTCATCTCTCTTTCAAGATATGATTACACACATCATAGTATGGATAGAAATAGAGCATAGTATGTACTTGCTATTATTCGTCTATCCGATTATAATTATATGGATAAAGTTTGAAGAAAGGACGGTTGAACTATGGAATATATGTCTTGTCCCGAAGCAGCGGCAAAATGGGGCATTTCTGAACGACGGGTACAGATACTTTGTAAAGAAAATCGAATACCGGGTGTTTCAAAATTGGGGTATATGTGGCTGATACCAAAGGACGCAGAAAAACCGAAAGACAAAAGAATGAAATAATCAATCTATCATTTTTGTGCATATATTGAGAGGATTTCTTGTTAGCATATTTGTTACAATAAAGGAGGATTTAATACATGGATTGGGTAGAAAGATTAAATGCTTCTATCAAATATATAGAGGAACATTTAACAGATAAAATTGAATATGAAGAATTGGCAAAATTGCTTTGTTGTTCAACATATCATTTTCAAAGAATGTTTGCTTTTATGAATGGAGTTTCATTATCTGAATATATTCGTAGAAGAAAATTATCATTGGCGGTATCTGATATACAGAATGACGAACGAATTATAGATGTTGCCCTAAAGTATGGATATGCTTCGCCAACCGCATTTTGTAGAGCATTTCAAAATTTGCATGGTGTTACACCTTCCGAGGCAAGAAAAAAGGGTATGGCATTAAAAACATATCCGCCGATAAGTTTCAAACTTACAATCACAGGAACAGAGGAATTGATTTATCGAATTGAGGATAAACCTCCGATTCAAATTAAAGGTATGTCAATTCCATTGGAAAAATCCATAGAAAAAAATTTCCTTATAGTTCCGCAGTTTTGGGACAAGATGGCTAAAAACGATATACTTACTAAACTAATGGCTTTGGATAAAACGGAATTTAACAATCTATTAGGAATAAGTGTTTGTGGAGATAAGAAAGAATGGAAATATTATATTGCTGTTTCATCTTTAACAAATACGAAAGATGAATTTGAGGAATATACAATTCCTGCTTCAAAATGGGCAGTTTTTACAGGAAGCGGTACAAATACTTCATTGCAAGAATTAGAAAGACGTGTAATTACAGAATGGCTTCCATTTTCGGGATTTGAATACGGAAATGCACCTGATATAGAACATTACATACAGGCTAATCCAAATAATGCAGAATATGAATATTGGTTATCAATAAAGCCCAAAAAGGAGGGATAATATGGCGATTTCCAACATCAAAGCAACCTTTCCAACAACCCTTGAAAATGTGTGGGCAACGGTAACTTCTCTTACTGATTATTCATGGCGCAGCGACATTGATAAAATAGAGGTCGTTAATGATACTACGTTCATAGAATATTCTAAGACAGGTATTGCCACCACATTTACAATAACCGTATGTAATCCGCTTGAACGGTGGGAATTTGATATGGAAAACAAAAACATGAAAGGACACTGGGTAGGAATATTCAAGCCTAAAAATGGATATGTAGAAATCGATTTTACAGAAAATGTTTCTACAAAAAAGTTTTTATTAAAGCCCTTTGTCAAAACCTACTTAAAAAAGCAGCAATCAACTTATGTGCATGATTTAGGAAAGGCATTAGCAAATGAATAGCATTGAAATTGTTGAATACCTAAAAGCAGAGGCTTCCGAGAAATATAAAACCAATATTGTGAAAATGGGTATTCCCGCAGAAAATTGTATCGGTGTATCTACTGCTATATTGAGAAAGTTATCAAAAGGGCTTGAAAAATCAAACAAATTAGCTTTTGAGTTGTGGAATACTCATTATCACGAAGCAAGGTTGCTTTCAGTATTCCTATTCAATCCTAAGACACTAACCTTTAGTGATATTGATAATCTGATGACAGAAGTTATTTCGTGGGATTTGTGCGACCACTTGTGCAAAAATTTGATTATCAAACTTGAAAATTATGAAGAATATATTTTTAACTGGATTACCGCTAATCACATATATAAAAGACGTGCCGCGTTCACTCTGATTGCTTCTGCGGCTATCCATGACAAAAAAATAGCACAAGATACTTTGGATTTATTTCTGAAACTAATTTCTGAAAATTCAAATAGCGAGCATGAACATATTAAAAAAGCTGTTTCTTGGGCGCTGTAAATTCCGCCCACTCAGCCACACTTGCACGGACTTTTAGCCACGGTGTCAC
>DSLFC04101__coassemble_920_pt1 | contig 16674 bp, 13 predicted proteins | sample DSLFC04101__metabat2_low_PE_021 | metagenome-assembled genome bin DSLFC04101 | reverse complement strand
CCCTTCCTGCGCCACCGGGAGTTCCTGTGGCAGGAGGGCCACACCATGCACGCCACCGCTGAGGAGGCCCGGAACTTTACGGAACAGATGCTGAACATCTACGCCGACTTCTGCGAGAACGTCCTGGCAATGCCCGTGACCCGGGGCCAGAAGACCGACAAGGAGAAGTTCAACGGCGCCGAGGCTACCTACACCATCGAGTGCATGATGCACGACCGCAAGGCCCTGCAGGCGGGCACTTCCCACTACTTCGGCGACGGCTTCGCCAAGGCCTTTGACATCACCTTTACCGACCAGAACAACCAGCGGGTCAACCCCCACCAGACTTCCTGGGGCGTGTCCACCCGTCTCATCGGCGGCATCATCATGACCCACGGCGACAACAACGGCCTGGTGCTGCCTCCCAAGGTTGCTCCCATCCAGGTGGTCATTCTCCCCGTGGCCCAGCATAAGCCTGGCGTTCTGGAGGCGGCAAACGGCCTGAAAGACCGCCTCGTGAAGGCTGGTTTCCGGGTAAAGCTGGACGATTCCGACAACTCCATGGGCTGGAAGTGTGCCGAGTATGAGATGAAGGGCGTGCCCCTTCGCGTGGAGTGCGGTCCCCGGGACCTGGAAAACGGCAGCTGCGTTCTGGTTCGCCGCACCGACCGGGAAAAGGTGGTCGTGAAGCTGGAGGACCTGGAATCCGCCGTGCAGGAACAGCTGGAAACGGTCCACAACGATATGTTCCAGCGGGCAAAGAAGAACCTGGAAGACCATATCTACGAGGCCCACTCTCTGGAAGAGGCCAAAGAGCTTCAGGAAAAGAACGGCGGCTTCGTCAAGACCATGTGGTGCGGCGATGAGGCCTGCGAGCTGAAAATGAAAGAGGTGGCGGGGATGTCCTCCCGCTGCATCCCCTTCAACCAGGAGCACCTGGGCGACACCTGCGCCTGCTGCGGCAAGCCCGCTAAGAAGATGGTTTACTGGGGCGTTGCCTACTAATAAACTGATTTTACGATAATGTGGGGGGAGGGAATGATCCCTCCCTTCACGCAGTTATATGGTATTGTATATGGAAAGAATACTCATTATCGGCTGCTCCTGCGCCGGAAAATCCACATTGGCCAGAACCTTGGGCAAAAAGCTGCACCTGCCTGTGACTCACCTGGACCAGCTGTGGTGGAAAGAGGGCTGGGAAAACGTATCCCAGGAGGAATTCAATGAAAAGCTCCAAGCCGTTCTGGACGGGGACAGGTGGATCATTGACGGCAACTACGGCCGTACCATGGAAATGCGCCTGCAAAAATGCGACACGGTGATCTACCTGGAATTCAGCCGCTGGGCCTGCCTCTGGGGCCTGCTCCAAAGGCTTACCCAGAGCTACGGCAGAGTTCGCCCGGACATGAGCGCCGGCTGCCCCGAGCGCTTTGATTGGGAATTTGTCAAATGGATCTGGAACTACAACCGGGATAACCGGGTAAAAAACAGCACCTACCTGGCGAAGACCAGACAGGCGGAGAAAATCATTCTAAAAAATCGTCGGGAAGTCAGGAATTTCCTGGCAGCCATTTAAGAAAGGGGAGCGCCATGAACTACGCTGCCATTAAAAACTGCGACATTGCCAATGGACCCGGGGTCCGGGTGAGCCTCTTTGTTTCCGGCTGCACCCATCACTGCCCCGGCTGCTTCAATGAGGTGGCCTGGGACTTTGACTACGGCGAGCCCTTCACTGAGGAGGTCATGGACAAAATCGTGGACATGATGCGCCCCGATTACATCAAGGGCCTGACCCTTCTGGGCGGGGAACCCTTTGAGCCACAGAATCAGCAGGGCATTGTTCAGCTTCTTCGCAAAGTCAAGGCCCAGCTTCCCCAAAAGTCCATTTGGGCTTTTTCCGGTTACCTGTTTGACAAAGATATCCTTTCCGGCCGCCTGGGAGATACCAGAGAATATCTGAGCTACTTGGACGTACTGGTGGACGGCCCCTTTGTGGAGGCAAAGAAAAATCTCTCCCTCCGGTTCCGGGGCTCCGAAAATCAGCGGCTCATCGATGTGCCTGCCTCTTTGGAATCCGGAAAAGTGGTTCTCTGGCAGGACTGGCAGGGTGAGGGAAGGGGGATGAAAGGATGAACCCCATTCGTGTGAAGATTCTCCGCAACGGCGCCAAGCTCCCCACTTATGGCTCTCCAGAGGCCGCAGGTGCGGACCTCTATGCCTGCCTGGAAAGCGCCGTTACCATCCGCCCCGGTGAGACGGCCTTTATCCCCACAGGCATTGCCATGGAGGTACCAAAAAACTGTGCAGGCCTGGTCTACGCCAGAAGCGGCCTGGCCTGTAAGCAGGGCTTGGCCCCTGCCAACAAGGTGGGCGTGGTGGACAGCGACTATCGCGGCGAGATCACCGTGGTCCTCCACAACCACGGCTCCGTGGCCCAGACCGTGGAAAACGGCCAGCGCATTGCCCAGATGGTCATTACACCGGTGCTGACACCTCCCTATGAAGAAGCCCAGGCGCTTTCGGACACCAACCGGGGCCAGGGCGGCTTCGGCTCCACAGGAAAATAAACGTTTTTTGCCCTCCTCCGGGCCTGTCCGGAGGAGAGCTTTTTTGTACTTCCTGGATAATTTCGGAATTTTATGAGATATATGTAAAAATCATGTAAAATTCTTGTGAAATTTGGACTGTACATTTACCGAAAAACTCCGTATAATGATAGTATCTCCCCCGATGGGCGATTCCAAAGAGATATAGGAGTTTCATATGGAAATTTTTAGAGCCATTATCCAGCTTCTGGGTGGTCTCGCCATGTTCCTCTATGGCATTGAGGTCATGGGCGACGGCCTGAAGAACAGTTCCGGCGCGGCCCTGAAACGGGTCTTGGAAAAAGTTACCGGAAGCGTACTCATGGGCGTTCTCACCGGCACTTTGGTCACCGCGGTCATTCAAAGCTCCACGGCTACCATCGTTTTGACCGTGGCCCTCATTGGTGCGGGAGTTCTGAGCCTGAAACAGGCCGTGTCCATCGTCATGGGCGCCAATATCGGCACCACCGTCACGGCCCAGATTATCCGACTGTCTTCCATTGAGGCTGGGGATAATCTGCTTCTCATGCTTTGTGACACTGACACCCTGGCTCCCATAGCTTTGGTGGTGGGCATCATCCTTCTGATGTTCATCAAGTCGAAATCCTCCAAATCCATCGGCGACATTTTTGTGGGCTTCGGCGTGCTCTTTGTGGGCCTGAGCATCATGACCGACGGCGTCAAACCGCTGATCGGCACCGATGCCTTTGTCAGCTTTGTGGGACTGCTGAACAATCCCATTCTGGGCATCCTGGTGGGATTGGTGCTGACGGTCATCGTCCAGAGCTCCTCTGCCACCGTGGGTATGCTGCAGACCGTTGCCTCGGTGCCGGGAGCCGGCATCACCTTCGCCATGGCCTATCCTGTGATTATGGGCATCAACCTGGGTACCTGCGTCACCACTGCCATGGTCTGCTCCATCGGCACCTCCAAGGACGCCAAGCGTACCGGCGTTGTCCACATTGCCTTCAACACCATTGGCACGGTGCTCTTTATGATTGTCATGACCCTGCTTCAGAAGGGAGCTGTCTTTGGCAGCGCCTACTGGGTCCGCGCTGTGGACAGCGGTGCCATCGCCAACTTTCAGACCGTGTTCAACCTGATTACCGCCATCATTCTGATTCCCTTTGCAAACTGGCTGGTGAAGCTGTCCATGGTCATTGTCCGGGAGGAGAAGCCCAAGGAGGACAAGCATCCGGAACTTCACACCCTGGACGAGAAGCTCTATATTTCTCCTGCCGTGGCTGTCTCTGAAACGGTAAAGGCAGTGGCGGCCATGGGCGCCCTGGCAAGGGATAACTTTATAAAGGCTACCCGTGTCCTCTATAAGTACGACCCCATACTGGTTGCGGAAATTGAGGAAGACGAAGATGTGCTGGACCAGTTCACCGACAAAGCCGACCACTTCCTTATCGGACTGTCTAAGAATATCGAGAGCGAGTGGGACGACCGCCAGCTGGATATGCTCATGCAGACGGTGCCCAACTTTGAGCGTATCGGCGACTACGCCACAAACCTGGTGGAGCTGTCCCAGCGCCTTCAGGCCGAAAGCGCCAGCTTCTCCGATACGGCAAAGAAGGAGCTGCACCTCATCTGTGCCGCCGTCAATGAGATTCTGGACATCACCGTAACGGCTTTTGCCACGGGAGACGATAAGAAAGCCATTGCCATTGAGCCTTTGGAGGAAACCATCGACGACATGGTCATGATCCTCCGAGATCGGCACACCAAGCGCCTGAAAAACGGCACCTGTTCCGTTGGCTCGGGTCTGGTGTTTATGGAAACACTGACCTATCTGGAGCGCGCTTCCGACCAGTGTTCCTCCATTGCCGTTATGATGCTGGCAAGGTCCAACGAGGACATTCTCCAGAACCACTATGACTATCTTCGGGAGGTCCACGCAGGCAACGACCTAGGCTACCGGGCCGAAAAGGAGCGCCGCAGAGGGCAGTATATTAAGCCCTTGAAGGAAATTCATTAACAGCAAAATAAGGAGGGGAGGGTCTTGACCCTCCCCTTTAGACTGTCGAAAAACCCCTGCGGGCTTTTCCGACAACTGAAAGCAGTCTGCTGCGCGCATAATTTGTCCCCCATCGGGGGGACAAATTCCACACTTGCAGCCTGAGATGTGTTTTCTGCCAGGTACAGAAGGTGAATTGCTCCGAAGGAGCAAGAGAGGCCACCCTGGGGTGCGCCCCGGCAGAAAACGCATCGGATTTAATTTGCCGCCGCAGGCGGCAAACTCTGCGAGGCTTTTTTGACAAGCTGGAGGGGAGGGTCCTGACCCTCCCCTTTTTTTACTGACAGAGTGCCTCTGCCTCCTCGGCAACCCGGGCTTCACAAGACCGCATGGCGAGGATGGTTTTTTCCAGCACCTCGTCCAGGGTCCAGCCCAGACGCTCGGCGCCCTCTTTGATGACTTCACGGGAACACCCGGCGGCAAATTTCTTGTCCTTGAACTTCTTCTTCAAAGAGGAGAGCTCCATGTCCATAACGCTCTTGCTTGGCCGCATTTTTGCCGCCGCGCCGATCAGTCCCGTGAGCTCATCCACGGCGAAGAGAATCTTTTCCATGATGTGGGCAGGCTCTACGTCACTGCAAAGCCCGAAGCCGTGGGAGCAGATGGCGTGGACCATTTCGTCGCTGGCACCGACCTCTGCAAGGAGTTCCGGGGCTTTTTTGCAGTGCTCTTCGGGCCATTTTTCAAAGTCCACATCGTGAAGAAGGCCGCAGAGGCTCCAGAATTCCACATCCTCTCCCTGTTCCTGGGCGAACCACCCCATGACACCCTCCACTGTCAGAGCGTGCAGAATGTGGAAGGGCTCCTGATTGTACTTTTGCAGCAGCGCAAGTGCCCGATCTCTTGTAAGTTCCATGGGTAAAACCTCCGAAATTTTGTTTTCCCCATTGTACGCTCTTTGGGGACAAATGTCAATGGCTAGAAATTCTACTGGAAAATTTTCCAAATTCGTGGTATGGTAAAAGAGAGGAGGGATTCACATGGCAAATATGTTTGACTATCTCAGATGGCGCGGAGACCTGCCCTTTGAAAGAGACCCCCTGAATGCCGTGGACGCGCTGATTTTTTCAACCCTTGCCTACGTGTCATTCACCCAGCGGACGGAGGGAGAGCCAGAAAATGCAGTCACACTTCGGGAGGCTTCGGAAGCCTTTTTTGCCCAGGACAACCTGGAATATCGTTACCTTGTGAAGCACGACCTGAACCTGCTGCGTGAGGCGGCGGAAACCACCCGCTTCGGGGAGACGATGCTCTGCCGCTACCGGGATGAACTGGTCCCCGAGAAGGAAACCCAGTTTGCCGCCATGACCTTTCTCCTGGATGACGGAACGGCGTTTCTTGCCTTCCGTGGCACGGACTATACCTTGGTAGGCTGGAAAGAGGACTTCAATATGTGTTTCCAGCAGACCATCCCCGCCCAGCGACTGGCGGCGCAGTACGTCCGGGATGTAGCGGCGGAGCTGGATGCACCCCTCCATCTGGGCGGCCATTCCAAAGGCGGCAATCTGGCGGTCTTCGCCGCCGCCCGTTCCTCGCCCATGACCCAGGCGCGCATTCTGGACGTCTATAACAACGACGGCCCGGGCTTTGACAGTTACCTCATGGGAGACCCGGGGTACCTTGCCATGGTGCCGAAAATCCATACGTTTGTGCCCCAATCCTCTGTGATTGGAATGCTTCTGGAACATGAGGAACCCTACACCGTAATCAAGAGCAAAAGTGTCGGCGTCATGCAGCATGCCCCCTATTCCTGGGAAGTGCTGGGGAAGGCGTTTATTCCCATGGAGGAGGTCAGCCAGAGTTCCCAATTCCTGGATGCAACCATCAAGCAGTGGCTATCCGATATGCCAAAGGAAGAACGCCTTCAGCTGGTGGAGGTCTTGTACTCCCTTCTCAGTACCGGCGGCGTGGACCGGGCCCTGGATATTTTCCAGCCCAAAAATCTCCGGGTGTACTTAAAGACCCTGGGAGCCAACCCGGACCTGAGACGGGTCCTCTCTTCGGAGTTCTCGATTCTTATTGAAGCCGCAAAGAAAACCCGCCAGAAGTTCAGCGAACAGAAAAATCTCCCGGCGCCATCGGAAGAAAAGGAATAAAAAAGGGAGGGACTTTCAGTCCCTCCCACAGCTTGTCAAAAAAGCCTCGCAGAGTTTGCCGCCATTGGCGGCAAATAGAGTCCAATCCGTTTTCTGCCGGGGCGTGTACCTGGCAGAAAACACATCTCAGACTGCAAGTGTGGAATTTGTCCCCCACTGGGGGACAAATTATGCACGCAGCAGGCTGCCAAAGTTTGTCGGAAAAGCCCGCAAGGGGGTTTTCGACAGCCTGAGGGAGGGACTTTCAGTCCCTCCCAAACTGTTTGGAAAACTTATCTCTGGATACGTCCGGAGCGTCGCCGCCTGCCAGCTTTTCCACCTCGGCAACGGTGACCATGTTGTAGTCGCCCTCAATGGAGTGCTTCAGTGCGGAGGCCGCCACGGCGAACTCCACAGCCTGCTGAGTGGTCTTGCCATTCATCAGGGCGTAGATGAGGCCGCCGCCGAAGCTGTCGCCGCCGCCTACCCGGTCAATGATGTGCAGGTCGTACTTCTTGGAGAAGCAGTATTCGTTGGAAGCCACATCATAGAGCATGGCGGACCAGCCATTGTCGAAAGCGGAGTGGCTCTCCCGCAGGGTGATGGCCACCTTCTCGAAGCCGAACTTGTCGGCCAGCTGCTTGGCAACGGACTTGTAGCCCTCATGGTTCAGGGAACCGCCGTAGATGTCGGTATTCTCTGCCTCGATGCCAAAGACGTCCTTGGCATCCTCCTCGTTGGAGATGCACACGTCGATGTACTGAGCAAGCTCCGTCATAGCCTCCCGGGCCTGGGCACGGGTCCAGAGCTTGCCGCGGTAGTTGAGGTCACAGGAAATCTTCACGCCCCGGGCTTTGGCGGCCTTGCAGGCCTCTACGCACATCTGCACCAAATTGGGACCCAGAGCCGGGGTGATGCCGGTGAAGTGGAACCACTCGGTACCCTCAAAGATCTTGTCCCAGTCAAAATCCGCAGGCTTGGCCTCCTGAATGGCGGAGTGGGCCCGGTCGTAGATGCACACGCTGCCGCGCTGAGAAGCACCCTTCTCGTTGAAGTAGATGCCAACCCGGTCGCCGCCCCGGACAATCATGGAGGTGTCCACGCCGTAACGCCGCAGAGAGTTCACAGCGGCCTGACCGATGGCGTGGGAGGGAAGCTTCGTCACATAGGCAACGTCCATGCCGTAATTGGCAAGGGACACGGCGACGTTTGCTTCGCCGCCGCCGAAGGTAAATTCCACGTGGTCGCATTGGACAAAGCGCTCTTAGTTGTAGGGCTGGAGGCGAAGCATCAGTTCACCAAAGGTTACGATCTTCGTCATTACTTCCGGGCCTCCTTGACGATTTCCACGGACTTTTTGCACAGCTCTGTGATCTCATCCCACTTTCCGGCGGTGATGAGCTTGTCGGGGCACATATAGGAGCCGCCGCAGGCTGCGATAATGGGGCAGGCGGCGTACTCTGCCAGATTAGAGAGGTTCACGCCGCCGGTGGGCATAACCTTGAACATGGAGAAGGGAGCTGCCATGGCCTTGATCTTGGCAAGACCGCCGGACTGCTCGGCGGGGAAGAATTTCAACACTTCCAGGCCCAGCTTGTAGGCTGTGTGGTAGTCCGTGGGGGTGGTGCAGCCGGGGAAGCAGGTGATGCCCTTTTCCTGGCAGTAGCGGACGATGTCAGGGTCCAGACCGGGGGTGACGATGAACTTACCGCCGGCGGCAATGGTCTTGTCCACCTGCTCGGTGGTCAGCACGGTGCCTGCACCCACCAGCATTTCGGGGTGGCGCTCCAGCATGATGCGCATGGCTTCGTCGGCGCCTGCGGCGCGGAAGGTAATCTCAGCGATGGGCACGCCGCCTGCACACAGGGCGTCAGACAGAGGACCTGCATCCCGCTGGGGGTTGGTCAGTTTGATAACGGGCACTACGCCAACGGCGCTGACCTGCTTCTGTAAATCGTTCATGGGTATCTTCCTCCATTCGGCCTTTTCGTGGAAAGGCACATATTGATTTGCATATCATATCGAAAAATACACAAGAAATCAATTCAAAAGCATAATCCTGCGTTATTTTTAGCAATATTCACAATGTAGAACGTTCAGCTTCCGACAACTTGTAAAGAACCACCCTCCGCAGTCTCCGGAGAAAATGCAAAGGTGCACACACCCTGTCAGAAAATGCTGCTCCTGTTATTTTGGCATTTGCGGCGGCATACGGTACTCCCGGCCATAAGAAAAAAGCGGCGGGAAACCCGCCGCCTTAGACTGTCAAAAAGCCCCTGTAGGGCTTTTTGACAGGTGTTTTGCAGTCTCCTGCGTGCATAATTTGTCCCCCCATCGGGAGACAAATTCCACACTTGGAGCCTGAGAAGTGTTTTCTGCCAGGTACACGCCCCGGCAGAAAACGCATTGGATTTTATTTGCCGCCGCAGGCGGCAAACTCTGCGAGGCTTTTTTTAACAAGCTGAGGCGGCGGGAAAACCCGCCGCCGTATCTTTTATTCTGCCAGGAATTTTTCCAGAGCCGCAAGCTTGAGACAGACGCACAGCACTTCCATGGCCTTTTCCAGTTCCGCAACAGGAGGCAGGCTGGGGGCGATGCGAAGGTTGCTGTCATCGGGGTCCTTGCCGTAAGGGTAGGTGGCGCCTACATTGGTCAGGGTCACACCGGCTTCCTTGCACAGGCTCCAAACCCGCTTCGCCGTGCCGGGCATGGCGTAGAGGCTCACAAAATAGCCGCCCTTGGGATCGTTCCAGCGGGCGAAGCCCAGAGGGGCGATCTCTCTGCTGAGATATTCGGACACCACCTGGAACTTGGGCGCCAGAATGGAAGCATGGCGCTTCATGATTTCCAAGGTATGGGTCTTATCCTTCAGGTAGCGCACATGGCGGAGCTGATTGACCTTATCCTGGGAGATGATCTGGATGCCGAAGAGGTCCAGAAGGTATTTGAGGTTCTCTTCGCTGCAGGCAAGGCAGGACATACCACCGCCGGCGAAGGTGATTTTGGAAGTGGAGGCGAACTCATATACCATGTCGGCATTTCCCGCTTCCGCGCACATGGAAAGAATGTCCGGGAAGGGCACATAATCGCCGCTGAATTCGTGGACGCCGTAGGCATTATCCCACATGACGGCAAAGTCAGGGGCTGCGGGCTTCAGGTTGGCAAACCGGCGAATGGTTTCCTCGCTGAAAATGATGCCGTCGGGATTGCTGTACTTAGGCACCAGCCAGATGAGCTTCACCTGGGGGTCCTTCACGTATTCTTCCACCAGATCCATGTCGGGACCTGTGGGGGTCATGGGGATATAGATCATTTCGGCGCCGAAGGATTCGGTGATCATAAAGTGACGGTCATAGCCGGGAGCGGGGCAGAGGACCTTTACGGTTTCCTCCTTGCACCAGGGCCGGGGGCTGTTTTTAAGACCGTGGGAGTAGGCTCTTGCCACCACGTCATACATGAGGTTCAAAGAGGCCACACCGCCGACAAAAATCTGAGAGGCTTTGCACCCCAGCATTTCCGCCCAATAGGCCCGGGCAGAGGGAAGGCCTGCCAGCTCGCCATAGTTTCGGGTGTCGATGCCGTCGTCGAAGCAGTCGTCGGCAGTCTGAACGGTGGTGAGAATATCACTGACCATGTCCAGCTGTGCCTTGGAGGGCTTGCCTCGGGCCATATTCAGGGAAAGTCCCTGGGCTTTGCAGGCTTCAAATTCCGCCTTAACCTTGGCGTACTCGGCTTCCAGAGCGTCTCTTGTCATGCAGGAATAGGGGGTCACGTCCATCATCCTTTCGGGAATTTGCTTGAATTTACGGGCTTATTATATGCGCTTGTGGCGAAAAATGCAATATCTAAATGGGCAAAATTTCATTTTGAGGGCGATTTTTCAAGAAATCGGGAAAATACACAAAAGAAAAGCCTGCCGCACTGCAATTTTGCACACTTTCCCTTCTTGCATTTTCCCGTATTTTTATATACAATCATCCTGTATAATATGAAAATTGGGGGAAAATCTTGCGTTTTTACCTACGCAAAAGGGAAATGCAGGTTTGCGCCCCCTTATCTTTCATTTTGCTGTCTTGAAATGCGGAAAGGACGAGACCATGATGAGTGAGCTGAAACTTCCCGAACTCTTTGGATGCGACGTGTTCAACGAGGCAACCATGCGCCAGCGTCTGCCGGAAAAGGTGTATCTCGGCTGGAAAAACTGCATTGCCACCGGAACGCAGCTGCCCCTGGACGTTGCAAACGAGATTGCCGAGGCAATGAAGAACTGGGCCACGGAAAAGGGCGCCACCCACTATACCCACTGGTTCCAGCCCATGACGGGCATCACTGCGGAGAAGCACGACTCCTTCATCTCCCCTACGGGAGACGGCCGGGTTATTATGGAGTTCTCCGGCAAGGAGCTGGTCCGGGGAGAGCCTGATGCGTCTTCCTTCCCCTCCGGCGGCCTTCGTGCCACCTTTGAAGCCCGGGGCTACACCGCCTGGGACCCCACCGCCTGTGCCTTTGTCCGGGATAAGAGCCTCTATATCCCCACCTGCTTCTTCTCCTATACCGGGGAATCCCTGGATAAAAAAACCCCCCTGCTTCGCTCCATGGACGAGGTGAGCCGGGAGGCCATTCGCATTCTGCGGCTCTTCGGTGACAGTGACACCAAACGGGTCATTGCCTCCGTCGGCGCCGAGCAGGAGTATTTCCTGCTTCCCAAAGACCTCTATGCCCAGCGGGAGGACCTGCGGCTTACGGGCCGTACCCTTTTCGGCGCCCAGCCCCCCAAAGGACAGGAGCTGGACGACCACTACTTTGGCACCATCCGCACAAGAGTTTCCGAATTCATGCGGGATTTGGACGAACAGCTGTGGCGGCTGGGAATCCTCTCCAAGACCAAGCACAACGAGGGCGCACCCTGCCAGCATGAGCTTGCCCCCATCTATACCGACGCCAACACCGCCTGCGACGGCAACCAGTTGACCATGGCCATTATGAAAAAATGCGCCGCAAAGCACAATCTGGTGTGCCTGCTTCACGAGAAGCCCTTCGCCGGGGTCAACGGCTCCGGTAAGCACAACAACTGGTCCCTGGCAACGGATTCCGGCAAGAATCTCTTCAGCCCCGGCAAGACCCCCAGCCAGAACGCCCGATTCCTGGTTTTCCTGGCGGCTTTTATTGCAGGCGTAGACGAATACCAGGACTTCCTGCGCTGCACCGTAGCCACTGCCAGCAATGACCACCGTCTGGGCGCCAACGAAGCGCCTCCCGCTATTATTTCGATTTTCCTGGGTGACGAGCTCACCGCCATCATCCAGTCCATCATCGACGGCACCAACTACCAGGAGCCGGAAAAGGGTATGCTCCGGATCGGCGTGGACGTTCTTCCCGCCATTCCCAAGGACACCACAGACCGCAACCGTACCAGCCCCCTGGCCTTTACGGGCAACAAATTTGAGTTCCGTATGCTGGGTTCTTCCCAGTCCATTGCCGGCCCCAACATTGCTTTGAATACCATCATGGCGGAAGAACTGGGGAAATTCGCCGATGAGCTGGAAAAGGCGGAGGACTTTGACGCCACCTTGCAGAAGCTGGTCAGCAAAACCCTTCGGGAGCACAGCCGCATTATTTTCGGCGGAAATGGCTACGGCGACGAGTGGAAAGAGGAGGCTGCCCGGCGGGGCCTCAGCAACTATCCCTCCGCAGCCCAGGCCCTGCCCACGTACATCGACCAGAAGAACATTGACCTGGTGACCCGGCACGGCGTCTTTACCGAAGCGGAATTCCGCGCCCGGCATATTATCCACCTGGAGTCCTATAATAAGGTGGTGAATATCGAGGCCCGGACCATGGTGGACATGGCCCAGCACCAGATTTTGCCCGCAGCCCTCAAGTATTGCCATGAGCTTTGCGACACGGTAAATGCCAAGCGCAGTTTGGACATTCCCTGCAAGGCGGAGAGCGGCATGATTGCGGATTTGACTACCCACACCGAAGGCCTCTACGAAGCCATCAATCACTTAAAGAAGGCCCTGACCTTTGTGCCAAAGGATCGGGAGAGTGCGGCACGGTACTACCACGGCACCATTATCCCCCTGATGGATAGCCTGCGGACTGACGCCGACATCCTGGAAGTCCTGACTGCCAAGGAATACTGGCCCTATCCTACCTATTCGGATATTCTCTATTATTAATAGTAGGGCCGCCGGGAAATCCCCGGCGGCCTTACACAGCTTATCAAAAAGGCCTCGCAGAGTTTGCCGCCTGGGGCGGCAAAGAAAGTCCGAAAAATTTTCCGCCGGGGCATGTACCTGGCGGAAAATACCGCTCAGACTGCAAGTGTGGAATTTGTCCCCCGATGGGGGACAAATTATGCGCGCAGCAGGCTGCAAACCTTTGTCGGAAAAGCCCGAAGGGGTTTTCGACAGTTACAGTAAGGCCGCCGGGAATTTCCCGGCGGCCTTACTATTTTATTCATCCAACGCTTTTCTTGCTTCCATAACGGCCTCCCGGTTGGTCCGGGGGATGTGCCACTCGTCAAATCCGGGGATGCCCATGGGAACACCCTCCCGGCGGAAGCGCATACCGCTTTCCACGTCGGCCTTGCCGCTCATATGGAAGGCCCGCACCTGGGGATATTTGGCCCGGAAAGCGCGAATCACGCTTGCCTTTACGCCGGCGCCTACCAGGACCTCGGGGCCGTTCACGGAATCTCTCAGCTGCAGCAGCTTTCCGATGGCATCCATTCCTGCGGTGCAGTTTCCGGCACCGCCGCTGGTGAGCACCGTGTCGATGCCCAGCTCCTGGGCTGCGAGATAGGTCTGCTCCAAATCCCGGGATACATCGATGCACCGATGCAGAGTCAGACCTGTTCCTTCGGCGGCATCCAGCAGGGGCTTCATGGCCTCCTTGTCCAGATCGCCCTCCGGTGTCAGGCACCCAATCACAAAGCCGTCGGCTCCCAGTTTTCTGAGGACCCGAATTTCCGCCGACATTTCGGCGATCTCTTCTTTCTCATAGAGAAAATCCCCGGCCCGGGGCCGCATGAGGCAGCGGACTTTGATATCGCTTTCTGCCCGGATTTGCTCCAAAAGCGCGGCATAGGGTGTCAATCCGCCTACAGCCAAAGCACTGCAGAACTCCAACCGGTCCGCACCGCCGGCAATGGCTGCCCGGGCCGACGCCAGGGAATCCACACAGATTTCCAGAATCTTATCCATAAATATCCTCCATATGTCAGAGCAGGGGAGGGGCTTGGCCCTCCCCTGCAAAATAATTTGGAATCAGCCTTTTTCTGTCTCTTCCTTGGGCAAAATCACGGTTTCCTTCAGCACCACCGCAGTCCGTGCAGGCAGATACAGCTCCACATAGTGCTTGCCGTCGAATTTCTTGGTGGGGTAGGGGATGTGCTTGATCTGATCGAAGCCGCCGTATTTCTTGTCGTCGGTGGACAGCACCACGTTGTATTCTCCCGGCTGATGCACCGGCACCAGAATATTCGCCAGAGATTTGAAGGGATGGAAGTTGAAGGCGAAGAGCAATCCGTGACGGTAGAATACCAGAATCTTTTCCGGCTGCTTGTTCAGCATCAGGTCGCCCATCTGCTGGTCGAACATCCGGTTGGCCTTGGTGAGCTTCACCATATCCTCATCGAAGTCTCCCAGCCACTGGTACTTGAGGTACCCGTTCTCCCGCAGGCTCCACTGGCGGCGGCAGTAGTGGAAGCTCCAGCCGTTGCCCTCCCGGGGGAAGTCGATCCACTCGGGGTGACCAAATTCGTTGCCCATGAAGTTCAGGTACCCTTCGCCGCCGCCTCCCAGGGTGAACAGGCGAATCATTTTGTGCAGGGCAATGGCCCGGTCAATGACGGGGTTGTGGGTAGCCTTGTCCATGTCGGTGTACATGGCGGCGTCGGCCAGACGGAAAATCATGGTCTTGTCGCCCACCAGTGCCTGGTCGTGGGATTCCACATATGCAATGGTCTTTTCTCCCGGCCGCCGCAGACACATATCGCACCACATCTGATAAATGTCCCACTGATCGTCGGTTTTTTCCTTTACGGTTTTGATCCACATATCGGGAAGTCCCATGCCAAGGCGGAAGTCAAAGCCGATGCCGCCGTCCTCAATGGGCAGGCCCATGCCGGGCATACCTGACATATCCTCAGCGATGGTGATGGCCCGGGGATTCACCTGACGAATGAGTTCGTTTGCCAGCTGCAAATAGGTGATGGCCTCGGTGTGGGTGTTGTAGGAGAAGTACTTGTCGTTGGTGTTAAAGTCCGTGCCCAGGCCGTGGTCGTGGTACAGCATGGAGGTGACGCCGTCGAATCGGAAGCCGTCAAAGTGGTATTCGGTCATCCAGAACTTCAGATTGCTCAGCAGGAAGTGGAGAACGCCGGTCTTGCCATAGTCAAAGCACTTGGTGCCCCAGGCGGGATGCTCGCCCTTATCTCCGTCGTGGAAGAACTGCCACGTGGTGCCGTCGAACATATTGATGCCCTCGGCGGTGTTCTTGACGGCATGGGAGTGAACAACGTCCAAAAGTACCCGGATGCCCATTTCGTGGGCTTTGTTCACCAGATACTTGAGGTCCTCGGGCTTGCCGAACCAGGAGGAGGCGGCGAAAAAGCTGGACACCTGGTAGCCAAAGGAGCCATAGTAGGGGTGCTCCATAATGGCCATGAGCTGGACGGTGTTGTAGCCATCCTTTTTGATGATGGGCAGAATGTTGTCGGCGAACTCCTTATAAGTGCCGATTCTGCCTGCTTCCTGGGCCATGCCAACGTGGGCCTCGTAGATGTAGACGCTGTCTTCCCCGCAGAAATTCTGGTCGGTCCAGGGGAATTTCTTAAAATCGTCGGTGACCTCGCAGGTGAAAGTCAGGGTTTTGGGGTCCTGAACGACCCGACGGGCATACAGAGGGATGTGCTCGGTACGCTGCATATTGGCATCTACCACGGTTTTGACCTTGCACCCTTCCCAGAGGGCGTCGTCCCCGGGCAGAAAAATCTCCCAGTTGCCGTTATCCAGCTTTTTGAGAGGATGGCTGGTTTTGTTCCAGTTATTGAATTCGCCTTCCAGATACAGCTGGAATGCACTTGGCGCCCACTCCCGGTAATACCAGCCCCCATCCACATGGTGGAAGCCAAAGTATTCGTGGGCGTTGGCAAAGTCATTCAGGGTCTGGCCCTCGGTCAGCAGTCGATTTTTGGTGGAGCGGTACAGGAACATCCGAAGATCGATGTCCCCGGCAAAGGGTTCCAGCTGCGGATTCAGCTCTAACAGTCGATACATAGCGTCACCTTCCGAAAAAAGTCTGAGAGAGGACGTCTCTTATGGCTATTTTAGAAGATGAACGCCCATCTGTCAAGGCCCTTTCCGTTTACTTGCATAAAAGGACCCGGAAAAAGAGGCGGGTTCTTCATAGTTTCGACAATTTCTGAGGTTCCCTGGAAGAAATGGCGGGGTAATGTTTCATGGGATGAATTTTCCGATATGGTATAACTTTCTCTGGAAAGAACGAGTAAGATGTGATATACTAAGGAAAAAAGGAGGAATGACAAATGTCTGTTATGCAAATCACCGCTGCCAATTTTGAAGAAAAGGTTCTTCGCAGTGAAAAACCTGTCCTTCTGGACTTCTGGGCGCCCTGGTGCGGACCCTGCCGGATGGTGAGCCCCATTGTGGACGAGATTGCCGAAGAACGGGAGGACATCCTGGTGGGCAAAGTCAATGTGGACGACGAGGTAGCCCTGGCTGTACGGTTCCAGATCGTCAGCATCCCCACCCTGATTGTCATGAAAAACGGCAAGGCGGAGAAGAAAATGATCGGCGCAAGCCCCAAGGCAGAAATTCTCGCCATGCTCTGAATTCAAAAAACGCAATGCAGGTGAGAGGCACGCCTCTCACCTGCAACAGCTTGTCAAAAAAGTCTCGCAGAGTTTGCCGCCTGGGGCGGCAAATAAAGTTTGATGCGTTTTCTGCCGGGGCGTGTACCTGGCAGAAAACACTTCTCAGGCTCCAAG
>DSLFC04101__coassemble_585_pt1 | contig 23397 bp, 26 predicted proteins | sample DSLFC04101__metabat2_low_PE_021 | metagenome-assembled genome bin DSLFC04101 | reverse complement strand
ACCGTCAGCTAACAGTTGATAAGTAAATTAGTTCCTTATCACTGTTAAGCCAAGGAATTCTTACGTGTTGTAGTTCTCATGATTTTGAGATAGGTGCTGTTGGTGAAATTAAGAACAGTATTTTATCAAAAATGTACTTGCTTCCGGAGAATGGAAAAATCGCATTGGATGCTCGTTGTAAAAAATGCGGCAAAGTAATTCCTGCTTTTGACAGCGATTATAATGATTATGTATGCTGCGAAAAAAAGATACATCATGGCAGTACAGCGGCAAAACCTATCAAATGCAAGAAGTGTGGGGACAATAATTTTTCGGTTGGGCTTAGATATGAGTATCCTGACATTCAAGAGCTAACAAACCTCGGGATAGTAGAAGCAGACACTGCTTTTACCTGGGTATGGGTTACCCTTAAATGTAACAGGTGTGGTACCAGATATAAAAATTTTATTGACTTTGAAATGGAGTAAAATTTATGAATCTATCCCAGCTCACACCGCCGAAGTCACGCATTGATATCATGGTGCATACTGGAACAATTTGAGCTAGGTAAATAGGTAAAAGTGTGTAGTGCCCTCTTTTTCACCTTTCAATAGTTCCTCATTATGTACTCTGGAGGATAGCAGCCAATTTTCTTTTGATGGTTAGTACTGTTCTCTTACCATAAAAAGTTCTGGTTGCTATCCTTTCAGAACTGCAAACTTCATATGAGATATTTCCAGTGGTAAAAGGAGGCGGTTTAATGCCTAGAGATGTACTAAAATCCATAAAAAATTGCGATGCTGTTTTTTCCAATGGCCAGGATGTTATCATCGGTGGGAAATCCCTGTGGCTTTTTCGATCCAATGGAGAATTTGTCAAAAAGGTGCTCCCTATTCGCTGGCCTTGCAAAGTCGCATTCCTTCCGAACCGCACCGCACTTGTGGAAAGTCTTGCAGACAATGCCTACTATTATCTGGATCTGAAAACGGGGGAAATTCTTTGGATCACAAAAAAAAGAAAACGGCGTAATAGGGAACCAAACCACTTTGCCGTTTCCCCCGATGGTTCCACGGTTTATAACTTGTTTTACTCCTATCAGGGTGAAATATATTCTCTCTATGTAGAACGGATCATTCCAGAGGCTCTTAAACATGAAATTTTTGTCGTTGATGAACCCCTGAATCTCACCGGGCCACTGAGTACGATAGGAGATTTTTTCTGTGATTCAGAAGGAGTACTTTATACATTACAGTACAAAAATATCACACGTTATTCAGACTACGACTATATGGAGACTCCGCGCGTAATTTTCCACTACGGAATTCTAGAATTGCCGTTTTTGGATGATCAGCTTTATCCCTGTTGGAAGAAACATTGGCAGGCGGAAAGGACCGGCAAAGAGAGTCCCATTCGTGCGTGCGATGGACACTATATTCTATACGAAAATCTTACTGTTCGTGATATGGAAAGCCAGAGAGTATTTTCCCTTATAGATGAGTCTGACCGTGAATTTCTCCCTCCTTGCAGTTTTAGATACTTTTATGATCCGGAACGTTTTTTGTTGACAATATGGCGGCTGGATGACCGACAAAAAGCCATAATAAATTGCAAAGAAAGGAAACTTGTCGGCAGGTACTTTAGTTCATCGAAGATAGGTACCGGTTTTGGAGGATGGGTGGTTGGAAATGAATTTTGGATGGGAACAGAGGAAGGAGTTGTGCGATATCCATTTCCAAATTTCCCGCAGACATAATGGCAGTTTCTAACCCAGGCATGAGAGGAAAACATTCCGAAATCAAATAACCTTGTACTGCGTTAGTGGTTTATCTTATCCGTTTTTCCTAGAAAATCCTCTTACTTAACATTGCTGCGAGGAGGACATACGGATGATTGTGGCTGTTGAAAAGGAGACACCAGAAGAAAAGTCGACTTTCGCAGCGGTCTTGCCGGAATTTGCGCTGCCGCTTATGTGGTAAAACAGTTACCCAATCGTGGGGCGTGGAGTCACTTGATTCCACGCCCCATTTGTGGAAATCAGAATACAATAATCTCCGCAATTGTTCCCGAACAGATTAGCGATACTGTTACCTTTATCGAGGCGGAAGGTGACGGCCTGACCTACCAACGGCTGTGCCGTGCTCCGGGAGCAAGCTCTTTTGAGTACTTGACCGGCAGTAATGCAACCTCAAGCACCCTGCGGGTAGAGATGACCGCTGAAAGCAACGGCGCTGAGTATCGCTGCTTCATTACCAACTCCGCGGGAGAAATGGCCAGTACTCGGATTGCCACGGTCAAGCTGGATAGTACTACCCCAGCTGGTATAAATTCGAACTGCATCCCCCATTCTCTCTATAGCGGGACTCCTTTTGCAGGAGTCCCGCTTTTTTCAGGTCCTGGATAGCACGTCGGGTGGTGGATTCGGAAAGCTTCAAGTCCCTTGCAATGGTGGGGATGGCTGGCCAGCAGATCCCCTGTTTGTTTGCCCGGTCGGCAAGGTAGATGTAGACAGCTACCGCCCTGTGGGGTAGATCCTGTTTGTAAAGATGGGTCAGATTTTGCATTGCTTCCCTCAACTTTCTTCCTTCTTGGTGACAAGGCCGGTCGCTTCCTGCTCAGCAATCATTGCCGGAACCGGTGTTTCCCAGGGCTCTGCAGGCTTGTTTTTCACCAGCGGATATGTTTTCAAAATGGCAGCTTCCAGCTCTTCCCGGCTGGCATACTGCACTGGGCGCTTCCCCAAATCCGGCATCTGTAACGGCTCCCCGAACTGAATACCCCATTTGAAAAACAATTTCAGCTTCGTTTTCATGGGATGACTGCCAGTTTTCATCACCACGAAGCTGCCCTTTGGCATGGACTTGAGCTCATCTGGAGTCATCAACGGCCGCTGGATCATTTGCAGAGACTGGGAAGCACTGTCTTTGCCCTTGGTAACCTGTCCGGACAGCACTGTGCGGCTGCCCAGGTTCTTGGACAGTGTTTCCGCCGTTTGGCTGTTTGGTGCGAACCCACCGAAGATGGTATCCTGGCAGTTGTCCTGCAAAATCTCCGCCCCCTCCTTCCCATAGTTCTTTTCCAACTGGGCCAGGCTCTGGATAATGGGGATCAGACTCAGCCGCCGGGAACGCCCCGCAGAGAACAATGGCAGGATATCAAAGGGTGGCATGGTACCCAGCTCGTCGCAGTAGAACACCACCCGACTGGGCAGTTTCCCACCGTATTCGTTGGCGACGAAGAACAACTCCCGGGCCAGATTCTGAATCATTAGGCTGGCAACAAAGTTTTTTGTGGCATCCTCCTCTGGCAAAATCAGGAAGATGGCACACTTCTCCTTGGCAAAACGCTCTGCGTCAATGCTCCCATCAAAGCACAATACCTGCTCCAACTCCGAGTCCAGAAAGGCATTCAGCCGGGACAGCACTGTGGACATGACAGATGCCATCGCCTGATCTGCCGCAGTCAGCGCCGAGCCTGCCAGCCATTTTGCCTTGTGATCTGGAGGAAGCAAGGTCATCAGCTCCTGGAATCGGTTCTTCCCCGGAATCCTTCCAGATTCCAACAGTTCCTGCACCAGCTTAAACACCGAAGCAATGTGTCTGGTTTCCAGCCCGTCCGTTTCCCAGGGCGGCAAGAATTCCGCCAGTAGCAGCACCACAGCCGCCAATAGACCTTCGGCCGCATCGTAAAAGTAGGCGTTCTGCCCTCGGCTGCTGTCATCTCCTCCGGGATTTACAATGGTCTTGGCCAGAATTTTGGCGTACTTTTCCGCCTTTGCCTTGGCGCCGATGTTGCCCGGGTCCCTGCGGTACTGATCCATGTAGCGGTTAATCAGGGTCAGCAAATTATTTCCGTCAGACTTGGCTGGCTCTCGCAGATCGATGACCGAAATCTGGTAGCCATAGATGTCCCGGGCTATGGCACCGTAGTTACGAGCCAAATCTCCCTTGGTATCCAGTGCCAGGAACCGGATGCCGGATGCGCAGGCGTATTCCAGATTGGGGTAGAGAAAGAATGCCGTTTTGCCCACACCGGAGGCACCGATCATCAGCACATGCACATCATCTGCATCCACCAATGCAGTGGTACTTCCCTCTCCCGTGCATCCCAGAACAATGCCCTGGGGCAGCGGTTTTCCGTTTGCAGTTGGTTGTTCTCCTTTCTTTGCCTGCTGCCGCCATTTCACCGGAGTGAATGGGATGTGCCGAAACGTTTTGCGTATCTCCGGCTTGGTCGCCCAGCGGGCGGTGCCGTGCTGCCCGTGTCCCACTGTTTTGTCCCGGAATCCATCCAGGTTATAGTTTTGGGAAACATAAGAAAGGATTCCCAAGATCAGGAGCATTCCCCCGCCTACCAGAACAAGCATTGTTGCTCCTTCCATCTTTCCGCCTCCTGTCAAAAATGCAGCAAATCCTCATTCCAGTCCTTATGCCTGGGAACGAGGATCGCATGGTCTATGTTCTTTTGCTCTAATTTCTGAGAAATTTTCTCCGCTGCAATCTTTCCTGGGTTATCATTATCCAAGCATATCAGCACCTTTTTCAGCTGGGAGTAATCCTTCAGACACTGCCAGAGCACCTTGTCCGACACCCCGCAGGCAGCGGCATAGCTGCTCTTTTTCCAGCCGGCTTTGTGCATCGACAGGTAAGAGAGCAGGTCAATGGGACTTTCGAACAGGAACAGAGTATCCCCACCACCAATCCAGTGAAAGCTGTACTCCGGACTGCTTCCCGGAGCATTCCCTTTGTAGGTTCCCCGGGCGGCAGTGCTGCGAAGGTGCGCATGTCGGGGCTGCCCTTCAGGGTCACACCCCAGAAACACCGCATTGTGGTACGGCAGGGATTCCCAGATCAGATTGCGGAACACAAAGGCATCCAGCACCTCTTGGTCAATGCCCCGTTGACGCAGCAAATAGGCAGATACTCTTCGCATATTTTCATTTCTCCGGGGTAGCACCAGTTGCCTTTGAGGATAGATTTCTGGAATGGTTTCCGCACAGGGGACTCCGGATTGCAACAGGAGTTTTACTGCATCCGGATACTCCAGATGGTAAAACCGGCAGGCAAACTCTACTGCGTCCCCACCGGTTTGGGTGTAGTGGTGGAACCAAAGATTCCCCCGAAGGGTGACCTTCTGTCCGGAGCAGAGCCACATATGCTCGGATCCAGAGCGATGAATGGTTTCTCCTCGGTCTCTGAGAAACGCTGCCAGATCCGTAGTTCTGGCTCTCTGCCTTTCTTCCTGGGTAAAGTAAACGTAAGGCATAGCTTTTCCTTTCTGCTGTAACATTTCACCTGGTAGGTTCTTGGGGTGTCACCATGACAGGGGGCCGGTATCAGCGCTTGGGCAGACTCCCCCCTTGGCGGAAACTGCGGGATATTAATCCCGAATGCCCATGGCCTGCTTTTTGTGCGCCTGCTGCTGTCTCTGCTTTCGATCCAGTGCGGCCATTTCTTTTTCCTCGGCCTGGGTCTTGGTTTGAATCATCCGGGCCAGACTGCACAGCAGACGGCCTGCGGCATCATAGGAAACCATCGGTCCTGCAGGCCGAATCGGTTCAAAAACCAGCGCTGCGGAATCAATTTCTGTTTTCAAATGAACCGTCTTGCAGTCGTCTTTCTCCCCGTCGTCTTTGTCCTCCTTCTTTGGCAGACTCGTTCTCAGAGGCATAGTAACAGGCCCCTCCGAAACAGCTTTCATGGCCTCCTGGATCACAGCGTTGCGGATTGCTTTGAATTCCGGGTTTCGTTCCAGGGGAATCCGTTCCGGAAAGGTATCGGTATAGGTGCGCAGCACATCCTCCCGCTGGGTATACCACAGGTCATACAAAGTCTGAATCCGCTCATCCTTGGCAAGCTCTGCTACCACACTGTCCACCAGTGCCTTGGTTTCCGGCTTCAGATATCCATAGATTTTCTTCCCAGAGGTTCTGGAAAGCTGCCGGGCAATCTCCAGAATCAGCATCCGGATTACAGGATTTTCACAGTTGCCCCGGTTGATCTCCTCCACGATTCTTTCCATTTGCGCCCGGCTTTCCTGCCGCAGCTTATCCCGGTATCCGGTCTGCCGCTGGTAGGTGCACAGCAGGTCCTGAGAGAAAATATCCCGAGCCAAAGCACTGCGAAGGTTCTCAACTCCCTGCTTACTCAGGTGTCCTTCCCCGGGGACTTCGGAGTAGACGATCAGGTGTACATGAGGGTGGTGACTGGCATTGTGGAAGGCAGCATACCACTTCAGATGCCCTGGCGGAATTTTGAATTGCTCCGCCAGGGTTTGTCTGTGGCCCCGGAGAAAATCCCGCCAGCGGCTGCCGGATTCAAATCCCAGCCGTTGGGCATCCTCCCGTGTCAGGGAGAGAATCCCGGTATACACCCGACCGGGGTATTGGTTCAGTTCCCGGGAAACCTGGGACAGATGGACCGGCATTCCCTCATCGGTAAACAGGCCATGAGAACCAAACCGTTCCGCTCCCGGCCGGGTCGCGATGTAGTCAGCATAGGTTTTCAGGCTGGTAATTTGCTCCCCATTTTCCTGCAAAGAGCAGGATATGAAGCTGCTGGCCCATCCTCTGGTAGGCTCCCGGGAATAAGCCTGGTAGGCAGGGCTTTGCTCCATATGGGGAAAATCTTGCAAAATGCGCCGGACCAATCGCTGCTGTGCCTGGGTTGCCGGGTCGTATTTGTGACTGTCATCGATGCACTCTACGCCTTCCCGGGTGGCAATGTATCGGGCGTAGCCTCCTGGAGATTGGCGCTTTCCCGGGCGGATATAGCCAAATTTGGTGACCAATCTGGGCATCTGTTATCCCTTCTGCAGATCCACCGCATCCTTCAGGCTGTAGCTGCCGTTGGTGCGCTTGACCTCGTTGACGCAGGTTGCCCGCAGTTCCCGCAGCTGACTTTGGCTGATGGCGTGGGTAGCCGCGATGATATTCATGGTCATGGAAAGTTCCACCGTCAGCTTGAACAGCATCCGGCAAATCCTGCTTTCCGACTCCGACAGCATCCCCCGCAAGGTGGAGAAAAGGGTCTGGGAGATGTAGTCCTGGCTTTTCTCGGATGCCAGGTAACCGGTATAAAACAGCACCGCCTTTTCGATGTATTCACTTTGACTAGAGCAGTTGTCCGCCTCATACCACCGGGCAACTTCATCCAGAACGGATTGGCGAATCCACAGGGCAAATTTCCGTTTCCCCTTTGTCAGGGATTCCTGCTTCTGCATGGTCAAATTCCTCCTTTTCTGCTGCAACCCACAGAGCGACCCACGTATGTTTCGGATTTCCCTAAGGAAATTTCGTTTCCCGACTCCCAAACCGAACCCTGGCCTCCTTTACCGACCCATAGCTGGCGAAACCGAAAACCCCTTGCGGGACGGGCGTTGCCCGGCCCTGTGGATCCGGGTGTGGGGCTTACCGACCCACACCCTTTCTCCTGCTTTCCATTCTTCCCCAGGTTCACTTCTGTTTGGTGTGGCTCCCATCCAGTTTTGGAAACCGGCATTCGGTGTAGCTCAGGCCGAATTTCTCCACCGCCCGGTCCAGCACCTGAAACATCTCCCGCTCCAGATTCCATACGTTATAGCGCACCGGATCCGGCAGATTCTCGTAGCAGATCCAGTCCGGGCTGAGAGGTATGTCCTTCACCAGCAGATCATACCCCAGGGAGTATTTGCCGTTGTCCCAGTACACCACCGCTTCCAGCTTCACAACGCCCACACTCAAGCTGGCTGCCACCAGGAAGTGATTGCTCCCATCCAGGGTATTCAGGAGATTTGCTGCCACCGCAGAAGAGAGCCTGCGTTCGAAGACGTACCCTTCCCCCAACTGTTTTTTCAGTCTCTTTTGTTTCAACACACGGATTCCCCCTAAAACAGCTGCATCCCTCCATACTCCATTCTCTCTTTGGCCAAATCCATGTTGGTCTGCACCGCCTGATCCAGCACATTGGTATCCAAGCCGCATTGTTCGTACCCTTCCCGGACGATGTCATAGTACCCCTTGCTGGGATTACCAAAGGTCATCCGGGGATTCATGATGTACACCATTGCGGTCAATTGGGTGCCGTCATTCATCTGCACCGGAATCTGGGTTTTGTCATAGTAGCGAAATCCCTGGGCGTGGTATCCTTCATAGGAATCCAGCCGCTGTTCATCTGGCTTTGTAATCCGCCAGATCCCCACCGGCACAGATTCCCCTTCCTTGGGTGAGATGGTGGCGTGGGCATTATACAGGGACCCTTTGAATTCCAGCGCATAGTTCTCCACCACGCCGGTGCCCAAAAATTCTGCCTGGGGGCATCGGTCTTTCATTTGTCTCTGGTTCAAGTTACTGCCATAGGCAGCATACAGTTTTGCCATGTATCCTCCTATCCTTGTTCCATAGAAAAAGCAGCAGGCTCCTCCTGCTGCTGATTATGCAATTCTGGCTGCTCACGGGCTGCAGCCATCTGTGCCATACGCTGCTCCAGCAGCCGCTGTTTCTGCTGCAGCGCCTGAGCCGGATCTTTCCAGGCGATGTTTCCATCCAGATTTTTCAGCAGGTGCTGCCGAGCGGTTTTGAATTCGTCGCCAATCATCCCCAACCGGAGCAGCCAGGTGCGAAAGGTGTACTTTTCATTGTCCGAGTGGGTCTTGCTGCGCACAGCCCGCTGCTGAGCCAGCGCCTGGTAGGAAATGGCCAGGCAAAGCTGGATATAGCTTTTCACTTCCCCGGCATGGAGGGTCGAATTGAACATCCGAAACTCAATGGTTCCTTTAGAAAACACACTGTGCAGATTCAGGGCATGGTATCTGGTGCTGTCATAATGGTTACTCCTGCGGGATGCCCCGTTGTACCATAGTGTCTCCAGTTCCTGCATGGACTTTGGCCGTTTCCCGTTTACATCCTCCAAAAACCGTAGGTCCGCCTTCTGGCAGTAGTACTGCCGGTCAACCTGGACCTTCAGCGCCTTATACAGCAGGTCCTCCTTGGAGGCCATGATGTTGACAATGTTGCGCAGGGTTTTGGAGTCATGGGCAGAGGCATCCACATGAATGTGAATGCCGCAGCTTTCATTCACCTTGGCTCCGCCCCTGCGCAGTGTCCGAACCACCTGCTGAATGGTTTCCAGGTCCTCATACCGGCAGATGGGGGACACAACCTCCACCGCATATTGGCGGCTGGCCGTACGCTCTCCCCGGGATTGGCACTGGATGCTGGAATCACTGACCACCTTCCATTTTCGCCCAATCGTATCTTCTACGGTGTAAGTATCGTAGGTTCCGCCCACATGAACAGCAGAAGTCCCAAAGTATCCTGCCATGAGTTTGGCTGCCGTACTGCGGGTAATGCCTGTCATCTCGATCTCAATGCCGTATCTTTGATCTCTCAGCCGGAATCACCGCCCGGATTTTGCTTTCCTGGCTGAGAAATGCCGCCAAAATCGGGGGTGTTACAGAAAAACCGCTTCCCCGTCGGGTCCCTGCCCCTTCTCTTCCTGATGCTGAAAATCCGCCGCATTTTCCCTGGTTTCCTCCCTGCACTGCGTCCCCAGGCGAAAACGCCACAGGGGACAATTTCTGAGCGGACACAGGCGCACTTCATAGGCGCTGCCACAGCAGCAGTCCAGACATTTCAGCCGAATGGCCCTTTTTCTGCTGCCCTTATCTTCTCCGGTCATACGTCAGACCCATCCAGTACCGCAGTTGAGGATTTCACCGGTTTCTTTGGCTTCTGGCGCTCCACCTTCATATCCAGGAAAGTACGGACATTTCCGGGAACAATTCTCTGATACAGCCCATCCACTGTCTGCACCAGTTCTTCCTCCAGGGATACCCCCTTCTGCTCTGCATACATCCGCAGCGCCAGCAGCTTTTCTTCCTCGTAACCTACCATGATGCATTTTTTCATTTCGTTCATCCTTTCCTCGTTTTGTCAGGCATTTACATCCCACCCATGGTCATGGTGCTGCATTGCCCATTCACTCTCGGTGCTTCCGCCAATGTTCCCTGTTCCCTGGGAAGCTCCGCCATCTGTTCGTTCTGCAGGATCAGCCTGACTGCCGGAACGTGGGCGGCATACCGGGCATAGTCGTAACCACTGCTGTCCACCAGAACACCGTCTTCCGAAGATTCTCCCATGACCAGCAAGCACTGTCGGATGCCGTTGACATCCCCCATCTGATCCCGGTTTTCCCGGAGGAACGGATAGTCTTCCGTCAGATGGTTCTTGAAGTAGCGGTATGCTCCGTCGGTGAGCGTCACAACCTTTCGGATTTCACAGGGTGTCTCCCCCAGGCTGGGGGATTTGCATTGGAACACCGCATTCATTTTCATGGCATCTCCTCCGTTTCCTCCAGGTAGTTGATGTAGGGGATCTTCAGCCAGTGGGTCCAGCGGCCGGAAGACAGGCGGGTCTTCACCACACCGTAGTGGGTACCCATGGCTTCGATCACATACCCGTCGCCGATGTAGACCCCGATATGCCCGGTGTGCCATACGGCCAGTCCCGGAATCTCCGGGATGGTAGAAATGCTCCCCTTTTCCCGGGCCGCCTGGTACATCTGGTCCGCACCAATATCCGGCATACCGTTGGAGCCATAGTTCACCGTATCCGTCTGGGGATCGTACCAGCTGTAGCCCTTGATAAATCCCACGCAGTCCGCTGTTCGTTTACCCAGATAGTTGCTTCGGATGAATTCCTCATAGATGCCCACATTGTCCGGGTACTGCTCTACCTTCGCAGCCAGCAGATCCCGGCTCAGCACCTGGCCAAAGGTCCCCCACACATACCCCCAGCCCGCCTTCTCCGCCGCAATGGCCCACTGCACCAGATCCAGGTTGTTCTTGGTGGTGAAATCCACGTACTGAGTGGTGTCAACATACTGGGATCGGACATTTCCCACCAGCTGTGTAAAGTGCTCGGTCTGGATGTCCGTGCCGAAGGTACGGTTCACCACCGCAATGAGCTGCTCATCCGTTTGCTCCTTCTGAAAACAGGAAACCAGCCGGGAAACAAATCCCAGCTGGCTGCCATGGTCATATAGCGCAAGGATGTAGAGCACCTGGGCTTCCTTCACCCGCTCCGGCATCTGGGCCTCCTGCAAAGCAGCAGAGATGGCATTCATGGTATCCTCCGTTTGCTGGAGCATCTGTCGCTGCTCTGGGGTCAGGTTCTCCTGGATCTGGGCCTGCAAAGCGGCGGTGTCCAGTTCCAGCGTGCCGCTGAACACACTGACAATGGCCACCATGGGCATAAACAACGCCACCACAATCACCAGAACCGCCATTCCCACCTTCTGCAGCACCTTCCGGTCGGTAGCCAGTGCCACCGCAATTTTCTTAAGAGCCGCACCAACGGCAGCACTCATCTGCCGCCTGCCTTTCCAAAGATTTCTTCCTTGTATTCCGGTGCCAGCACCTGGAGCAGATACCGTTCATTGCCGCAGCGATACAGACAGGTACCTCGTTCCGGACTGCGGATCAGGTCAAACTCCGCTCCCTCCACCTGCAGTGCATCCCGATACTCCTTCGGGTTAATGGAGCCGGGGAAAAACAGGAACTGGTGGGTCGGGATGGAGAACATGGGCTTGGTGAATTCCCGGATGGAGGGGATGAGGAAGTCCTCAATATTCTGAGAGGCAAGCACCACACAGGAATCTTTCTTTCGCACCCGCTTCATGGAGTTTCGGATGTACTCAATGGCCGTCTGGTTGGTAAGGAAGAGATACAGCTCATCAATGGCGGCCACCGCTTTGCCGATGCCAATGAGCCGGTTGGACATATAGGAGAGAATATTGAACAGAATGGCATCCTTCAGCCGCTTGTTGGTATCCATCAGACCCTTTACCCCGAAGCATAGGAACTGGTCATCCGCAATGTTGGTGTGGCCATTAAAGAACCGGCTCTCCGAACCCACACACATGGAGTGGATCCCCAGGCACACCTCCCGGAGCATCTCCTGGGTATACAGGTGCTTCTGGTTGTCGTCAAACTCTGCGTACTCCTTCTGGCACAGCCAGTAGAATTCCGCCATTACCGGATACTGGACGGGCTTCAATGCAGAGAAGTCTGTGCTGTCCGTAATCCCCCGGGATGCGTAGAGCTTTTCCAGCAGGATTTCCAATGTATCCAGCTGGGCATCGGTGAAATCCTTGTAGCTGCGGAAGAAGTCTTTGAGAAAAGCAATGTGCTGGCTCAGCCGGGTGGCTTTCCGGAAGGCCTCCGGCCCTTCCTCCTGCTCCTGGGGATCGTCCGCCCAAAGCTTCGGCTCCAGGGGATTGATGATATAATTGCCTGACAGGTAGTCCACATAGCAGCCACCCAGGTTCTGGGTCAGGTCTTCGTACTCTGCTTCCACATCCAGCAGTATCACAGCCTTCCCTGCCTCCCGGAAGTTGGTCAGCAGCAGCTTCATCAGATAACTTTTACCCTGGCCGGAGTTGCCCAGAATCAGGGCGCTGCCATTGGTCTTGTCATTGCTCCGGCGATCCAGGTCTACCAGGATGTTGGTACCGTACTTGTCCCGGCCGATGTAGAACCCCTGTGGATCCGTTTTACCGGAGAAGCTCAGCGGGTACATATTGGCAACAGAACCAGCAGGCAGTACCCGCTCATATTGGTCCCCAAACTGATTTCGCCCCACCGGCAGCACCGAAAGGAATCCTTCCTGCTGCCGCAGGGTCAACTTGTCCACCGAGATTTTCGCCCGGGTCAGTTCCATGGCGATTTCCGACTGCAGCTGCTCCAGGGCTGCAAAGCTTTTGGCCTTCAGTTCCACAAACACACTGCAGTGGAGCAGGATCTCCCGGTTGTTGCGCATGGTAGCCAGCAGCGTCTGTACATCCTGGAGGTTCCCCTCTGCTTCCATGGCCTGGGTGATGTCATGATCGCCTGCCATGAGCCGGTTTTTCCGGGCTGCATTGTTCACAATCTGCCGTTCCTCCATGGGGGTTACCCTTCGGTGGTACAGATGCAAGGTAATCCCCGTCCGGTCTGCCAGCTGGGCCAGAATGGCCTGCTCCTCTGTGGTGGGCGGATATTCCCGGATTACCCAGACGCAGCGGTAGGTGTCTCCCACAATGCAGTAGTTGGCAAAGAATTTGATATTGCCCGGCAGGATGCAGTCAAAGAAGTCTTTGGCTCTGGGCTGCTCCGGCATTTCCTTGCGGGACTTCTTTTTTCGCTTAAGCATGGCTGTCCTTCCCCCCTTTCACATACTGGGCCCCATCCACATCCGGCATCCGGTCGCCGTCCATGGATGCGTCAAAGTAAATGGCGAGAAACCGCTTGATCTCCGGTTTTCTCATCCGTTGAATTTCAAAGCCTGCCCCTGCCAGCTGTTTGTGGGTATCGTTGACCAGGCTCAGCACCTGTTCGGCTTTGAGCCCTGTGCACCGGCGCTGGAATACGAACTGTCGGGCAGTGGACATCTCTGCCTGCAGGTGGGTCAGCATCTGGCCATCCTTATGCAGCAGTCGGCGGACACTGGCATTCCCTTCCTCCCGTTCCCGTTTGCGCAGGTAGAGTTTGTTGGCATCGAAGCATTCGCAGGAATCCGTGGACAAGATCTCGATGTCCGGCATCAGGGTCAGAATCGTTTGCAGTGCATGAATCTTCTGACGGATATTTTCGGCAGACAGGACGGAGATGTTGATGGGCTGCACCCGGAAAAACAGCAGCTCTCCATGCACCGTTTCCAGACCGTACTTGGTAAAACCCCGGACACCCATCAGCTCCTGCACCGACCGTCTGCCGGATTTTCGTTTCTTCATAGACTATCTCCATTCATAATGTTTTTGGCGGATTACAAAGTACCCCAGAGCATAGCTCAGGTAATCCATCACTGTGGTATCCTCCATACGGATGGTCACGAAGGCAAAGAACAATGCCCCAGCCATGGGGGCCAGAAGTCCGGAGTGAACCAGCAGCACTGCCGACAACAGTACCAGCAGCGCCAGGATCACAAAGTCCCGCATGCCCCACAGCCACAAGTGCGGCTTGGCTTTCAGGTTCTGGGGATAGATATAGGTTTTCATGATTTCCTCCTAGGGCTTTCGCATAAGACTTTTGGTCAGGTTCATTGCCGAGGTGGTACTGTACATCACGCTGGACACATTTACCCGGACGCTGGAATCCAACCCAAACTGCTGGGCAATCCGGGGGACTTCATTGGCAGTGAGCATAATGCCGATGCCCAGCAGAAGATTCTCCTGGATGGTCAGCATTCCCAGAAACAGCAATGTGGTTTGCAGGAATGCAGTCAGGCAGATGGCGGCAATCTGCTTGCACCACTGGTTGAAGCCATCGGTGTAGCCCCGGGGGACGCTGAACATATACAACGAGCCCACCGCTATCTGAATCAGCAGGATGCCGCCCCGCTTGATATTGGCAAAGAACACCTTGATGGCACAGTAGGAAAAGGCCAGCAGAAAGAACAGCATTTTCAGGAACGGCTCCGAACTGCCTGGTGGGGAAAACACGCTGCTCAGCACAAAGCCTCCGATCTCCCCAATGGTGCTCCCCTGTGCTCCGGCAAAGATTCGGGTCAAGTCACCAGCAAAGCTGTTTTGCAAAGAGACGCAGAACTTGTACAGTTCTACCGGGACCACTCCCACCAAGGCACAGGCGAAAAAGCCTTTGAGAATGTTGATTGCTGCCCCTTGGATACTGGTCTTTCCGGTCTGGGCTTCAATGGCCACCTCAAATACCGCCCCAGCCACGCCTACAGCAAAAAGAGCCCATCCAAACAGCGTGAACAGCCGGACAACGGCATTTACCCAGCCCAGGGTAAAGATTTCCGCGCCCATGTTGTTCATACTGGTAAACAGATCCGCTACTGCATCGAAAATAGTGGTGTAAATCCACTCCACCAGTGCGTTCCAGATGTCCACGGCAATGTCCGCACCCAACCCCTCGAATACCACACTCAGGGCATCTCCCATCCCCGAGAGGATATCTCCCAACCAATCAAACATAGGCCGTCACCATCCTTTCCGCCTTATCCCAGAATACTCCAGATATAGCTGGGGGCCGTCAGTGCGAACAGCAGACAGGCAAACAGGATGGCCGGTGCGGTAAACTCGAACTGGCCGTGCTTGCGGTAGTCCATGTAGGCCGTGGCGATCTTGACAAACAGCAGGATTGCCAGGATCATGTCAATGACCGGGAACACCACATTGTCCACAATGGTCTGCACCTGACCCTTGGCAGCGTTCCAGGTTCCTTCAATGGCACCAGATACGTTACCTCCAGCGGTAGCCGCAGCAGGAACCACCAGGACAGCCGCCATCAGCATTACCACACAGGCCAGGGACAGCATTCTTACAATTCTTTTCTTCATACATCCTCCTTGAAGCGCAGGGCGCTTCACCCCAATACGTTACCAGCCTGGGAAATCGTCAGGGATTCCCGCTCGGTAACGACTTAGAGATCAGCGTCCAAAAAGAATAAATTACGCATCGATTCTCTCACAGATTACCAGGTATCGCTGCTTTCCTCCGGAAGCAGGTGGATGACAGGTGAGCAGGGTTAATAAGTCACGGTTTTCCTGGATGTGGATTTCCTCCACCTGGTTTGGGAAGATAATTTTCGTCTCCACCACTTGGTAGGTCAGTGTCTGCCACAGGTTGGTAAGCTGAACCTGATCCCCCGGTTCCAGATCCGGCAGGTAGAGAAAATAGGCCGCCCCATTCCACCCCCGGTGCCCGGCCAGAACACAGTTGGTGTTCCTTCCTCCGATGGGAAGGCTGGTCTGGCTGAGGTGGGCAACCCCTGCTGCCATATGCGCATTGGTAGCTCCCAGGTAGATTGGCATGGAAAGTTCCAGCTTGGGGATGGACAGAACTCCGAAGATTTCCTCATCCAGGCCGTAATCTGCCAGACAGAAACTGGGAACTTCATAGGCATCCACCCCGGAAAGTCCTGCCTGTCCCTCCCGGAATATCTCCTGGTTGTAGCGTGTCATGTCCTGCCAAAGCTCTGGGTATTGCTCCGGCACTGTGGCTTCCACGGCTGGATGATCTTCCCCATTCTGGTGAGATGGGTTCTCTGGATCACTGTCATTGACCTCTACACGAGTCAGAAATCTTCGGGAATCCTGCTTCATTTTCCAGTCCACCATCGCACCATGGAAGGTTGGATACAGGAGAATCCCAAGCCCCAAAAAGAACATCAGCAGTGGCAGAATCCACATTCTCCTTTCCCTATGCCGCATACTTTCCCCTCCAGCACCGACGCAGCCATCGGCGAAACCACCAGCGAATCCCCAGAGCAGCAGCAAAGGCCGCAACGCCTCCTAGCCCCAGCAGCAGACCATATAGGTACTGCTGTTCCCAGTCAGATTGCGTTTGGATAGCAGTCTGTTTTTCTGCTTCCTCTTGCGCTTTCTCATGGGGAATCCGGCTGCCCCGGATGAGCAGCCGGTGGGTATTGACCCCAATGGGCGTACACGTTACCAGGGTGCAGTAGTCCTTCCCTTTGGCAATCTGCAGAGACTCCGCGTTTTCCGGCAAGGTCAGATAGATTCCAATCACCTGGTAAGCCAGCATTTCGTCCAGGATGTTCAGGTAGAAGACATCCCCCTCTTCCAGCTGGTGCAGGTCGGTGAACAGTTTCTGGCTGGCCATGCCGGAGTGGCCGGTGAGCACGCTGTGGGTGCTCTCCCCACCCACCGGCAGGGAGCTGCCCAGCAGATGCCCGATTCCCTGCTCCAGGGTATCTGCTTCCGTACCATGGTAAATGGGAAGATTGACTTCAATCTTGGGAATCTCCACATACCCCATAATGCCATTCCCCGTTGGGTTCAGTTGGTTAACATAACCTTCTGATGCTGCCTGGATTGCCTCTTTGCTGTAGGCGGAAACTCCTGACAGCAGCGATTCATTGTACGCCTGGGCCGTCTCCCGGATTTCCTGCAGAGCATTGGCATCCTTTCCTGCCAGTTCCTCTGAATATGCGGTACGGATTTCGGACCGGTACTTCTCATTGACATAACTGCTGACAGCAGGGTACAAGGCAATACACACCGCTGCTGCCAGGCACAGTCCAGCAGCACAGGTAACCAGGGTTCTTTGCTTCATCTTCTCCTCCTGATGAAACTGCCCCGGAAAGGCTTCCGGGGCAGCTTTCTCTTATCACTTGCCTTGCTTCTTCCGGTTCGCCAGGTACAAACTGGTCAGAGAACCAGCCATCAGCACCACACCGATCAGACCGTACATCCACACACCCCGGTCGCCGGTCTGGGGCAGATCAAAGCCCTTGGTATTTACCACCTGTAACGGCGCATGGGCATTGGCACTGCCGGCGTCTTCCAGCATAGTGACAGCCTTACCATCCACAGTAGCCGTTGCTTTACCGTCTGTTTGCGAGATAACTACCTCAATGCCCTCCTTGAGCAAGGTATATCCATTGGCCGTACAGATCTCCGTAATCCGGTAGGTATCATCTTCCAGACCCTTGACAGTAATCTTACCAGCAGAATCTGCTCCCGCGACGGGCACAAACTTGGTCGCATCTGCTTTGCTGTCCGCATGGCCGGTTACATAGTAAATGCCGCTTTCTGCATCCAGTTCCGCCTTGACAAAGTAGCCGTCAGTGGTGTTTTGAATCCGAAACTCTACCTGGGAGAAATCTCCCTTGCCATCACTGAACAGCTTGGTCAAGTCAATGCCGTAGGTGTGCACCAGGCAGTCATCTTCCAGGGTATCATAGTAGTCCTGGGAAGTACGCTTCCAGGTCAATTCCACCTGGTTGGGGTTGCCGTTGTCGCCGTAGATAACAGAATCATCACTGTGCAGCGTTGCCTGGTAAGTAATCCGCAGGGTGCAGTCGGAATAGCCGGAGTTGACCATGGTGCTCTTGGGATAGACCTGGCTGGCCGTGTTGATCTCCTCCAGACCTGCTTCCGTCATGGCGATGGTCATGACAGACTCCCCATCCTCCGAGGTGGTGTAATCGACAGTAAACTTTCCGTCGGACTCCTGCCAGACAGCGATGGAATTGGTACAGGCATCGTCAGAGAAGAATTCCAGCTGCACATCTCCTTTGTTGTAGGACAGACCCTTGGACAGGGTATCCACAAAGGTATAGCAGGTCAGATAGGTACTTTCGGAAGTAATGGAGGGCAGACGGGAAAGAATCTGGTAATCTACCACGTCCCCGTCCGAAGCGGTTCCCAGTTCTGCATAACCATCGTCAATGGATGCGCTGCCCTCATGCTTGCCGGTATCGTCCTTGCTTTCCCGGAGGGTTTTCTCCAGGGTAGGCATGCCGGTTTCATTCTTGGGATACAGGGTCACATCGTAGATCCACCGGGTACCGCCATCTGTGGCATTGCTACCGTTGACGGAAGTCATGGGCAGGCTCACCAGGAAGGGATCTGTGGTGGAAACTACCATTTCCGGAACCTTGGTTTCTACCACCAGGTACAGGCCCAGGGTCAGGTTTTCTGCCGTTGTTTTGCCATAGGCATCGGTAAGGGGCATTGCCGTACCGCCATTGTCTGCCAGGTACGTTTCCAGGGCATTTTTCACTGTGGTAGGGTTAGCGGCCAGAGCGGCAGCCAAGGCATCCACCAGCACATCTGCCTGGTAAAAATACTTGGTATCGTCCATCACATCGGCGGCGTCAAACCGGGATGCACCGTCCGGCAGGCCCAGGGCTTCCAGGAAGGGGGCACCGGTATCTTTGGGAATGCCATAGAGGACTTCTACCTTGTGGGCTCCTTCCGTGCTGTCGGTATACTGGACAATATCCGCAACTTTGAGGTAGGAAAACTCCACTCCGGAAATGGCGTAGCCGTAGCTGGTTTGTCCGTTTCCCTGGGTATTTTCCTTTCCGCCGGCACCCAGGGTATCGTTGACTGTCTGGTCAAAAACGCCGGTGGAGACATAGGAGGAATCCCAGACTCCATCCTTTTCGCTGCTGGTGATATCGTACTTGTAAATGGTCAGAGAGCCAGTGCGGCCGGTATCGATGATCTCCTCCCGCAATTCGGTAGCAGAAGCCTTCACAGGCATAGTCAGCAGGGCCAGCAGACTCAGACACAAGGCAACGGCTTTTTTCAATTTTCTCATACAGTTCGTATCCTTTCATTCAAGTCTCAGGTGGGCTGGTCGGATTTTGGGCAGAAAAAATACCCGGACTGTCCCGGGCATGGATGGTGCCGCTATTGTCAGACATGCCGGCGTTTTTTACGGTAGAGCAGCAGGCCGGCGCAAGTTCCAACACACAGCAGAATCAGCAGCGGGATCCGGACAAGAGACTTTCCGCCGGTAGCCGGCATCCGAAAAACAGGTACATTTACCACAGTGAATTCCTCCTTGTAATTCTTCTCCGGGGACAGTTCCCCGACAAATACGTAATCTGCCAGAAGCTGATAGCCCTGGTTGGTTCGTGTTTCCGTCAGCCGGTATTGCAGCTGCGGATGCAGACCGGTAAATACCGCCATGCCGTCCGCACCGGTGACCAGCTTTCCTTCCTTCAAGCCCGGAGCGGTACAGCTTCCCAGCGGATACTCCGGCCCGGCCGTTTCCGTCACCGGCTGCCAGGTGACGCCGTCCTCTGACCACTCCAGCAGAAATTCCACCCCTTCCAGCGGTGTCCCCTCCTGGTTTACTTTCTGTACGGAAATCTGCCCCAGTCGGAACACATTGACAAAGGTGACAGAAGCCGTCTGTCCAGCCGTTACTGTAACTGCCTGCGGGTTTTCCGAAGTACACTCCCAGAAGGTTCCGGGCTCCAGTATTTCTTTTACCGTATACTGTCCCGGCACCAGATCCACCGCAATCTCTCCCTGGGCATTGGTGGTATAAGTGCCCACGGATTTTCCAGCGGCGTCCAAGATTTCAAACACCCAGCCGGCCCGGGAACCGGTATCCGGGTCCTCCACCACCTTGATAATCTTCACCGTTCCCTTTTTCAGGCTGTTATGGAACGTCACCGACGCAGTCTGACCATTCTGGATGGTTACTGCCTGGGGATTGGTGCTGCTGCAGGTGTACTGGCTGTTGATGGTGCTATTGCTGTGTCCCAGTTCCTTGACATACACCGTTCCCGGAGTCAGACCGGAAACCGTGATTTTTCCGCCGCTGTCCGTAGTGTGTGGGCCGGAAAGAAGACTGGTGCAGCTGCCATTGCTGTAGATACCAAACTGCCAGCCGGACAGGTTCTTTCCATCCTCTGTGGTTTTCTGAATGGCCAGATTTCCCGCTGCCGGAGCCTTCAGCTTGAAGTAGGCCGTCAGGTTGGCACTGGAAGGGCTGTGCAGTTTCACACAGGTCTGGTACGTAGACGTCCCTCCATAATAAACGGAGAATGTGGAACTGTCCGCTGACGGCAGATAACGGGTACCTTTGAATACCGTGGAAGCAGAAATATTACCAGTCTCCTGAATATAGAACTGGTTGCCAATGGTCCAGAACTGGGCCCCGTTTCCATCCTGGAAGGAAAAATTACTGACCACATCATTGCTGTCCACCACCATGGTCTGCTCTCCGGTCAGGGTGATGGTGGGAGCCGTTCCGCTGGTCCGACTGGCAAAACTGGGGATCTTCATCGCCGACTGGACGCTTTCTACGATGGCATTGTAGTGGGGTGCAAAATAGGGAACGTTGTCTGCGCCGGCATTGTAGAAAATATCGCCATCCGTATAGCCGTTGGAGCCATTCAGCTGGAAGGTATCCGCATTGCGCAGTCCGGTGACAATCTCATAGATGAGAAACTGGGTGGCAATCCGCAAGGGCACATTGGGGTTGCTGGCCATGGGCGTAGACAATACACTGTAGGAATGGTCCCATCGCTGCTCACTGTAGAGCAGCACCAGACCAATGGCTTGGCGGTAGGATTCCGGCATGGCATACCACACATCTGCGCCGTGGGTAGAGCCGCTGCCGGATACCGTCATTCCCTGATCTACATAGTTGCCAGAGGTACTGGCCGCAAAGTTTTTGTTGGGCTCAATGCAGTAGATCGGGTCGTCCGGATAGGACACGCCGTTGATTCTGGCAAAGTGCCAGCCCAGGTTCTTGATATAAGCAGTTTTGGAACTGCCGGTTCCGTTTGGCCGGTAAGTTACAGACAGCTGACGATTTAAGTAGGTGGTATAGTTGGGGGAAGCCTGGTCGAACAGCTGCACGTTTCCCACCGTGGAAGCATAGGCCGTTGCTGCCAGCATGCTATTGGCATGACTTTCTTCCGGCGCAGCTTCCGGGGTAGTTGCCAAAGTGGCTTCCGTTGTCGGTTCTGGAATCCTCTCTGGCGTTGTTTCCTCCGTGACTTCAGGAAGTGTAACCGGAATGGTTTCCGGCATAGTCTCCTCCGTGGCATAGCTTCTGGGGGCAATACCCACCAGAAGCATCAGCGTCAACAAGAGAGCGATCCATCTTTTGGGATTTTGTTGTATCATCCTATCCCTCCTTACAGGGACATGGGAAGTATCCCTTCCGGCTCCGTTGCCCAATCCGGTGGATTTTCATACATCTGTACATCGTAAGCAGAGAGTACCGCTGCCTCCAGGGCCTGTCTGGCATTGGGTGTCATGGGGAAGAATGTATCCCGGTAACAGGTTTTCCCTTGTTTGTCCTGGTAGGTTTCCTGGGGCATGGCCACAAAGCAGCCCTTGGCTCCGTCCACAACACGCAGATTCTTTACCACAAACACCCCATCCAGAGTTACCGAAGCAATGGCCTTAATGGGGCTATCCTTGACAAAGCGGTCAATCTTGGCACTGAATTTCATGGAGCACCTCCTTCTCAAAACGAAATAAAGCAGAAACCCATATCCTGCTGGACTTCCTGGGGAGTGATTTCCTGGGGTTGCGCATATCGCTGGAGATAGCGGCTGGTTTCTTCATCTGTCAGAGACCGGAAGTTCTCTCCCTGAACACCTACCACAAAGAAGGGGCCAGCCAAAATGCTGCCGTTTTCCAGGCGACGATTTCCTTCCATGCCCAGAAGCTTTGCTTCGTCATTGCCCACAATGAGGGTTTGATCGTCATGGGCATAAACACATTCAATATATCCCCCAACTGCCGCCTGGAGATCTTCCAACCGGGTACCAATCTGTTTTTCATAGGCCGGCTTTCCCGGCTCCACATACACCACCCGATAGGTACTGTTTTGCTCTGTCATTCCTCTTTCCTCCCCGTATTTTGATTTTCTGCCCACAGCATGGACAGATATGCCAGTGCCTGGTAGCGTTGGCTTTCCGTCAGGGTATCCAGGAAAGCCCGAATAGAAGAATCAGAAGCAGGCAGATTCCGTTCCAGATTAGGGAAGCTTTCCTTTCGCACCAGCACACCGCCGTCTTCCGTAAGCTGGAAGGACACCACATCATCCGGCCGAAACCCAGCAGCCTTTCGGATGGCATAGGGAATGGTGATTCTGCCTTCTCTTCCTATGATTCGAAGAATCTTCATGTCTGACGCTCCTTTCAGCTGTCTTCATAAGGACACCGGCGGTATGGGCCGAATACCGGCTCCCGATCCACCGCCTCGATAATCAGCCGTCCCCGGGAGATGCTGTATTGGACAGTGTCAGAAGGATCCAGTTTCAAAGCCTTCAGCATATCCGTAGGGACGGGAAACAGAGAAAATTCGATTATGGAATTCGATTCTTGCATGGTATAATTCGCTCCTTTAAGATTTGGTCTGGATTTCTGGGCAGCTCCATCATCTCGTTCATACACAGCTGTTCCGGCTGATTCTTTTCTCGCTCCAATAGATCATAATTGCCGATGAGCAGTTCCCGGAACTGGCTGCCCGGTTTGTTTCGCTGGGCCATAGAATGAACCCGTTTAAATTCGAGGATATAGAAATCCTTGTACAGCTCCCGTACTTCCGGAAAGTCTGATTGAGACAGCAGGAATCTTCCCTTGCACCCAGCCAGAACATCCCGCATGAGAACATGCTGCTCCCAGCCGAATCCCACATCGTAGACATATTCGCTGCTGAAATATGGCGGGTCCAGGTAAAAGAACGCATCCTCCCGGTCATAGTGAGGAATGAGCACTTCGAAGCTCTGCTGTTCAATGATGACATTTTCCAGGCGCTTGGCCGTTTCCCGGATCTGGTCAAATGTGGTACAGATATTGAATGGCTGGCAGGCAAAGCTTCTTCCGGAGCTAGCGTAGCTGGTACGCATCCGCTTAAAATAGGCCGCTGCCTGGAGCACCTCCCGGTGCTCCGTCCGCTTGCGAAGCACTTGCTTGACAAAGTCCACCACTTCCGGTCTGGGGCAAAGCTTGTCCCAGATCTCCATCTGAGTGGGAAGGTACACCTCCGGAGTCCTGCCGCCGGTGTGAAATCGAACCCACTCGGCAAATTCCTCCCGGGAATTCAAGGGCAGCAGGCCCAATTCCAGCAAGAATTCTTCTGAGCGGTCCCGGACTACACGGAACAGGTTGACCAGTTCTCCATCCAGATCGTTGTAGACCTCGAATTTATCTTCC
>DSLFC04101__coassemble_534_pt1 | contig 24837 bp, 21 predicted proteins | sample DSLFC04101__metabat2_low_PE_021 | metagenome-assembled genome bin DSLFC04101 | reverse complement strand
GGAGAATTTGCAGCGGTTCCTCAAACTTCGGGAAGCAATGCCTTAAGGCCCTGACCTGAAGCTGCGTTCTACGAAGCCCCGGCCGGTTTCCATAAAAACTGTATAGCCTGCAAAACAAGGGCGTTTTCCTTCTTCAAGCGGGGAAACGCTCCAACTTATGTGCAGAAAAAGAAGCGAGGTGAAGGCTTTGGCGGTAACGGTGAAATGGCTGCACCAGACCGCGCAGGAAGTACTCCATGAAGCGTGCGCGTCCCCGGAAAACTGGATGGCGCTGCTCGCGGCCATCGCGCCATTTTACAAATACGACTTTGAAAGCGCATTGCTCATCGCTGCGCAGCGCCCGCAGGCCACTGCCTGTGCGACGATGCAGGCATGGAACCGGCACGGCCTTTGGGTCCGCAAGGGAAGCCGGGCGATATTCACATTGCATCCGAATGACCCTTACGCGGTGCGGCGCGTATTTGACATTGCCGACATCAACGCCAAAGCAGAACGCCTGCCAAAGCTATGGTCGTTGCGCTCCGGGGACTTGCCGCTGGCGCTCACCGCCCTGCGGCAGGCGTGGAGCCTTGAGGAGGAAACCAGTGGCAGCTTGCAGATCTATGCTGCGGTCATGGAAGCGGCAATGGACAGCATCGCCGACTATCGCAACGATTTTCTGGACGCGCGCGCAGCCGGTATGCTTTCCGGCATGGACGAAAACGACGCGGAAGCACTGTTCCACACACTGTGCATAAACAGCGCCTTTTGCATCGTCCTGCACAGGCTGCAAATGCCCATCCCGGAGGAGATCACCGCAGCGTCCTTTGAGGACACGCCCCTGCTCGGTTCCTGGGATGTGCAACTGGCGGTCGGCGCGGCGGCGCACGCGACCGCTTCGTCGGTGCTTCGTCAGATCGAACGCGCCGTCAAAGCGGCCGCCCGCGACAACATTGACCACGGCAGGGAAATGTGGAATAATGGGAGCAGGGAAGAACCCCTGCACGCACCAGAAGGAACCGGCCCCGTCGGGGCGCAGACGGAGGGAGAGGAGGAACGCGAAGATGAAGTGGCCGAATATCAACTACCAAGAGGGGGCGGACGGGATGCTCGAACCAGCGGTGGAGTACCCGACGCAACCGGCGGGCAGCGTGGGCAAGTACGGCGGGATGCGTCTGAACTACCTGAAGGAGCATCGCCCGGCAACGTACAGCCGCCTGCGGCTGGAGGGAACGCTGAAGCAGCACCTGCTGGAGGTGGACGCGGAAGCGAAACAGATGGTGGAAGCGCAGATCGGGGCACTGGAGAAGGCATACCCCGCGCCGGACAAGGCAGCAGACCCGCTGGCGTGGGCCGGACACATGAACAGCCTGAAAGCGCAAGCGGAGGAGATCGTCCGCAGCACATTGATCTACGCCTGACGGCGGAGGGGACGTCAGGGGAAGCGGAGAGGGAACCGACGGAGGAGCCGGACACAAGCGCCGGTTCCTTTTTTGTGGCCGAACAACTGACGTTGTTTGATATGGCCGCGCCCGGGCAGACCGTCCAGCGCGGGCCGCACATCACGCAGGCGCAGATAGATGCCATCCTGCGCAGGGCGGGCAATGTCCACGGCGGCAGTTCGCGCATCTATCAGTATTTCACGCAGGCGCACACCCACGAGGAAAAGGCGGCGTTCCTCCGGCAGGCGTTCGGCTTTGGCGGCAGAAGCGACGCGCTGGCTGGTACAAAGGACAGCTGGGAGGCATACGACGCCCGGGGCATCACCGTAACGCTTGGCCATCTTACCGATCCCGATGCCGTCCTGACGCTGCCCTGGCCCCGCGTTGCCAGACGGATCGACGAACTGATCGCGGCAGGCAGCTACCTTTCCCCTGATGCCCTGACGCAGATGGCCGCAGCACGCCCGCCGGCAACGCCATCGGATGCTGCCGACGTGTCTGCCTTTACGGAGGACGAGCCAAGCCTGAGCGGACAGGGAAATGCCCCTCTTATGCAACAGGCAGCGCAGGATGCCGATGTTTCAGAAGGGCGCGCCATGACACCGCCAGAGCTGCCTGCGCTGGAGCTGTCCAGCCAGTCCATCACCCGCGAAGAGGACGTCATTACCATTGCCCTTGGAAATGGCCCGCTGACCCATGAGATTGATATTACCGTCCCCGATGATATGTATACCGCCATCGGGCAGGCTATCCCGGAGAGGCCAGGCAATGAAGAGAGCGCCCCTGAACCCCGAATCGGCGCGCGCCTTGCGCTGGATGGCCGCGAATTTCGCGTGGATTCCGTAAACCTTGCCACTGGCCGAGTCAGTTTACAGGATGTTGAGATGTTCGCGTCGGGCTATCCCCTGTTCCGCAGCGAGCCAATCGCGCTGGTGCGCAGCCTGCTTGAAGCGCAGGCCATGGGTGGCGCAGCGTCCAGGCCAAATGGCCCAAAGAAGGCCGGCATCAGCCCTGAGATGGAAGGCCAAGCGCCGGAACCGGCGGGGAACTACCGCATCCTCGACGACCATCTTGGCGAAGGCGGCCAGCACGCCAAGGCCGACCGCAACATCGAGGCCATCCGCACGCTGCGGCTGCTGGAAGCGGAAAATCGTCCGGCAAGCGCGGCGGAGCAGGAAATTCTTGCCCAATACGTGGGCTGGGGCGGCATTCCACAGATTTTTGACGAGGGCAACGACGCATGGACACGGCGGCGGGAGGCATTGAAGGGCTTACTTTCCCCGGAGGAATACAAAAGCGCGCGCGCTTCCACGCTCAACGCCCATTACACCAGCCCCCTGGTCGTGCGCTCCATTTATCGCGCCATAGAGGGTATGGGCTTCCGCAGCGGCAACATATTGGAGCCAGCCTGCGGTACGGGCAATTTTTTCGGGGCTATGCCGGAAAACCTGCGTGCAAGCACGCTTTACGGCGTAGAGCTGGACAGCCTGACCGGGCGTATTGCGCAAAAGCTCTACCCGGATGCGCATATCTCCATTCAGGGCTTTGAACACGCGTCCCTCCCAGATGGCTATTTTGACGTGGCGGCGGGCAATGTGCCTTTTGGCGCTTATTCCTTGGCCGACGCGCGCTACGACCGCTTCCACTTCCGCATCCATGACTACTTCTTTGCCAAGACGCTGGACAAGGTGCGCCCGGGCGGCCTTATCGCCTTTGTCACCAGCAAGGGCACGATGGACAAGCAGGACGCCAGCGTGCGCCGCTATATCGCCCAGCGCGCCGAACTGCTGGGCGCGATACGCCTACCCAACACTGCGTTCAAGGCCAATGCCAATACGGAAGTGACCACGGACATCCTCTTCTTGCAAAAGCGCGAACAGGAACTGAGCCTGGAAGCTGTAAGCGCGGCGGGTTTACGCTGGCTCGAAGTCGGCGCGACCGCAGACGGCGTGCCGGTCAACCAGTATTTTCTCGATCACCCGGACATGCTGCTGGGTACAATGGCCTTTGACAAAAGCATGTACGGCAACGGGAACGACACCACCTGCCAGCCACTCCCGGGCAAAAGCCTGGAACAATGCCTGACGGCGGCCATTGCCAACCTCCACGGGCAGTATACCGGGCGGGAGATCGACGGGCCGGCCGCCGAAGATGGGCGCACGCCCGCAGATCTCTCCATTCCCAACTTTTCTTTCGCTGTGCGCAATGGCAGGCTCTGCTTCCGGCGCGACCAGTGGATGGATTGGTGCGACCTGAGCGCCACCGACGAACAGCGCGTGCGGGGCATGGTAGCGCTGCGCGACCTGACGCGGGAACTGATCGCGGCGCAGCTTTCCGGCGCGTCTGACGAAGCCATAAAGGGCTTGCAGGCCGAGCTGAACCAGCGCTATGATGCGTTCACCCGGCATTATGGCCTGCTCTCCAGCCGCCGCAACGCCTCCGTATTTGGCGAGGACGACGGCTATTATCTGCTTGCGTCCCTGGAGATCCTCGATGACGAGGGCAACCTTGAGCGCAAGGCCGACATGTTCACCCGGCGGACGATTGCCGTGAGCCGCCCAGTGGAACATGTGGAGAGCGCGCCGGAAGCCCTTGCGGTAAGCATGGCCGAGCGCGCCTGCGTAGACCTTGGCTTTATGCGCGAACTGACGGGGCTTGGTTTCGACGCGCTCATTGCCGGCCTGCAAGGGATGATCTTTCAAGACCCGCGGGGGAACCCCGGCCCTTATGAACAATGGCTCAGCGCAGACGAGTATCTTTCCGGCGATGTGCGGCAAAAGCTGCGGCAGGCGGAAGCGGCGCTGGAAATGTTCGGCGACCGCTACAAGGCCAATGTGGAGGCACTGCGGGCCGTGCAGCCCCAAGACCTTGGCCCGCATGAGATCGACGTGCGGCTGGGCGCGACATGGCTGCCGCCCAAGGACATCACGGACTTTATCCATACGCTTCTGCACACGCCCTCCTATATGCAGTGGAAGATCAGGGCGGAATACGCCCCTGTCAGCGGCGCATGGTATATTGCCAACAAGAGCCTGGACAGCAATAGCCCTTATGTCAACACGACCTACGGCACCGCCCGCCGCAGCGCCTATAAGATCATTGAAGAGACGCTCAACCTGCGCGACGTGCGCGTATACGATACCATTGAGGACGAGAATGGCAATGAAAAGCGCGTACTCAACCAGAAAGAGACCATCCTTGCCCAGCAGAAGCAGCAAAGCATCCGCGAAGCGTTTCAGGACTGGGTCTGGAAACAGCCTTCGCGGCGGGAACGCCTGTGCCGCATCTACAACGATACCTTCAACTGCATCCGTCTGCGGTCATACGATGGCAGCCACCTGCGGTTTTCCGGCATGAACCCGGAATTGGCGCTGCGCCCCCACCAGAAAAATGCCGTGGCGCGCATCCTTTATGGCGGCAATACGCTGCTGGCGCACACGGTGGGTGCGGGAAAGACCGCCGTGATGGTCGCCAGCATAATGGAGAAGGTCCGCATTGGCTTAGGCCACAAGGCGCTCATCGCCGTGCCGAACCATCTCACGGAGCAGACCGCTACGGAATTTCTGCGTTTCTTCCCTGCGGCGCGCATCCTCGTCGCGACAAAGCGCGATTTTGAAAAATCCAACCGCAAACGCTTCATGGGCCGCGTGGCCACCGGCGACTATGATGCAATCATCATGGGACACAGTCAGTTTGAGCGCGTGCCTGTCTCCAAAGAGCGCCAGCGGGAAATGCTGGAAAACCAGATCGAAGAAGTCGTTCATGGGATAGAGGAGTTGAAGGCATCCCGCGGCGAGAAGTTTACCGTCAAGGAACTGGAACGGACGCGGAAGTCACTGGAAGCACGCCTCAAACGGTTGAACAGCGATGAAGACAAGGATGCGGTGGTCACATTCGAAGAACTGGGCGTGGACATGCTCTATGTGGACGAGGCGCACAGTTATAAGAACCTCGCCGTCATCACCAAGATGCGCAATGTCGCCGGCATCAATACCACAGAAGCAAAGAAGTCCTCCGATATGCTGATGAAATGCCAGTATATCTCCGAGATCACCGGCAACCGCGGCGTGGTGTTCGCCACCGGCACGCCTATCAGCAATTCCATGACCGAGCTATACACCATGCAGCGCTACTTACAGGGTGCGGAGCTGTTCCAGCGCGGGCTTTCCCACTTCGACGCCTGGGCAGCGACCTTCGGCGAGACGCAAACGGCCATCGAATTGGCCCCGGAGGGTACGGGGTATCGCCTGAAAACGCGCTTCAGCAAGTTCTACAATTTGCCGGAGCTGATGAGCATGTTCCGGCTGGCCGCAGATATACAGACCCCGGACATGCTCCACTTGCCCGTACCCACGCTCAGGGGCGGCAAAGTGCAGAACATCCTCACGCAGGCCAGCGAATACCAGAAGCAAATGGTCGCCAGCCTGGGCGAGCGCGCCGATGCAGTGCGCAAGGGCAGCGTGGACCCCCATGAGGACAACATGCTGCGCATCACCAACGATGGGCGGCTGCTGGCGCTGGACGCGCGGCTGATCGACCCCACGTTGCCGGACGACCCTGGCAGCAAGGTAAATACCTGTGTGCGGGAGGCGCTGCGCATTTATGGGGAAGGCCATGAGCAACGCCTGACGCAGATGATCTTCTGCGACCTGTCCACGCCACGCGCCGAGCGCACGGACGGCAGCTTTGACGACGTGTATCACGACCTGCGGCGCAAGCTCATCCGCGGCGGCATCCCTGAACACGAGATCGCCTTTATCCACGATGCAAACACGGAGGCGCAAAAAGACGCGCTGTTTGCCAAGATGCGCAAAGGCGCGGTGCGCATACTGATCGGCTCCACGGCCAAGATGGGCGCGGGAACCAATGTGCAAACGCGGCTGAAAGCCCTGCATCATCTTGATTGCCCATGGCGGCCCAGCGACCTGCAACAGCGCGATGGGCGCATCCTGCGGCAGGGAAACAACAACAGCGAAGTGGAGATCCTGCGCTATATCACCCAGGATACCTTTGACGCTTACAGTTATCAGCTGGTAGAGAACAAACAGAAGTTCATCTCGCAGATATTCACCAGCAAAAGCCCGATGCGCGGTGCGGAAGACCTGGATGAAACAGCGCTCTCCTATGCAGAGGTCAAGGCGTTGGCCGCGGGCAATCCCCGGATACGGGAAAAGATGGACCTGGATGTACAGGTGGCGCGGCTACGGTTGCTCAAAAGCAACTGGCAAAGCGAGCGCTACCGCCTGGAAGACCGCGTGCAAGTGGAATTGCCGGGTGAGATCAAGCGCCTCGAACACCGCTGCGGACAGATTCAGGAGGATATACGGCGCTACGATATGCACAGGCCGTCCAAAGAGGACGGCTTTTTGATTACGCTGATGGAGCAGCCATTGGATAAGCGCCCGGATGCAGGCGAACGGCTGATGAAGCTGGCGGAACTGACACCGCTGGGGGAGGGTATGCACGCAGGCAGTTTCTACGGCTTTGAACTGCACCTGAAGCGCGGCGATATGGTCGGCGCGGCCACATTGCAGGTCAGTGGCGCGGGGACGTATGCCGTGGAAATGGGCGAAAGCGCCCTTGGCAATATCCAGCGTCTGGAAAATCTCCTTGGCGGCCTGGAAACAGCATGGAAAGAGGGCATGGCCCGTCTGGAGAATGCCTGCACGCAGCTGGCAGGCGCAAAAGAAGAACTGCAAAAGGCGTGGCCACAGGAAGAAGAACTGCGCAATAAGGCTGCACGGCTGGCGGAGCTGAACATTGAACTGGACGTCGGTGGCCGGGATAGCGGCGCTGCCGCGCTGGATGATATTGAGGCCACAGAGGAAAAGGCGCCGCCCGGGAAAGACCGGGATGGCGTGGCAAGGTAACGGCCCGGGACACAGAAAAACATCAGAGGAGGACACCCCATGCAAACGAACCAGATGAAGAACACCGCCCACAAAAGGTCGAACACCGTCGTACTCCTGGTCACCGCCGCACTGCTCGTGCTGGTGATGATCTTTCTCCCGGAGCGCAAGCCAAACGAACCGCAGTATGAATTGACCATCCGCGAATTGGGCGCGACATCCATGCTGGCTGGATCGACGTCGGAGGAACTCGGCTATGGCGAGGTACTGCTGGTCTATGGCGAGGACATGGTAGTCGAGGACGTCAACGGACAGGAACTCGGCCCCGGCGAACTGAGCGTAGATGACAGGGTGCGCGTGCAACTGGTCCCCGGCGAAGAAGGCGCGCAGGGCAAAGCGTCAGAGCCGGTGATCTCGCACATACTCCTGCTCCCCGGAGGGAGCGACGATTTCATATAGCGGCGTGGCATATGTGACACAGGAACAGGTCGGGCGCGCCCGGCGGCTGGATCTGCTTTCCTATCTGGCTGCGTGCGAGCCGTGGGAACTGGTGCGTTGCGGCAACGGCAGCTATCGGACGCGCACGCACGACAGCCTGGAGATTTCCAACGGCTTGTGGCACTGGCACAGTCGTGGCATCGGCGGCAGGAGTGCGCTGGACTATCTGATGCACGTGCGAGGTATGGATTTTGTCGCTGCCGTACAAACGCTCTGCGAAGGCCGCGCCGCCGATGCACCCACGTTCATGCCGGAAAAACGCATTGCCCAGCCGTTTGCACTGCCGGAGTGCTGTCAGGATTCAGCGCGCGTCGTGCGCTATCTGACAGGGCGCGGCATTGCCCGGGAAGTGATCGACGCATGCCTGCAAAGCGGCGACCTCTATGAGTCCCTGCCCTATCACAATGCCGTGTTTGTCGGCAGGGACGCACAGGGGACGCCGCGCTATGCCATGCAGCGTTCTACTGAAGGCAGGCCATTCAAGTTGGAGGCTGCTGGCAGCGACAAGCGTTTCACCTTCTCTATCCCCGGCACAGAAGACGCGCTCGCGGTCACAGAAGGCGCCATTGACGCACTTTCCGTGGCGACCCTGTTCTGGAGACGGGACGGGCAATGGCGGCGTTGCCACTACCTGTCACTCGGCGGCATTTCTGCACAACAGAACGCCTTGCCAGCGGCGCTTGCGCAGTACCTGCACACACATGGGGAAGTGCGGCGCGTATGCCTGATGCTGGACAATGACCCCGCGGGGCGCAGCGCGGCGGAGCGCATATATCATCAACTTCAATCGCACTACGAAGTCAGCGTGAAGTTTCCCACGTTTGGCAAAGACTTCAATGATCATATCCGGTTTCAGAAATGCCGGCAAGCAAAAACACACAGAGAGCAGGAGCGATGAATGAGTATCGGGTGGCGATTACAGAGACGTTGCAAAAAACCATTTCTGTAAAGGCGGGCAGCCTTCAGGAAGCGGAAGGGATCGTTGAGTCGCGGTGGCACAGAAGTGAATATATACTGGACGCAAACAGTTGAAAAAGACGCATACCCGCTGAGGGCAGGTGGGTTTGATAGCGTAAGCATGAGATATTCTTTTTCTTTTTTTTCAAGCATCGCCTTTGGATATCCAAAGGCCAATGGGCGGGCGCAAGCGCCAGCCCATCTTTAGGGGCGCTGCCCCTAAAACCCTGCGCTCTAAGGAGGTGTTGCTCTGGAAAAATCGCTGTTGGACACATTGTATATGTGGCTCCGCGCGGATTACCTGTCCGACCTGCGCTATGACCGCAACATCCGCAGAATAGTGCCATTGGCGCTGGCTATCCTTCCCAACGCGCGCTTCAGCGTACGGGAATGGAATCGCACGCTTGGCTACTTGTACGGCGATGGCGGGCTGGACTTTGCCACGGTCGCGGAGGCAAAACAATTTGTAGAAACACATCCGCTGCCGGATATTTTCCCTGATGGCGGCAGCAGAGCAACGACACAAGCGAGGTGGATGGATTGAGAAAACGGGAACATGCCTTTATCGTGCGGCTGAACAACGATGAGATGTATCACTTGCGCCGGCAGGTGGAAAAAGCGGGGCTGTCCCGCGAGGTGTACATGCGCAAACTGATCATGTGCCGGGAGATCCGCGAGCGGCCGCGGCGCGATTGCGTGGAACTGCTTCGGGAAGTGCGCGCGCAGGGCAAGGCGCTTCATGCCGTGGCACAGGACGCGCTGCGGCAGGGCTTTGTCAATGAGCGGCAGGTGGAGCGGTTGCTGGAGAGTTATCAGGAATTGCTCATCACTGCAAAGCGGTTGGTATAATGGCCGTCGTATGGATTGGCTCCATCCGCCATGCGCGCATGCCGCAGGCCGTGCGGTATGTTGCCAACCCGGTCAAAACCGCCTATTCGCACAAAAAGGGTGAGGATGCGGCCATGACGGCAAACATCGCATATGCGCTCAACCCCGAAAAAGGGACGACCCGCCTGTTCCAGACTGCGCTTCACCTGGAAAGCGTGGAAAGCGCATGGACGGAAATGCGCGCCACCAAGGAGCGTTGGGGCAAGACAGAAGGCATTCAGGGCTTTCACATCGTACAGAGCTTCAAACCGGGGGAGGTCGCACCCGAATTGGCGCACAGGATCGGCATAGAGCTGGTCGAGCGCTGTTTTGACGGTTTTGAAGCCGTAATTGGCACACATTTGGACAAGCAGCATATCCACAACCACATCATTCTCAACTCCGTATCGTTTTTGGATGGCCACAAGTACCACAGCACGCAAAAGAGCTACTATACTGCGCTGCGCAAGGCCTCCGACGAGCTTTGCCGGAAGTACGGCCTTTCGGTCGTGGAGCCGCATGCACAGGGGCCGAAGTCCCGTTCATACAGCGAATGGCTGGCAGGGCAGCGCGGGCAAAAGACGTGGTGTTCCGCCATACGCGAGGACGTGGATGCGGCGGTCTCTCAAAGCAGGAACTTTGACGAATTTGTCGCCATCCTGCGCGCTGACGGCTATGCGGTCAAGACGGAAGGAAAGTACCTGGCGGTACGGCCGCCGGGCAAGAAGCGTTTCACCCGTCTGCGGCGGCTGGGCGACGGCTATACCGAGGAAGCCCTGCGCGCGCGCATATTGAACAGCCGGGAAAATACTGCGCCGGAAGTACCCATAGGCCAAATGGCCCAAAGCTCCCCGCGCGCAAGGCATGGCCGGTACGCAGGACGCTTTGGCAGCCCCACGCGCCCCAAAGTGCGGGGGCTGCGCGCCCTGTACCTCTGGTACGCCTATCGCATGGGCAATATACGCACCAATCGCAGCAGCGCGCGCAAGACGCATTATCTCCTGCGGGAGGACATCCGCAAGCTGCAAAAACGCGACCGCATGGCTACACTTCTGGTGAAGAACAAGATCGAAACCTTTGAACAGCTTTCCGCGCATCGGGACGCCTGCCAGAGAGCGCTATCCCTTTTATGTGCCCTGCGCGAAAAGGAACGGCGCGGGCAGTGCGAAGCGCCCTCGCAAACGCGGGAAAAGATCAAGGCATTGCGCCGCGAACTGCGGCTGTGCGAAGAGATCAAGACCGATTCACTACTTTTGCAAAAAAAGCGCGAAGCACTCAGGGAATTGGCGCGGCAAAAGCAGCACACCAAACAGCGCCGCAAAGCCCGACATGCGCCAGAACGGACATGACAGGAGGGGCATGATGGAAAAAGGCCGAAGGATACGCTTTATTGACCAACGCTACAACGACCTGTTTTATCTGAATGACGGGGAAAAGATCATCATTACCCGCTACAATGGCGAAAAGGCGCTTTGCGCATGCCGCTATCTGGATGACTATCACGTGCAGGTCGGCAGCCGCCGCTATCATATTCAGGAATTTGCCGAAGCAATGGCGCGCTCCGGCAGCCGCTATGAGCCGGAAAAACCGCAGGAACTGCCGGAATACTGCTATGCCGTGTTGCCCGAGACCGGCGAGGTCGCCTGTTTGCGGCGCGGGGAGCGCGAATGCCGGCGTTACCCTCAAAAAAGCAGTGGAGGAATATCTGCAAGCCGACGCTATGCCGATGAGCAGAACCGCCTTTTGCGCGTCACCCCTCAGCAGGCAGCGGCGATGCTGGGCGGCTTCATGCACGGCTGGGACAGCCCTGCCGCGCGAACATCCAGCTATGATGTTCAGGGGCAGAAGATCCCCGTCAGGCCGAAGCACAAGCGAAATGGCCAACAACGATGACGTTCGGGCAAAAACGCGGAGGGAACATGCCTCTTCAACCATACGAACTAAAACAAAAGCAAGCCCTGCCGCTCGAAGCCAAGATCATCATGAGCCGGAAGCGCATCCGCGACTGGTATGAACATTGGCAGGGAATGGTCTACGCCTCGGTAAGCGGAGGCTTGGATTCCACCGTGATGTATCACCTCATACATACACAGTACCCGGACGTGCCCGGCATATTTGTCAACACTACGATGGAGTTCCCGGAGATTGTGCGTTTTGTGCATACGCTTCCCAATGTGACCTGCCTGACAACGGAAAAAACGCCAGCACAGGTGTTCCAGGAATACGGCTACCCTGTTGTCAGCAAGGAAGTTTCCCGCAGTATCTATTACGCACGGCGCGGAAGCCGTTGGGCGCTCAACCGCTTTGACGGCCAGCGGCCGGATGGCAGCCCATCCCCGTGGTATGCCCGCCGCTATATGAAGTGGAAGCACCTGCTGTATGCGGATTTTGCGATCAGCGACATGTGCTGTCACGAAATGAAGTTGCGGCCGTTGGCAAAAATAGAAGAGAATCGCAAACCGTTTATCGGCACGCTCGCCGAAGAAAGCGAGCGGCGCAGAATGGCGTATCTGTCCACTGGCTGTAATGCGTATGCGTCGAGAAAACCGCGCTCCATGCCGCTGGGCTTTTGGACGCGTCAGGACGTTCTCCATTACATTCGCGACACGGGGATTCCGTATGCACGGGAGATCTATGGCGAAATCATAGAGGACAGGCAGGGTGTCCTGCGGACAACGATGGAACAGCGAACGGGCTGCTTTGCCTGCCCATTGGGGCAGAATGCCCGCCGCAAAGGGGGAGGGGAATCCCGCTTTGAACGTCTCAAAAGGCTGCATCCCAAGCAGTACGACTATGCAATGCGCCCTTTGGAGGCTGGAGGCCTCGGCTTAGCCCCGATCCTGGATTTTCTGGGAATCCCCCATTAAAATGGAAGGCGAGCGCATGCCCAAGGCAATGCCCAACCATTTACGCTCAAACGGAAAAGGAGAGTGATGCACAATGATGAACGGCGGCGAGGCCGCAGACCAGATGGTATCGTATGCGTTCAAAGGCGGCGAGGTCATACTGCGGCTCACCGGCGACGGCGCGAAGCATTTGGCCATCTATCTGGCCAACCTGCTCAAACAGGGCGGCCCGAGCAAGGGCAGGACAACGCTCAAGCGCATGATCGCCGACGGCAAGGAATTGTCCGTGCAGCGCATCGACGTAAGCCAGATCCCCTACTTCAATGCGCAGGCAAAGAAATACGGCGTGATGTTTGTCGCCGTCCGGGACACCAAAGCGCCGGATGGCAAGTGCGACATCATGTTCCGCACGGAGGACGCGGCGCGTGTCAAACGCATTTTCGACCGCCTCGCGATTTCCGAGCGCCCCGACGTCGCCCATATCAAGAGCGACATATTGCGCGCAAAGGGGAAAGACCCTACGCAGGCGCGGAAGGGGGCGGGCGTGTCTCCGTCCGCGCCTGCCTCGCCCGGCAGCGGCAATACCGGGAAGAATAGGGCTTCTGTGCGCGGGCAACTGCACACACTGCGCCGGGAACGCGCTGATGCGCCTGCTGCAGCGGGCAAAGCGCCTCGCGGCAGGAAGGGCAAAGGACGGTGAGATGATGGAGAAAGAAACGCGCGTGCTGGAACTGGACGCCTACGAGTATAGCGTAGTCCTCAACGCCCTGGCCAATTACCGCAACGACGCGCTGGCCAAGGGCCGTACCACCGACCTGATTGACGAAGTGCTGCTCAAAGCCATTGCCGCGCCCAGCAAGGGGAAAGCCCGCTGCAAATCGCGCAAGGGGCGTCCTCGGTGATGGGGCAGTCCTCCGGCGGCCTTTACGGGCACAAAGCACAAAAAGAAGCGGACTTGCTCCGGGCGCTTCAGCTCCACGGCGCGGTGATGGAGGGGCTTGGAGGTGAGGCGCAATGATGCCCCGACAGGTGGGCAAGCTGGATAAATCCTCGATCTTTCTGCTGGCGCTTGCCGCCATACCTGTGGCATGGCTGGCGTTGTTGGCCGCCCCGTTACTCGGTGCGGAGCAGACGCTTCCGGGGCTGTTGGAGGGGCTGAATGCAGCGCTGTCGCAGCCGTGGCGGATACAGTGGTGCGAACAGTCGCCCAAATGCCTGTTGCTGGCGCTGGGGCTGTATGGCGTGGGCGTGCTGGCCTGGGCAACATCCCGGCGCAGGACAAAGCCCCTGGAAGAATATGGCTCGGCGCGCTGGGGCGAGGCCGCCGCCGTCAACCGGCGCTATGCCGCCGCCAGGCCTGCGGAAAACCTGATCCTTACCGAACACGTCCGCCTCGGTTTGGATGGGCGCGCCCACCGGCGCAACCTCAACGTGCTGGTTGTCGGCGGCTCCGGCGCGGGCAAGACCCGCTTTTACGCCAAGCCCAACGTGTTGCAGGGCAATACATCCTTCATCATCACCGACCCCAAGGGGGAGATATGCCGCGACACCGGCAACCTGATGAAACGCCTCGGCTACGATGTAAAAGTACTCGACCTGATCGACATGAGCCGTTCTTTCGGCTATAACCCCTTGCAGTACATAACGTCCGACAACGACGTGCTGCGCCTTGTAACCAACCTCATCCGCAATACCACGCCCAAGGGCGCGCAAAACAACGACCCATTCTGGGAAAAGAGCGAGACGGCGCTTTTGCAGGCGCTGATCCTCTACCTTGTCCACGAAGCGCCGCTGGAGGAACAGAATTTTGGTATGGTCATGGAGCTTTTGCAGGCGGCGGAAGTGCGCGAGGAAGACGAGGCATACAAAAGCGACCTCGACATACTCTTTGAGCGGCTGGCGCTGCGCGCGCCCGATCACATTGCCGTCAAGCAGTACCGCATCTTCAAAATGGCGGCGGGCAAAACTGCGAAGTCGATTTTGGTATCGGTGGGCGTGCGGCTGGCGACGTTCAACCTCGAGGCGGTTACGCGCATGACCAGCATGGATGAAATGGACATCCCCGCTATCGGCGAGCGCAGGACGGTCGTCTACTGCTGCATCCCGGACAATGATTCCAGCTTCAACTACCTTGTGGGCATGATGTACACGCAGATATTCCAGCAGCTCTACCACCTTGCCGACGGCAAGTACGGCGGCAGGCTGCCGGTACATGTGCATTTCCTCATGGACGAGTTTGCCAATGTCGCCCTGCCGGATGATTTTGAAAAATTATTGTCCACCATGCGCAGCCGCGAGATCAGCGTTTCCATCATCATCCAGAACATGGCCCAGCTCAAGGCGCTCTTCAAGGACAACTGGGAATCGCTGGTCGGCAACTGCGATACCTTCCTCTACCTGGGTGGCAATGAGCAGGGCACGCACGAATACGTGTCCAAGCTGATGGGCAAGGGGACTATCGACACGACTACGCATGGCCGCAACCGGGGCAGGAATGGCAGCTATTCAGAGAATTACCAGCAGACCGGCCGAGAATTGTTGACCCCGGACGAAGTGCGCATGCTGGACAACCGCTATGCGCTGCTGTTCATCCGCGGGGAGCGGCCCATTGTGGATGAAAAGTTCAACCTGCTGCGCCATCCGAACATTTCCCAGACCCCGGACGGCGGAGGCCGTCCATTTGTCTATGATGGCTTGGACGCCCTTCCCGCCGAACCATTGTTTGACGCCGCACGTTCGGAGGATTACATACTCCTGGACGGGGAGGAATTTGCCCACCTCCTGCGTGGGGAGGATGCGGAGGAAGCGGAACCCCTGGAAACAGAAACCATTCCATTCTACGAATCATCAGAGGAGTAATACCCATGAAAAACACGAATAAGCCTTCGTTCAAGCATTCCTGCAAGCGCATTTCCGCCCGCTTTGGCTGCTCGATGACGCTGCTGTTTGCCAGCCTTCTCAGCGCCGTGCCGGCGCTGGCCGAAGAAGACCCGGTGCGCGTCATCAACAACCTTTCAACGTTCATGTTTTCGGTCATCCGCGCCATTGGCCTGATCCTGCTGGGCTTTGGCGTCGTTCAGATCGGCCTGTCGCTGAAATCCCATGACCCCAGCCAGCGGGCAAATGGTTTCCTTACGCTGGCAGGCGGCGTCATCATCATGTTCGCCAAGGAAATTCTTGACCTGATCACCAAGTAGGGATTTTAATGCGTATGTTGCAATAAAAACCATGCCGTCGCCTGCGGCGTTTGGCTGCGAGCGACGGCATATAAGCACATTTGGGCAATTCATTGGGAAAGCAATTTGCTGCAAAAGATGCGCAACGCATCAATCACCGTTGTAGAGGACTCCCATGCAATTTGGGGATGTCAACTTTGGGCATACAGCAAGACCTCCTCGTTGCGGATGCTGTTCAAAAACTCCGGCGAAAGCGTTTGGGTTGTCAGCACATCGGCATTTTTCTGGAAACCATCTTCAAGATCGCAGAGCAGGCTGCCAAGCTGGAAAATGGTGCGGATGCGCCCCTTCTCAATTCGGAAATCTAAGTCGCTGTCGGAGGTAGCCTCGCCGCGCGCATAAGAACCAAACAGGTACAGCGCCGCCACCCCATGAGATTCCACGATGGGTGAGGCAATGGCCTTAATTTCATCAATCGTATAGATATTCCCGCACACAGCATCCACCTCCTTATCTTTATTATACCCGAAGTACCCCTGCAAATCAACCATCGAGGGGCGAAGCCCCCAATCCTATGCGGCTGATTGCCGCAAAAGCTCCAACCGTGTACCGCACCACTGTGGAGCGGTCTGAAAATACTGCTTATTCGCCATTGGAGGTGACGCCGTTTATGTTTGGCGGTGAAAACTGGGTCGTACAAAACATCGTCAACGCCTTAAATACATGGAACAACAAAATGGCGGAGATCTGGCAGCTTATCACGCAGTCGCCACAGGCGTTCAAGGGCGGCGCGGTCTGGCGGGTGATCGAGGGCATCCACGGTTCACTCGTAGCCATAGGCCTTGCGCTGCTGGTGCTGTTTTTCGTGATGGGCATTGCCAAATCCACCATCAACCTGACGGAACTAAAGCGCCCGGAGCAAGCCGTCCGCTTCTTTTTGCGCTTTGTGCTGGCAAAGGCTGCCGTCACCTACGGCATGGACCTGATGCTGGCGATCTTCAAAATTTGCCAAGGCGTGATGAGCGCTGCAACCAGCCGCTTCGGGAGCCTGTCAGCGGCCACAGCCACGCTGCCGGACGTCATCCGCGAGAAGATTGTGTCCGTGGGCTTCTGGGAGTCCATTCCCCTGTGGGCCGTGACAATCCTTGGCTCACTGCTGGTCACGGTCATGTCCTTCGTGATGATCCTCAGCGTCTACGGGCGCTTTTTCCGCCTGTACACCTATACGGCCCTCGCACCCATCCCGCTGGCGACCTTTGCCGGAGAAGGAACATCCGGCGTAGGCGTGCATTTCCTCAAATCTTATGCGGGCGTGTGCCTGGAAAGCGCCGTGATCGTCATTGCCTGCCTGATTTTCAGCGCTTTTTCCTCCAGTCCCCCGGCAAACATCAACGAAGGCATGTCCGCCATCAACGCTGTGTGGAGTTATCTTGGCGAGACGGTGTTTTCCATGCTGGTGCTGGTCGGAGCCATCAAGATGAGCGACCGGGTGTGCAAGGAGATGATGGGCCTGTGATGCGCCCCAAAGCGCAATGGAAGGAGTGTAATTTATGGAAGTCAAAGTCCCCCGCGACGTACTGAAATATGAGGAAGCGATGTTCTTCGGCCTGTCCCTGCGGCAATTTATCCATGCGGTGCTTGCCATCGGCGCGGCGGTCGGTACGTATTTTCTCGCCGACCCCCTGTTGGGTACGGAAACCGCGAGCTGGCTGTGCATCGTCGCCGCCCTGCCCTTTGCCATGATGGGCTTTGTCCGCTACAACAACATGACCGCAGTGCAGTTTGCGCGCGCCTGGGTGCGCTCGGAGCTGCTTTTTCCCAAGGTGCTGGTGTATCACGGCTACAACCTTTACCACGAATGCCTGGAGCAGGGCCGCGCGGAGACGGGCAAACCCAAGCGTCAAAAGCCCGGAAAGCAGCCTGGCAAAGAGCGCGCAAAGAAGCGCCGGCGCGAAAAAGACTTTGAGCGGCGCGGCCGCAACATCTACAAATTCAGGAAGAAGGGAAAGAGCATACGATGAAAATGATACAATCGCTGCGCCGCAAGGACCGGGAACACTACCCCATGCCCAAATCCGTGCAGCAATGGATGCCCATCCAGCGCGTCTATGCGGACGGCATTTTCTTTTACGGCGGCCGCTTCAGCAAGACCTTCCGCTTTACGGACATCAATTACGCCATCGCCGCCAAGGACGACCAGATGGCCATGTTCCTGCAATGGTGTGCGGTCATCAACGCCCTGGACGTGGGTGCGGCCATAAAATTGTCCCTGTACAACCGCCGCGTCAATCGCGCCGACTATGAGCAGTCCATTATGATGCCCATGCGCAACGACGCGCAGGACGTCTACCGCAGGGAATGGAACGAGTTCATTCTTGAACAGGCCACCAGTTCGAGCAACAATATCACGCAGGACAAGCTGTTGACCATCAGCGTGCAGAAAAAGAACATTGAGGAGGCACGCAGTTATTTCGCCCGCATCAATGCGGAATTGCAGGCGCGTTTTGCGCAGCTTTCCTCATCGCTCACGGCGCTGGATGCCAAGGAGCGTTTGCGCATCTTCCACGACTTTTTCCGCAGCGGGCGCGAGGAAGAATACCAGTTTGACCTGCGCCGTTCAGCGCGCCGGGGGCATTCCCCATTGGACTATATCTGCCCGGACAGTATTGAAATGGAGAAGGATCACTACTGTATCGACGGGCGCTGGGGGCGTGTGCTGTACCTGCGCGACTATGCCAACTATATCAAAGACACATTGATTCAGGAATTGTGCGACCTCAACCGCACGATGATTCTGACAATAGACATGATCCCCGTCCCCACGGACGAGGCCGTCAAACAGACGACGCTGCAACTGGACAAGGTGGAAGCAAACGTCACGCGCTACAACCAGCGCCAGCAGGCCAACCAGAATTTCACGGGCGCGATCCCGCACGATATGGAACTGCAGCGCAAGGAGGCCAAGGAATTTCTCGATGACCTGACCACGCGCGACCAACGGATGCTTTTGTGCTGCGTGACCATGACCCACACCGCGCCCAGCATGGAAGAACTGGACAGCGATACGGAATCCCTGCTTTCGGTGGCGCGCAAACATCTCTGCCAGATGTCCACACTCAAATACCAGCAGTCGGACGGCCTGAACACGGTGCTGCCCTATGGCGTCAGGACAATCGACACGCTGCGCACCATGACGACGGAATCCACCGCCGTACTCATGCCCTTCAAGACGCAGGAACTGTTCGATGGCGGCGGCATTTGCTATGGGCATAACATCATCAGCAAAAACCTCATCGTCATCAACCGCAAGAACCTGCTGAACGGCAACGGCTTCGTCTTTGGCGTATCCGGCTCCGGCAAGTCCTTCCTGTCCAAGGAGGAATTTGTCAATATCGTCCTCAACACGGATGACGACGTGTTGCTGATCGACCCGGAGCAGGAATATGGCCGTCTGGTGCGCGCACTGGGCGGGGAGGTCATCAACATCTCCGCCACCAGCCCCAACCACATCAATGCCATGGACGTATCACGGGAATACGGCGATGTGGAAAACCCGATCATCCTCAAGTCAGAGTTCATACTTTCCCTCTGCGAAATGGCCGTGGGTACAGGCGTTCTCAACGCCAAGGAAAAATCGCTCATCGACCGCTGTATCGCCGCCACCTACAAGGGTTATGTACAGCGAGGCTTTACCGGCAAACCGCCTACGCTTCAGCACTTTCATCAGGAACTGCTCAAACAGGCGGAGCCGGAGGCGCGCGAGATCGCCCTTGCCATCGAACTGTTTACCCGCGGCAGCCTCGATACCTTTGCCCAGCAGACCAATGTCGACACCATGAACCGCATCGTCTGCTATGACATCCACGAATTGGGCAAGCAGCTCAAACCCCTGGGCATGCTGGTCGTACTCGATGCCATTTATAACCGCATTGCCCGCAACCGCGAGCGCAAGCACAATACGTGGATCTACATCGACGAGATACACTTGCTCTTCCAGAACGAGTATTCCTCCAACTTCCTGTTCGAGTTGTGGAAACGTGTGCGCAAAATGGGCGCCTGCTGTACGGGCATTTCGCAAAACCTTGAGGACATGCTGCAAAGCCACACGGCACGCACCATGCTGGGCAACTCGGAGTTTCTCATCCTGCTCAACCAAGCGGCTTCCGACCGCGCGGAACTGGCGCGGCTTTTGAACATCTCCGACACGCAACTGAACTACATTACCAACGCCGATGTGGGCAAGGGCCTGATCCGCTGCGCGGGCAGCATCGTCCCCTTTGAAAGCCAGTTTCCCAGGGACAGCCGCCTTTATCGGCTGATGACCACCAAGCTCGAAGAAGTCGAAGACACATAGAGAAAGGATGGAAACAAGCCTATGGACAAGAACTACGAAAGCCTCCCTGATCTGGATGTGCGTGTATACCCGCTCAAAGAGCCGCAGGGCAACCTCTTGGCAATGGCAAGCGTCACCATCGCAGGGGCCTTCGCCGTGCGCGGCCTGCGCGTGATGGATGGGAAAAACGGCCTCTTTGTCTCCATGCCGCAGGCGAAGAATGGCAAGGGCGAATGGCGGGACATCTGTTATCCCATCTCCAAGGAAGTACGCGAGGCGCTGAACGGCGCGGTGATCCACGGCTACCACGAGCAGATACGCGAGGCAAAAACCGCGCCGGCGCAGAACAATGCCGGCAGGGCACCCGTGCCGCCCATGCCGCAGCGGGGCACGGCGCGATAGCACGCCCGGAGAGCGGCTGTGAAAACCGTTGTAAAGACCATCAAGACCCGGCCTCGCGCTGTACGCGACCGCAGGATGGCGCTTCCCCAAGCCGCCGCCCGCGTGACGGCGAGCCAGGCGCAGGCCATGAAGCGGCGCGCAGAACGCGCGCGCGAGGAAACCAAGCCGGAAGGGGAGGCCGTATCCACTGTGCAGGAGCGCATGGGACAGGCGGCACAGGCCGTACCCTGTGTCGCCTACCGGCTGACGCGGGCGCAGATTCGGCTCTTGCGGCGCGGCATCTCCCAAATGCGTCAAAACCACGCCCCGACGGAGCCATTCGACGACCCGGCAAAGCGCCCTTTGAACGCGAGGGAAATCGCCGGGGGCCGGGCGCGGTTGCATGCGCGTGCCACGCCAGCCAGCACAGTGGCGTCTCCCCCAAAGGCGTCAGGGACGGGCCGAAGTAAAATTGCTCCCGTGCGCATCAAAGTGGAAAGCACCGCCCCTTTGCACGAACGGCCCAAGCCTGCGCTGCCACGGATGCGCACACAAGGGGTTCAGACCGTCAGGACGACTGCGCAAGGCGCCCAGCGTGCGGTATCCAGTTCCGCGCAAGCATCCACAGCAGCTGTCAGGGCAGGCGCAAATGCTGCAAAGGCCGCAGAGCGCGCCGCGCAACAGGCAGCACAACACAGCGCCAGAAAATCAGCACAGGCCGCGCGGCACATGGCAAAGGTAGCGCGCAAGGCGTCCCAGCGGCTCGCCGCGCAACTGCGCAGGGCCTCGGAAGCATCGGTACGCGCCGCGATCCTGGCGGCGCGGGCGCTGCTCAAATTTCTCATCGCCGGTGGATGGGTGATCGTACTCATCGTTCTGGTGCTGGTGATTTGTGCCTCACTGCTCTCTTCGCCTTTTGGCATTTTTACCCATTCTGACGGCAATGCCTTCCCGGATTCCCTGTCGCTGGATAAGGCCATCACCACCATCAACGAGGAATACGTCGCGGAAATCGAACGGCTCGGCGGCGGGCGCTCCGATACGCACGTCGTCATCCAAGGCAATCTGGACGGCGGCATGGAACCTGCAAACTGGGTGGACGTGCTGGCAATATTTGCCGTTGACCTGACCATGCGCGAGGAAAACGCTACGGATGTAATCGAACTGACGCCCGAGAAGCTCAATGAGCTGCGCCGCATCTTCTGGGATATGAACCAGCTCACCACCAGTACCAGCATCGACGAAAACGGCGAGACTACCTTCTACATTGAAGGTATCTCCCGCTCCTATCAGGAGATGTTTGAACCCTACGGCTTCACTGAACAGCAGAAGCTGTTGATCGGTGAGTTGATGAGCGACCAGTATTATGCCTTCTGGGCCAATTACGTCAATACCTCCATGGGCTACGGCCCGGACGATTGGGGCGGCGTTGTCACCGTCGGACCCGACTACAGGCCCTCTATGTCGGGCAGCGTAATGAATATCCCCAAGATATACCAGTTTGACTACAAGCAAACGGTCTGCACCATTGACGGGCAGCGCAAGTCGGTGTCTACATCCGGTTGTGGCGCGACCTCCATGTCGATGGTCATTTGCTACCTGACCGGCAACACCACGTCTCAAAACCCCTATACGCTGTTCAAGTGGGCTTACAATGAAGGCTACTACTCCGGCGACGGCCTGGGACACAGCGCCGTGAGCGCCATGGGCAGGCTGTATGGCGTGAGCGGAACGTGGATCGGCAAGGATGGCGAGGCCATTATTACTGCGCTGAAGTCCGGGCATCCCGTTATTGCGCACATGGGCAAGGGCATTTTTACCCGCAACGGACACTACATCGTGCTGCGCGGCGTGACCGACGACGGCAAGATACTCGTCAACGACCCAAACAGCGAATCGCGCTCAGAGAAGGCCTATCCCCTCTCAACCATCCTCAACCAGTCCAAGACCTCGGAGCCGTTTATGGTCTGCTCCCGGGCATCTTGAAATCCAGCAGAAAAAGGAGTTTCCGTATGAAAAGAATCATTCTTGTTTTGCTTGCCACTTGTCTGTGCATGGGTGTTTGCTACGGCGCGTCCGCGAGCGTGCTGACCCTTGGCAGCACGTCCACCAGCAATGGCTCTGATGCGCTGTATCAGAACATCGACCGGGCAATCAGCGCCCTGAATGGCACGGTGATCGTCAAGGGGCAGACGTTCTCCTTCAATGAGGCTGTCGGTGCGCGCACGACGGAGAACGGCTATACCTTCGCGCCGAATGGCAATGGCGTGGACGTCATGGGCGGCGGCGTATCGCAGGTGGCTACCACACTGTATATGGCGCTGCGGGAATTGGGGGAAGACATCACCTATGACGAACACCATACCTTTGGGGCAGCGTTCAAGGCCGGATATGCGGAAAAAGCTGTGGAGACCGCGCTGACAGACTATTCCCGAGGGCTGGACTTCCGTTTCACCAGCGGACACGCGGAGAATCTCTCCGTCTCCATGTGGCGTTCCGGCAATGTGCTGTTCTGTCAGTTGACCGGCTCGGAGGCCACAGCCGCAAAGCCCACTGCTTCGCCCGCCCCGGGTGTTTCCCCGGAGCCGGAAGCAAGCGCGTTACCGGCGGGCAGCGGGACTTTCTATTTAGTCACGGCAAAAAACTACATCAACCTGCGTGCCTCGGCCTCTTCGCAGGCGGCAGCGCTTGCGGAAATTTCCCGCAATGAGACAGTCCGTTTCCTGGGTGAAAAGGACGGCGACTTTCTCAAAGTGGAATACGACGGAAAAAACGGCTACGCCCATGGCGATTACCTCCGCCTGCACAGTACGGATGCAGAAACGCTGACCGTTGTCAACTGCCGCGAGAGCGTTACCCTGCGCAAAGAGCCTTCAACGTCGGCAGAAGCGCTGGCCAGCGTCCCCCTGGGAAGTCAGGTACGCAACCTTCAAGCCGCGGAAGAGGACTTCCTGAAGGTGGAATACGATGGCAAAGCGGGGTACATACTTGCGGAGTATCTTTCGGCATAATAACAAGGCCACTCAAAGCTATACAGGGGAGCTATGAGCGGATGAAACTATTGAGCAGCCGCTATTCAGTGGCTGCTCATGAAGTATAAATGCGGTCCGTGTTACGAAATATCTTCTGAGCCATTCGTTAAGCGAAAAGCGAATCTGGTATGAAAGCGGCCCGGCATTGTCACTGTACAAAAGCATATCTAAGAATTATACTTAATACAGGTTCGAACCAACACAATAAAAAAGAGAGGAGATTTCAAATGAGCCTTAGTTTTTCCACGATTCGCAATGGCAGCCGTGGTGACGACGTTTTGTTTGCACAGCGGGTGCTTGGGGTTTTCTTGAATTGGCCTGACGGACTTACTCAGGATGGGATTTTTGGCAGCAACACAGAAAGATGTGTGAAGCAGTTCCAGGGTCTGTGCGATTTGGAACAGGATGGTATCGTTGGCAACAATACTTGGCGATTCCTTGCACCTACGTTGTCTGCCAACTACAATGAATGGAATGCTGAAGACGCCATCCATATTATTCAGAGTGCTATGGGAATCAGCGCTGATGGTATTTGGGGGCCTCAGACGACTGCGGCGGTCAAAAATTTCCAGCGGAGTCATGGCCTGGCCGATGATGGAATTTGGGGACGGCAGTGCTGGACTGTTTGGTTTTATCTTTGACAAGCCCTACTGACATGCCGAGGGGATTATCCCCTCGGCACTTTTTGTGCAACGAAAACCCCCGCTTCGAGCGGGGGTTTCGGAGAGCTTATAGCTATGCCCAGAATTGTCAAACCCTTTTCTAGCAAACGGGCGACGAGTTGAGAAAAACCTGAGGCAAAGAGCGCAAAGAGCTGCTTTGAGCAGCATCTAGGGGAACTGGTGCATGAGTCGGTAATTCAGAGCGCGTGAGCGCTGCCGGTCTCATGCCCTTATAGGGCTTAGTCAAACCACCGGCTAAGCCGGTGGCCATGATTGGGCGAAACAAGCCTTTGAAAAGGGTCAGCTTGTCACATATCGTCAAAAAAATCCATGTAAAAAGGGACGGAACGCCACTTTGCGCGATATGCGCGCGGCGTCCCGTCCCTTGTGGTCCCGGCGCTCTACGGTCCCTTCCTGCCCGGGCGCGCGAGGAAGCGGCTTCTGAGCATCATCAGGCCCGCGACGCCCGCCATCATCAGCAGCAGCGCCGCCAGCGCCCCCTCGCCGACGAGGTAGAAGCGGTCGCAGCCGCCGGGCAGGTCGAAGGCGGCGCTGTTTGAAGGATCGCTCTCCGCGTAGTAGATGGGGATGGCGTCGCCTCGTTGCAGAGCCATGAAGGCGTTCTCAGAGCGTATGCGCTCATAGCCCTCGTAGGTCACGCCATCCACGGCGTAGGTATAGCGGATGCTCAATTTGTCCGAGGTGTCGCCGCCGTGGGCGCGGGTCTTGTCGACGATCACGCCCCGCGTTTCCACCGCGCCGGCGGTCAGGGCGTCGGCTTCGCGCATGCCGTTGACGCAGCCGACGATGGAAGC
>DSLFC04101__coassemble_517_pt1 | contig 25697 bp, 27 predicted proteins | sample DSLFC04101__metabat2_low_PE_021 | metagenome-assembled genome bin DSLFC04101 | reverse complement strand
GCTTTTCAGTGGGACTGTGTCAGTATGCCCGCGGGCCCTTCCGGCTCCAATATTTCTGAGCTTCACACCATGATGCTGGGCATCAGTTCCCGCACCCGCCACGAGGAACTTGCCTGGGAATTATGTAAACTATTGTCCATAGACGAGAATGTGCAGCGGGAGCTTTACACCCATTCTCATGGCATTTCTCCACTCCCCGCTGTTGCGGAGGATCCCGAGCTGCTGCTCCAGATTCACCATGACATCCCAGAAGCCAGTGGCTTCTCCCCTGAGATGATTCACCGTATTATGAGCAACGCCGTGGTTGCACCCAGATTCGATGCGTACAGCCAGGCGATGATTATGGTGGAGAGCGCGATACAGGAGGCAGAAAGCAATCAGCTTGGACAGAGTGGGATGCTCATTGCCCAGAGTGACATCAACATTTTTCTGAACAAATCATAGCGTTTTTTGCAGAGCAAGGGCCTGCCTGAAAAATCCAGGCAGGCCCTTGCTCTGCGTTTTGCATAAAAAACAGGAGTTGGTTTTTCCAAATTCGATAGACAATTTGGAAAATCGGAAAAAACATGACAAATGTAATCTGTAACTTATGACAAACGGCACTGTATATAATCTGCATTTTTTGTATCATATAGACAGATATTTGTTAAGCGACAGAGCGAATAGAAGGGGGGGGCGGTGCAATCGGATGCGTACCTATTCTATCGTTTTCCTGGACATTGATGGAACCCTGCTGGACTCCCGGCATCAGATTATGCCCTGCACCCTCAATCGTCTGCAATATCTGCACAGGCGAAATGTCCCCATCATCCTGTGCTCGGCACGCTCACCCGGCGGTGTGAATCTGATAGCCAAACAGGTAGGCCTGCACAGCCCGGTGGCCTGCTACAACGGCGGACTGGTTTACGACGAAAACAGCACCATACTGCGGGATGTGGGAATCAACACCCAACTGGCAGTGGAGTTCCAGCGGTTTGTCTCAGAACGGTTTCCTGAGTTGGTGGTAAGCGCCTATCTGTACGATGTCTGGCTGGCAGAAGATCCCCAGCACCCATTGATTCAGCAGGAGGCGGATATTTCCCAGTGCACCCCGCTGAAAAGCGCTCTGGAGAAGGCCGCGGATGCCGCGCCCCACATCCACAAACTGCTGTGTATCGGTGACGCGACACAAATACGTGCTTTGCAGAATGAGATTCCACGGTATTTCCCCCAGCTGATGGCCCTGCGCTCGAAAGCCACCTATCTGGAGATTCTCTCCCCGAAAAGCACCAAGCACAGCGCGGTGCAGGTGCTGCTGGCGCACTACAGTTTGGGTGCGGAGGATGCAGTGGCATTCGGTGACAACGATGTGGACATCGATATGCTCCAATACTGCGGGCTGGGTATCGCCATGGGAAATGCTCCAAGACAGGTAAAGGAAGCGGCGGATTATGTGACAGCTTCCAATGACGAGGAGGGTGTCTACATCGCGCTGAACGGTCTGCGTCTGAAAGCGCCGGGCACTGACAAAAAGCCAGAGAAGGCGCGATGAGCATATTTTTCCCTGGAATAGAGGAATTAAAGGAGGTTGCATATGGAAGATTCTATCATTCTCCAAATGCGGGAAATCGTCAAGGAGTTTCCGGGCGTTCGCGCACTGGACGGCGTAACGCTGGAAGTGCGGCGGGGTGAGATCCATTCTATCTGCGGCGAAAATGGCGCAGGAAAATCCACCCTGATGAAAGTCTTGTCCGGTGTCTACCCATACGGTTCTTACGAGGGCCAGATTTTCTACATGGGAGAAGAAGCCAAGTTCAAAAACATCAAGGAATCGGAAAACGCCGGAATCGTCATCATCCATCAGGAGCTGACCATGATCCCCGAACTTTCCATTACCGAGAATATTTTTATGGGCAATGAGATCGTAAAGCACGGCCTCATTGACTGGGAGGAAGCCCGTCAGCGGACCATGGAATTGATGGAGCGTGTGGGTCTGAATCTGAATCCCAATACCCTCATCAAAAATCTGGGTGTGGGCCAGCAGCAGCTGGTGGAAATTGCAAAGGCATTGTCCAAGAATGTCAAGCTGTTGATCCTGGATGAGCCCACTTCTGCTCTGAATGAGGCTGATTCTGCCAATCTTCTGGAGCTGATGCGGGGCCTGAAGAGCAAGGGCATCACCTGTATCATGATCTCCCACAAGCTCAATGAAATCGCGGCGATCTCGGATGCCGTTACCGTCATTCGAGACGGACGCACCGTGGAGACCTACCCGGTGGAAGCAGGCCATGTGGATGAGGACCGGATCATCAGTTCCATGGTAGGCCGCGCTATCGAGAACCGCTATCCGCCCCATGAGTCCCACCCCGGCGAGATTATCTTTGAGGTATCCGACTGGTGCGTGGAGGATCCCAATGTCCCGGGCAGAATGGTCTGTAAAAACTCCGAATTCCATGTCCGTGCCGGCGAGGTCGTGGGTTTTGCCGGCCTGATGGGCGCAGGACGGACTGAACTGATGCGCTCCATCTTCGGACACAATTACGGCGTTTTCCACGGCGGTACCGTGAAAATGAAAGGTCAGGAGCTAGCTCTCCCTTCCGTTTCCGCTGCCATTGAAGCAGGCATCGCCTATGTTCCCGAAGACCGGAAGAACTTGGGACTCAATCTGCTGGACAGCATCCGGATGACGATTGTATCAGCAAACCTGAAGGCAATCTTAAGAGGCAGACTTCTGGATTCTGACAAGGAACTGCAGGCAGCTGAGCAGAGCAGAAAAGCCCTCCGGGTCAAAACAAGCTCCGTGGATGCCGGTGTGACAACTCTGTCCGGCGGCAACCAGCAGAAAGTGGTTCTGGGTAAGTGGATGTTTACGGAGCCGGAGGTTCTGATTCTTGATGAACCTACCCGGGGCATCGATGTCGGTGCCAAGTACGAGATTTACCGCCTGATCCATGAGATGGCGGATCAGGGCAAGGCCGTGATCCTGGTCTCTTCGGAGCTGCCGGAACTGCTGGGTATGTCGGATCGCATCTATACCATCTGTGAAGGAAGCATCACGGGTGTGATAGACAGCAAGGACGCAGATCAGGAAAAGTTGATGCGGTTGATGACAACAACATCTGACACAAAATCATAATGAAGGAAAGGATGGAATCGTCTTATGAACAAAATCAAAAAAGTGTTGGGAGACGACCTGCATAAATACACGATGGTAATCGCGTTGATTGCACTGATCGTTTTCTTCAATATTGCCTCGGGCGGAAAAATGATTACCCCCTCCAATTTCCAGAATCTTTTGTCTGGTAATGCGTATGTGCTGATTCTGGCCATCGGTATGCTGATGGTCATCGTCATCGGCCAGATCGACTTGTCCGTTGGTTCCGTTGCCGGTTTCTGCGGAATGGTCATGGCCATCGCATTCCAGAAATGGAATTTCCCCTGGTGGGCAGCGGTGCTGCTGGGCATGGGAATCGGTGTGCTGATTGGCGCATGGAACGGCTTCTGGGTGGCAAAGATGGGTATTCCCGGTTTTATCACTACCTTGGGCAGCATGATGATTTTCCGCGGTGCGGTCATCTGGATTTCCCACTCTATCTCCGTCCCCGCTCCTTCGGAACTGAAATGGTTCGGTGCCGGTCATCTGCCTGAGTGGGGTCCTGCCTTTACGGGAATGAACAACTCCACGCTGCTGCTGGGCATCTTCGCCATCGCATTTGTCATCTACGCACAGCTTCGCCAGCACGCTCGTGTAAATGAACTGCATACAAATAAGGAGCCCCTGTGGCCTGTTGTAATCCGAATCGTACTGGGTACGGGTGTAATCGGTTATCTGACCTGGCTGTTTGGCACCGGACGTCCCGGTACCTCCTTCCCAATCCCCGGCCTGATTCTGGTGGTTCTGGTGATGATCTATCACACCATCACCCAGAAAACCAGATTTGGACGCCATATCTACGCAGTGGGCGGTAATAAGAACGCTGCGGCCCTGTCCGGCGTCAACGTGCAGAAGACCTATTTCCTGACTATGCTGAATATGTCCTTCCTGGCTGCACTGGCTGGCATTATGTTTGTGGGACGATCCACTGCGGCAGGCCCCTCCGATGGTACCAGCTGGGAGATGGATGCCATTGCATCTGTCTACATTGGCGGTGCAGCCGTATCCGGCGGTGTGGGTACCATTATGGCTACCATGGTCGGCGGTATGATGATGGCAGTTCTGAACTCCGGCCTGATGCTGCTGGGTGTGGGTGCCGACAAGACCCAGGTTATCAAGGGCTTGGTTCTGATGGCAGCAGTTGCCTTCGACGTGTACAATAAGCGTCCCGGACACGTCTCCATTACGAAGCGCCTGTTTAACAGGAACAGTGCCGAAAACAAAGAAGGTTCCCCTGCTGACAAAAAATCCTGAGGTTTTTTTGCAGCCGGGCCTTAATAAAAAACCAAATACACAATAGTAGGAGGAAAAAACAATGAAAAAACTGTTCGCATTGCTCTTGGCGCTGGTTATGGTTCTGTCCATGACTGCCTGCGGCGGCGGTCGTACCGAACCTGCTCCCGCAGCGACTACCCCCGCTGCAAAGCCCGCTGAGGCCAACAGCAGCACTGAGGCTCCCGCTGCAGCCGGCGGCTTTGAGGCCGACGCCACCATCGGTGTCTCCCTGCCCTGGCTGGGCACCCAGAACTGGAAAGAGGCCGAAGAAATGTTCAAATCTGAGCTGGAAGCTGCCGGCTTCAAGCCCATCATCCAGGCTGCTGACAATAAGGTTCCCACGCAGCAGCAGCAGATCGAATCCATGATTCAGAACGGCGCCAAGGTTATCGTTGTTGGCCCCATCGATGGCACCCAGCTGGGCGCTGTCCTGGAAGAGGCCAAGGCTGCCGGCGTTTATGTCATTGGTTATGACCGCCTCCTGGAGAATACCACCGGCGTTGACGGTGTTGTTCAGTTCGGCAGCGTCAAGACCGGTGAACTGCAGGCCCAGGCTCTGCTGGATGGTCTGAAGGCAATGAAGGGTGAGGGTCCCTGGAACATCGAGCTGTTCGGCGGCGGCCCCGCTGACCCCAATGCTCCCAACTTCTTCAAGGGCGCTATGAGCGTTCTGCAGCCCCTGATCGACGACGGCACGCTGACCGTTGTTTCCGGCCAGACTGACTTCACCCAGTGCGCTACCATGGACTGGGACAACTCCAAGGCACAGGCAAGAATGGACTCCCTGCTGTCCGGCTTCTACTCTGACAAGGAAATTCACGGTGTCCTGTCTCCCAACGACGGCATCGCCCGTGCGATCATCACCTCCTGCGAGCAGGCCGGTCAGGAGATTCCCGCTATCTCCGGTCTGGACGCTGAGAACGAGTCCGTTGAGTGGGTCTGGTCCGGTCGTCAGTACTCCACCATTGCAAAGCCCACCGATGCTCTGGTTGCTCAGACTATCGAGATCATCAAGTCCCTGCAGGCAGGCAACGGCATGCCCGCTACCGATGTTCAGGTGAAAAATGGCAAGATCGATGTTCTCGTCTACGAGCTGCCCCCCGTCGTGGTCACCAAGGACAATGCTAAGGAAGTCTTTGCCAACGATCCCGGCCGTCTGGCACTGCTGAAGTAAGAACCGTATCAAAACATGACAAGGCGGCGGAAGGATTTCCTTCCGCCGCCTCAATATATCTGTCATCTGATTGCGGCAAACCCTCTGGAGATCACCATAGCAGATGATCGACCCAGGGGTGCGTTTTGGAATGAATGCCCACAATTCATTTTTTCTTTGTGGGTACGCATTCCAAAACGCATCTGGGATTCCAAAGGGATGGCAAATTCCTTTGGCTCTGGGTTTCCAATAGGGGCGAGAGCACCCTGTTGGCTGAGGATTCCAAAGGGGACAGCGTTCCCTTGGCAGTGGTTTCCAAAGGCGGCGGCGCTGCCTTGGCAGGAAGAATCCAATGAAACCGGCGGTTTCGTGGCACACGACTTTGTGCGCAAAGTCTAGTGTGTTATACCTTTGGAGACCGTGGGTGGCGGAAAGGGGTTGTTCGGGGGAGGAACAAGCAATTTCAGCCAGCCACAGAACAGGCGGATTCTGCGTCCTCCCGGACGAGAAGCCCAGGAGTTTGCGATAGCAGAATCCGCCTGTTCGGGTATAGGTGGTACAGCGGAGCGGAGAGAATTTCGGAAGAAATTCTTGGAGCGCAGCAGCATCACCGGGGGAGCCAAAGGGATATCATCCCCCGTCCCGCCGCAGCGACACTGCTCTCTCTCGCTACTCCTCAAATGAAATCACCGTTTCTTTCGGCAGCTTCTCATTCTGACAATTCAAAAGATAGGAGATTGCGTACTTGGCAAAAGGCTGTGAATTCATTTTGTCCCAGTCTGCCAGTCGGATGATTTCTGCCGTTTTGTTTTCAAAGTCAAACTGAATCTCACCCCATTCGCCGTCGCTGTCTGCCTGATACAGGTAGGTCGCGGCGGTGATTTTTTCTTTTCGCTTTTTCTGGCGCTTGCATTTCAAAACGATTGTATGAAAGAGGCCATCCTCAATCAGCAGCTGCGCCAGCTTCTGTACCGCTTTCTTGTATGCCCGTTCTGCACCGCTGGCTGTGGAGCCTTCAAACATCGCTGCCAGATCCTCCCATGTGGGACGGCGACGCATGGGAAGCACACAGCGGCAGTCCATGCAGACTGCCATGTGCCGCTCTATCAGAATCTGAGAACGGTAATCCAGTTTGCTATGTGCCCGCCGGACAGCACCACCCCAGGAGCTGTCCCAGAGCATTGCACTGTACACGCCACCGGCATCCCGGCTTAAATCCTCACCATCGTCCTCGTTGATATCTGCATCGAAGTCTTCGCTGAATTCCTTGCCGCTCTCACGGAGAACGGTATCATAGATAGAAACGATACCCCGATTTTTGCGGGCTGCGGTGAGATAATCCTCCGCTGTCTTTTTGGTGCAGCCGGTTTTCTCCATGAACGCTGCAATGGTTTTCTTCCGGGAATCTCTTGCTTTGTTATAGAGCCACGCGATGCCCCGGACGGTTTTGTACTCGTCCAGATTTTTGAAGGAGCCGGATTCCTCATAGCGGCGGCAGTTGAGAATGGCGTTGCCAATATCGTAGTAGGCATAGGTCAGAAAGTCTGCACCCTTGTCGGGATCATACCCCGGACAGCAATCCACAATCGCGGACACGCAGTTCAGTTTGTAATCCAGCAGACGAACCGGGTCATAAGCGTACAATCCCTCCCGGTGGAAGAATCTGTAAATCCGTCCGTTCAGGATTTTCTCAATGTGGTGGAGATAAAAGCAGACATACAGAAGATTGTGCTCCCGGTTTGCCATGACGATGTATTGATTGATATCTTCCACCTTCAGCGGCTCCGGCGATATCTGAAAGGCGTGTTCCGCCTCAAACCGGGTCACGCTCTTTTCCAGACACTGGAAGCCATATCTGATAGTGTACCCTTCCGCTAACTTAGGCATGGGGCACCTCCTTCCTCTGTTTCAAAATCACAAAAGCGCTCTGGCTTCCGCTTCCAAAGCGTCCAGCTCCATCTCCTGAATGTATTTCCCGTTGGCATAATCGACGCTGTTTTTTGCCCGCTGCATTTTATCTTTCGCCAGCTTCTTCATCATCTTCGCCAGCGCGGGATCTGTACGATTTCTATCCAGACGGTGGTCGATGGAATCCAACCGCTTCTTATATAGCTCCACATTAGGATTGTCTTCTGCCAGCTCCCGTTCCTTTCTGCCTTTCAGATTCCCAACCTGTCTGCAACTTCTGTGCCGCTTATCTCCGGGAGCATAACCACCGCAGTATTTTGTTGGTCTGGCATTGATGGTCAGAAACCAGCGTCCGCAGGTTCGGCACTTTTTGGGAGCGTGTCCCACACACAGTCCTTCATACAGATCGGAGCGGAACATACCCACGAAAGAAACATAGATCATGTGCTTTGCGATTACTGGCGTCTTGCTGTCAGGCCGCAGCAGCGTCGTGTACTGGGTTGTGGCGTTGGTCATTGCCATCCAGGCAGCATTGTTCTCGAATTTTTCAATCTTCGGGAAGCACTCCCCAAAGAGAGTGGCAATGTTCTGGGGCGTTCGCTTGAATCCGGGATCGTTCAGCTTCTCCGCAAAGGCAAGCATGGTTTGCTGATATTGCTCCAAAGAGTATCCCAACTGCGCCAGCACCGGCAGCGTCCGAAGCAGGGTTTTGCCCTGTTCGTATTTTGGGTCCGACAGAATGTCCAGAGTGCTGCCGCCAAAGACAGTGCTGTATTCGATTGCGTTGTTCAGGTATGCTTCCGAGAAAATCCGTTCAGTCCGATCTTCCACATCAGGCACATCCATATAGGAAAAGGGCTTCACATCTTTCAGAAGCTTCGCAATCTGCTGGGCGCTTTCCCGCGCCGCCGAAAGCAATGCAGGATTTCCGGGGCCGAAAGTAAGAGAGTTTATCAGCGCATACTGCACCGTGCAGAGTTCTTTTAGTTTCTCAATCACTTCGGCTGGGATATTCAGGGCGTCACAGCCAATGGTGCCGCAGGGGAAGCTTTTCCCGGAGTAGAAAGCCAGTCCGTTCCAGAAGTCCAGAGATACCGCATCGTTCGTATTCATCATCACACAACCCTCCAAAATTGTTTTCGCTCATTATAGCACAAATGTTCTATAATTGGAAGAGGGTTTGTCCGGTTTTTTGAAATAGGCTTGTCCGGCGATTAGCCTGTTTTTTGAAAATTTCCCCATAACCATAGTGAGGAGGCAAGATGCCTGCCAACCCCAGCGGGTATTTTCCTCCCCAATATTTTTATGGAGGCAAGATAATGCGCGTATTTGAAACCATCAAGGCAGCTGTCACATTAAAGCAAGCTGCCGAACACTATGGGCTGCGGGTACTGCCAAACGGCATGACCTGCTGCCCATTCCACAAGGACAGGCATCCCAGCATGAAGCTGAATGGGGATTATTTCTTCTGCTTCGCCTGCGGGGCCAGCGGGGATGTCATCGACTTCACCGCACGACTGTTTGGGCTGTCGCCCTACGCCGCCGCACAGAAATTGAAAAGCGATTTTGGAATTGGTGCGGAACATGAACCGTTGCCGTTTCCCAACCATGCAGAGCCAACCCGGAACAGGGAGCGGCTCTGTGTTTGCGTTTTGCGGGACTATCTGCGGTATCTTCACATCTGGCAGCTGCGGTATCGTCCTGAGAAGCCGGGTGACCCAATCCACCCCTGCTTTGCCGAGACGATGCAGGCATTACCCACAGTCAATCACCTTCTGGACTGTCTGCTGGGCAATGATCGGCTTCTGGCAGAAGAGACAGCGGAGGTACTCTGCCGGGAGGGGCATATCCAGCGGCTGTCCGAGTATCTTGGGACACTATCAGAGAAAGGGAGGGATTGTGCATGAGCGGTACGCCGGAGTGGCTGGATGACAAGGGGAAGATCATCGAGCATAAATACTGTCAGTGCTTTCTGGAACAGCACCCCCTACTCAGCAAGGGAGAGGACTTCTTCACCACGGAGGGCATCGTCACCGATAAAGACCGGCTCCTGCGGGATGTGTTCGACGACATCAAGGAGCACCTGACCGGCGGACTGGTGACGAAAGCCAAAAATCTGCTGGAAGCCATTCGCATGGAGTGCTATGACCGTGGGGAACTGGAGAAGCATCAGGATCGCGTTTTTCTCGCTAACGGCACCCTGTTTCTGGATGGCAGCTTCGTGGAGGAAAAAGGCTTCTGCCTGAACCGCCTGCCCATTCGCTACAATCCCAACGCACCGCAGCCGGAGGTCTGGCTGCGGTTTCTGTCTGAACTTCTGGAGCCGGAGGACATTCTGACCTTGCAGGAGTTCATGGGATACTGCCTGATTCCCTGCACCCGGGGTCAGGTGATGCTGCTCATCAAGGGCAACGGCGGCGAGGGAAAGTCCCGGATTGGTGTGGTGATGCACACGCTGTTTGGCGCCAATGCAAAAAACGGCAGCATCGACAAGGTGGAAACCAGCGCCTTCGCCCGGGCGGATTTGCAGCATGCGCTGGTGATGGTGGATGACGATACCAAAATGGAGGCTCTGTCCTCCACCCACTATGTCAAGTCCATCATCACAGCGGAAACCCCTATGGATTTGGAGCGGAAGAAGGAGCAGAGCTTTCAGGGGGATATGTATGTGCGGTTTCTGGCCTTTTCCAACGGCGATCTGGAAGCGCTGTACGATAAGTCCGAGGGCTTTTTCCGGCGGCAGCTGATTTTGCAGACCAGACGGAAACCGCCGGGCAGGGTGGATGACCCGTTTCTTTCCGACAAGCTGAAACAGGAGGTAGAGGGCATCTTCCTCTGGTGCCTGGATGGCTTGAAACGCTTGCAATCCAACAACTACCGCTTCACGGTGGGCCAGCGGGCGGCAGAAAACAAGGAACACGCCAAGCGGAACGCCAACAATCTGGTGGAGTTTCTGCAATCCGAGGGGTACATCCAGCTGAAAGCCGACAGCACCATTACCTCCCGGGATTTGTACGCCATCTACCAGATGTGGTGCGAGGATAACGGCTACCGTCCCATTGCCCAGCGGTCTGTGAGCAGCTACCTGAAAAGCCACTTGGAGGACTACAATCTGGAAGCCAGCAACAAGATCACCAACAAATCGGGCAAGCAGGTCAACGGCTTCTGGGGAATTCAAGCGCTGACCGCTCCCATAATTCTCTGATGTGGAAAACATCCATCCCGATCCATCCCATCTATCCCCGGGGATGCTTGGGATGGATTGGGATAGAGGATTCCGGGTTCAACAGAAAAATGAAGGAGAAAGAATATGAAAAAGTACGAAGGACAAGAGTGGGCGTTCTTCCGCAACCGGGCGGGGCGCATCCAGTTCAATTCCGTATGCCGCAGCTGCCGAAACCACTGCAAGCAAAGCTTCCGGGCAGAGGTGTGCTCTTGCCGGCGATATGAAAGCAGAAAACAGCCGCGGAAAACACAGGAAAACGGAACGGATTTCCCAAGGCTTGTGGAAACGGGAAAATGATACACGAAACCGTAGGAGATTTTCACCCAATCGCGCTGGTGAGAAGGGTGAATCAGCTACACGGTTTCGTGTTTTTCTATGCCGTTTCAAAGAATCCTTTCCGAAACAGAAAAAGCAAACAAGGCATCATTGATGCAGACATCATGGGAGCCATTTCCATTGGCTCCAAATCCGAATTTACAATGAAAGAGGTATTTCTATGAATGTGAAAAATGAAATTAAAAGCATCATCGTCCGTTCCGGCATGACCATGCAGCAGGTGGTTGACCTGCTGTCTGACGAGTACGGATGGAGCGACAGTATTTCCAACTTCTCCAACAAACTGAGCCGTGGTTCCCTGCGTTACCGGGAGGCTATTCAGCTTGCAGATGTGATGGGGTATGACCTCATCTGGCAGAAACGGAGGGATTCCTGATGGAGAAACCTCAGTATGCAATTCTGCGTTTCGCCAAGTATAAGGGGCCAGAGATTGGCAGAATCGAAGCCCACGATGAGCGTACCAAGGAGAAGTACGCCAGCAACCCGGATGTGGACACCAGCCGCAGCAGGCTGAATTTCCATCTGGTGAAGTCCCACCGCTCCTACCGGGCGGAGGCGGAAAAACAGATTTCTGAGGCTGGGTGCAAAGCCAGAAAGGATAGTGTCCGGGTGGTGGAAACCTTGATTACCGCCAGTCCGGAGTTCTTCCAGGACAAAAAGCCTCGGGAGGTCAAAGAGTTCTTTGAATATGCCCTTGCCTTCATCCAGGAAAAACAATCTCCCGAAACAATCATATCCGCCGTGGTGCATGTGGACGAGAAAACGCCCCATATGCACCTTTGCTTTGTCCCGCTGACCCCAGATGGGCGACTTTCTGCCAAGGATATCATCGGCAATAAAAAGAAGCTGACCCAATGGCAGGATGAGTTCTGGAAGCACATGGTCAAGAAGTATCCGGATTTCGAGCGTGGAGAATCTGCTAGTGAATCCGGGCGTGACCATATTCCACCGAGGGTGTTCAAGGAGATGACCCGTCTGACCAAGCAGAAAGCCAAGCTGGAAGAATTGCTTGCTGATGTCAATGCGTTCAACGCCAAAGGCAAGGCATCAGAGATTGGCGTGCTGCTGGACAAGTACATTCCCGCTGTGGAGCAGATGCACACCACTCTGAAAAAATACAATGTGGCCTTCACAACCACGACTGCTGAGAACAAAAAGCTGAAAAAGGAAAATGAACAGTTGGAGCAGTCTCTGGATGAAGCCAGGCAGGAAAGCACTTTGAAGAAGCTGGCGGCTGCCAAGCTGCATCGGGATTATGAGGACGCTCTGGTACTGCTTGACCGGATTCCGAAAGAGGTGCTGGCGGAGTACGCGCACAGACCGCAGCCGCAAAAAAACGAAAAGAAACACAATCGATAATTGGGGAAAAGGAGATTTGCCTATGGGATATAGCCGCAAGGATGTAGAAGCAACGAAGAAGATGGCAAAGAAATTTGTCCGATATCAAGAGGGTGCCGAGCTGTACAGCTTGGGACTGACGAAATTTCAGGAACTGGCAAAGGAGGCGAAAGCGGTTTATAAAATCGACAAGGTTGTGCTTGTGAACTGCGAAATATTGGATCAGTACCTTGAAACATTCCGTGTTGCATAATCTGCGGAACAAAATTTAACAGAACAGATTTTTTCATCGAAGGGCTCGGTACAGTGTTGACTTTTTGTCATACAATAAGTATAATGTTGTCGTGGAGGTGTGAGGACAGCTATGGCAGATATGGGAAGACCGAAGTCAGAACATTCAAAGAGAAAAATACTGAGTGTTCGCATTGGGGACGCCTTGTATCAGCAGATTTGTTCTTACGCCGAACAACACAATACGAGTGTGACAGAAGTTGTCTTGCAGGCATTGGAGAAATTCTTATCCAAACCTGAATAATATCGAGCCCTTCTTCATTTTTGGAGGAGGAATTGATATGGCAAAGGCAAGAAAAGATTTGCGGGGAAGAGCCCTGCGAAAAGGAGAGATGCAGCGAAGCTCCGACAAGCGGTATGTATACAGCTATACGGACCCACTTGGACGGCGCAAGTATCTCTATGCAAATGACCTTGTGACCCTCAGGCAGAAGGAAGCAGAGTTAACCAAAAATCAGTTGGACGGTTTGGATATTTATGTTGCCGGAAAAGCAACGGTGAATTTCGTGTTCGACCGGTACATGAGCCTGAAAACCAATCTCAGACAGACCACCAGAAGCAATTACCTGTACATGTATGACCGCTTTGTTCGTGACACCTTTGGCAACAAGAAGATAGCGGATATCAAGTTCTCGGATGTGCTTCAATTCTATAACTGTTTGTTGGAGGAACAGGAAATCCAGATCAATACGCTGGAAAGCATTCACACGCTTCTGCATCCGACATTTCAGCTGGCGGTTCGTGATGACATCATCCGCAACAATCCAACCGATGGCGTTATGGCAGAGATCAAGAAGAATTCCGACCATAACACCGGTGTTCGACACGCGCTGACCATTCCGCAGCAGCGGGCGTTTATGGAGCATATCGCCAATCACCCGGTTTACTGTCACTGGTGGGCGATGTTTACCATCCTTTTGGGGACAGGCTGCCGCATTGGGGAAGCATTGGGACTTCGCTGGGAAGACCTGGACTATGAGAACCGTGCAATCAGCATCAATCATAGCCTGGTGTATTACCCGGTAGGCGATAGCCGCACCTCTGTGCAGCATATCTCGAAGCCAAAGACAAAGGCCGGTGAACGCACAATCCCGATGCTCGACTCTGTGAAGGACGCCTTTGAGATGCTGTGGGAGGAGCAGCAGGAGAACGGCTGGAACGACGTGGAGATTGACGGTATGCACGGATTTATCTTCTGCAACCGTTTCGGGAATGTCCCGAATCCCCAATCTGTAAACCGGGCAATCAAGCGGATTGTTGCCGATTACAATGCCAGTGAGGAAGTCAACGCCAAGAAGGAACACCGGGAAGCAGTCATGCTGCCTGACTTTTCAGCGCACCATCTGCGTCACACGTTCTGCACAAGGCTTTGCGAACAGGAGACCAACCTGAAGGTCATCCAGTCCATTATGGGGCATAAGGACATCAAGACAACGATGGACATTTATGCCGAAGCGACCGAGGAGAAAAAACAGGAATCATTTGAACGTCTGGCTGCGACATTGAATGTATTTTAAGAAGGGCTCAATGAGCCGTTTTGCCTGACAGCAAAATTCTTCAAAGGACAGCAAATTGACATCAAATGCGCGAGGATAATGGTGCGTCACGAAGCATGGTGAATCGGTGGATTCCCAGCAAAAACAGTACCGCGACGCATCACGAAGCATGGTGAAGGGGTCTCATCAATAATCCCCACCATGAAGCCCCTGGGCGGCAGCGACGCCCCCACGGCCGAAAAGAAGGAAGCATCTCCCAAAGCTCCCGAGGCCCCTGCCGAGAAGCCGGATTTCTCCAACGTGAAAATCGAGCCTCTCTTTGCAGAAATGGTAGACTTCGACACCTTCGCCAAGTCCGACTTCCGGGCGGTGAAGATTGAAGCCTGCGAAGCCGTGCCGAAGTCCAAGAAGCTTCTGAAGTTTATCCTGAACGACGGCACGGAGCGCCGCCGCACCATCCTCAGCGGCATTCACGAATACTACGAGCCTGAGGAGCTGGTGGGCAAAACCGCCATTGCCATTGTGAACCTGCCCGCCCGGAAGATGATGGGCATCGACTCCGAAGGTATGCTCATCTCCGCCGTCCACGAGGTGGACGGTCACGAGGGTCTGAACCTTCTCATGGTGGACGATCGGATTCCCGCCGGTGCGAAGCTGTACTAATTTTAATCATAACGGCCCTGAGAGGATTACCTCTCAGGGCCTTGCTTATATTTTACGGACTGTATTGGTCTTGCCATTTCGTAATGCACTGCCACCTTTGCAAATCAGTGCATATATACCATGTATGCAACTAGAGGTTACGAGAGAGCATATGAACACAAATCCCACTAGAATGGGCAGATAATTCAGACGCATCGGTATGTATGTAACTAAAGTTTTGAATTTTGTATAGGCATATTGATCCCAAACCCAAGAAACTAGATATGCTCCCAGCGACAAGTCTGCAATCCTAGCAAAAAATACTTTTAGCCATCTCGGTAGCGGCTGTGTAGGCAGGCGGAGTAAGAAAAGAAAGGTTAACACTGAAAGTATAACGCATTCAAATCCGAACCATTGACATGCGAGAAAGTTTTCAAGTCCCCCATCCTTGCACCGATAAATATTATAGATACTAAATGTAAATAACGCAATCAGCATTAGCGGAAAGGAGACGCGTTTTCGCAGAGGAGAGCCGAATTCTGATAGATATGCTCCAATAAAATAATAGGTAATCGGATAGAGATTTTCCCACCATGCGGGAATGAGTTTATCATAGGATTGGCTCATGCTTGGCTGTGCCCACCAGCCAACCGTGTGCCAGTCAAATTGGTTAAGTAAAGATGGCAACGTAGTTAATACAAGGCAGGTAATAATGAGTACTAACTTTTCTTTCTGGGAACCTAAATTTCTGTATATGAGATTCAAAAATGGAATCATAAGAAATAAGCCAATATACATCTCGATATACCAAGCATAGCCAGAAGCGCGAAAGCTTAGAATGCGGAATAGTGCCGCGGATATAGAAAACGTTTCGTGAACAATCAAATAACGATACGCCAGACACACCAAACTAGCCAGCAAATAAATAGCCAAGGTTTTCCGGATTCCCTTATAATAAGTATACGATAATTTCTTTTGGCACATCAAATATCCCGTTAGAAGTATAAATAATGGTACGCAGATATAAGCAAAGGTGCATAGAATTGTCATCGTATACATTCTTTTTCCAACAATAGGATGCCAGTAAAATTCGCTGTTTAAAAAGAAATGGACAAGAATCACCATAAAAATTGCTGTGCAACGAATGATGTCCAGATTAACATTTCGTTCTTTTTTATTCACCATATTTTCTTGAGGTGCCATCGCGCCTACTCCTTTTTTCCGAATTTCTCTTTCAGTTTCCGAATGACCTCTGCATCCACATTGGGGTCGAACTTTCGGGCCCAGAGCATTTTGCTTTCACACAGGGAATCGAAGTCTGACATCCGGAAAACGTAGGGGTCCCCCCGCTTCCAGTCGATGAGGCGCAGGGTCTGGTCCGCCGTGTCGTCGTGGGCGGGGTGGTAGAGGTTTTCCCGGAAGGGGGACTGGTCCAGAAGAGTCTGGAACCACACCTCGTCCCCGCAGAGGGTGTGCTGGAACCAGGGCTTTGTGTTTTCCCGGTTTTCCCAGATATAGTCCCCGAAATCTCCCGTGATGCTGGCCCAGGTCTCCCCCTTCTGGAAGGCAACCTGGGGATTGCGCCAGATGCCCAGCTTCCCCTGGACCCACACGGAGGCCCGGTCCAGCAGGTGAAGAGAGCCGCCTTTCACGGTATTCCACCGCCCTGCGGCCTCCTGGAGGAACCAGTAGTTCCGGACCCGGCCCTCATAGCCGAAGGTCTCGGATTCGTAGTTCACGAACTCCCGGCCCTGGTGGGCGTCAAAAAATGCGTGGATGCTATCCTGGCTCTTGATGGGCAGGTCCTGGGCGGAAATGAAGTGGTAGTAGTCGTATTTCCCCACCTCCCGGGCCTTTTCCAGCATATCGATCTTCACCTGAATCTGGGAGTAGCCGCCCCAGGTGACGCTTATGCGCTTCGTCAGATACAGGCCGCTGTATTTCAGAAGGCCCTCCAGGGTTTTGGGGTCAAAGCCCTTGTTTTTGATATCCATGTGGAGAAAAATATCGTTTCTCGGATGGTCCAGCATGGCAAGAAGGGTATAGAAGGTCAGGTCGCTTTTGTGGGCCATAATCATATAAGCGTGTTTGCCGGGCATAGGGAACCTCCTTGGTTTTCACGTTGAGAAAGGGGCGGGGTTCAGAAGCAGCCCCAGAAGCCGGTCGTCCCGGAAGGCCGGGTGGGTATAGGCGGCATCCAGAATGGCGTCCAGGTTGTCTGCGTCGTTTTCGATTTCTTTTGAGAACAGCTGGGCGGTCTCCAACAAATCCCCGCCCAGGTAACAGATGACAAGGCAGGCGGCAATCATGAATTTCACCCGGCTGTAGACGTCATAGTCCGACAGGGCCTGAAAAAAGTATCGATTCACAAAATACCGCCCCAGGGCCCGGTGGCCTTCCTCCCAGGATGCCGGCCGGGGGTTTTGAAGGCGGGCATCCCACCGGGCGGTGAGCCGTTCCAGTCCGGCGAAAAAGTCCAGGATTTCCCCCATATCTCCGGGTTTTGCCAGAGAACGGCCTTCTGTCAGGGCAGCTTCCCCGTCAAATTCTCCCAGCTCTCCTCCGTCCAGGGCGCTCTGGACCTGGCAGCCGTAGAGCAGGGCCAGGGCCAGACACTCCCCGAAGGGACGGTCCTCCGACAAAATGGCGTGCATGGTTTCCCTGGCAGTACGAAGTACGTCCAGGGCTTCTTCCTCCCAGTCCCCCTCTCCGGCCCCGGGGATTTCCGAAGAGCACAGGGCCCCGGTCTCATCGGCGAGAATCAGCTTTGCCGCCTGGGGACAGCTCAGCTCCAATCCCAGTTCCTGGAAGCTGCCGTAATCGTGCCGCAGCCGGGGAAAGTCCCGGCAGACCTGGCACAGGCACTCCTCCCCCAGCTCCCGCTGGATGCGGCAGAGGCCGTCGGCTTCCCACATGGGGCAGCGGCCCTCCTGAAGGGTCAGGGTCACCCCATCCTCCCCGTCATCCAGCACCTGCCGGAGCCTGTCCCCCAGGGCCCCCGGGAGACTGCGGTAAAAGGCGGCAGATTTTTCATCCACCTGGACCGTCCAGTCCTGGCAGCAGCTGTCGGGACAGTCCCCGGCCAGGCAGCGGAAACGGTCATAGTATTCCGGTTTGCAGATATTCATAAGCTCCCTCACAACAAATCCGGGCGCTGCTGCGCCCGGAAAATCATTTGTTCGGCCGGATGGCGCTCATAAGGTCCGCAGCCTCCTGGAGGGCCTGTTTGCTGCCGCTTACGGCCATCTGGAGCTGGGTCAGCTGACCCATGACCTGGTCGGCCATTTCCGTGATGTGGTCCGCGGCGCTGTTTACCTTGGCCGTGGCCTCGGTGAGGACCCCGTTGGCCTGATAGTAGAGCAGCTGGGCCTGCTGGCGGGCGTCCTTTTCCACCCGCTGGGCCCGGCGGTAGGTTTCCAGCTCCTCCGCCTGGGGGGCGGGAGCTTCGGGAAGCTGCTGGGGCTCCGGCTGGGGTTCCGGCTGGGACGCCAGCTTTTCTTCCGCTTCCTTCAGCTGGGCCCGCAGTGCCGCGCACTCCTCCCGGAGCGCCGCGCTCTCCGCCTGGGCAGATGCCACAAGGGCCTCCTGGGCTTCCTGCTCCCGGAGCTTTCCGTTCAGCTCCTCAATGCGGCCGCTGAGCTGGGCCACCTGGGACTGGTGTTTGTTATTCAGATATTCCAGATACTGCACAACGTCCTCGCGCTTAAAGCCGCCTAGGGCGCTGCGAAAATTCTGAGGTGCTGCCATAGCCGTTCCTCCCGGTGTGAAAGGTCATTTTTTGTATTATAACACAGCCGGGGCCGGAAAACAACCACTTTCGCCTCAGAAAAAATCTTATGCCCCGGACCAAAATCGGTCCGGGGCTTTGACCTCAGGAATAGCGCTGGTGGAGCTGGGCGACGAAATCCGAGGCGATTTTAGAAAGGTCCGCATCTGTGGGAGCGTTGCCCTTTTCATAGTCGTTCAGAGGCTCCATGGCGGCCCACAGGTCCTCTGCAATGGGGAAGCGCACCTCGTCAATCTTCTCCTGCAAAATGGGCAGGTCCTTGTCGGTGAATTCCAGGTTCCGGGCGCTGACAAAGTCCCGGCTCATGTACTGCTGTTTCCGGTTTTCCCAGAGGGCCTCCACGGAGCCCCGGGTCCGCACGGGCCAGCCTGCCGCCACGATGCCCGGGTTCTGCTCCTCCGGCGTTCCCTTCCGGTTTTTCTCCCACTGGGAATCCGCCAGCAGGAACTGCCGCAGGAAATCATAGGCCGCCTCCGGGTTCCGGCAGTCTGCGCCCACAGCGCCGAAGTAGGTAACCGTGGCAATCACGTCCCCGTCCTCGGAGCGCAGGGGGTACAGCTCCATGGGCTTTTCCAGCACCGCCGCCATGGCCAGGTAGTCCAGGGACCGATTCAAAGAGGCATTGTGAAGGGGGAAGAGCTCCCCGTCCATGCCCTGGACCTTTTTGGCATTTGCCAGGCTCAGCTTGGTGCGGTGGCGCACCTCCGTGCCAATGACCGTTTCCAGTTTCTGGAACTGCTCCAGGTATTCCCGGACGTCCTCGGCTTCCAGCTCCACTTCCCGGTCCTGGTAGTCATAGATTTCGGAGAAAGCATCCAGGGACCAGTATTCGGCGCCGCAGGCAAATTCCGGCTTTCCCTGGTTGGTCAGGTAGGTCATAACACCCTCCAGGTCCTCCCGGAGAATGCGGATGTCCATGCCTGCCTTCTGCCAATCCTGGGGGAAGGCGTAGTAAACAGGGAAGTCAAACCGAAGGGGCAGGACATATCTGGCCTTTCCCAGTTTGCCTGCGTCCATGACCTGGGTGTTGAGCTCCTCTTTCTGGAGGTCCGTATCCTTGTCATAGAATTCCCCTATATCCAGGAAGGTTCCGTCCTCCATGGAAAGGCGCATATCGCCGAAAAGGGGTTCGATTTTCTGGTAGGTAAATCCTGTGTTCCGATCCGTAATCAGAACATTGCTGGTGGGGAGCAGGTACAAATCAGGGCCCTGGCCCTGGGCGATTTTCTGCCGCAGGTCCGAAAGGCAGGCGGCCCGTTCTTTTTCCGATGCGGGCAGGATGTCCATGCGGATGGTAAGGTTTTTATGTTCTTTCTCATAGGCGTCTATGAGATTTTCCGCCACGGCGTTCATGCCGTCGGAAACAGTTTCCTCGGTAACGAGCCAAAGGGTGACATTTTCCTCAGCAAAGGCCGGCACAGCCAGACCCGTGAGAAGGCACAGGGCAAGAAGGCTGCACAGGAGCTTTGAAAAAACACCAAATACTGCTTTCTTCACGTGAAACCATTCCTTTCTTCTGTTTTATGGTAAGGTTTCTGCCAAATCAGGAACCTTCTGATTTCAGTATAGCAGATATTGGGGATGGGTCAAGGGAACCGGGGCAATCTTAAGAAAGTCTTAGTAAAAATATAACTCTTTTCTGTCTGCCGGGCGGTTTTCCAATGCCTCACCCCGTTCCTCTGGCCAGGGCGATGATGGCGTCGGCCAGGGCGTTGGCGGCAATGACTGCCTCTTGGTAGCTGTTTCCCGCGGCACCCACCTCCACCAGCAGAGCCCCGGGGCACAGGTCCTGGTTATACCTTGCTCCCCGCAGCTGCAGGGGCCGGGTGATTCCCGGGTGCTGGCGTTCCAGCTGGGCGTGGAGCTTCAGGCCCAGGCTGAGATTATGTTCGTAGGCGTCGTGGTTGGTGCCCATGACCACCATGAGCTGGGCACTTTCCTGACCGTCCACGGTGGCCAGGGTACGCATCTGGTGTCCCCCGGTGCCTGCCGCATCCCGGTGGAGGTCCAGCACCAGCTGTATGCCCGGATTGTCGGCCAGTATCTGCTCCATGGTCTGCCGGGCGTCCACATAGGAGCCGTTGTAGGATGGGTAGTCATGAATTTCCCGGTCCTGGATGACGCCGATGCCTGCGGCCTCAAGACGGTCCTTTACAATGGCGCCGATGGAGAGCATATTGTAGTTTTCATCCAGGGTGCGCCAGGCGGCGCTCTCCACATAGTCCTCCCCATGCCGGGTGTAGCTTTCCGTGGAGTGGGTGTGCAGAATCAGCACCGTAGGCACCGCCGCCCGGAGGTCCCAGCTCAGCTTCTGCCGGAGCAGGGCCGGGATGTCCGGCTTTTTCGCCGTGGCCCAGAAAAGGGAAACCTGGTCCTCGGAAAAGCACGGAAGGGGGTCCTCCGGAAGGAATTCCAGAGAAGCCGGCGGGGATTCCACGAAATCCGGGGAAAAGGCCTCCAAATATGGAGAAAACCGGACTTCTCGTCCGGTTTCTATAGAGATCAGTATGGCGGCGGTTTCGGACCTGGTCAGCCAGTCCAGGAGCCTTTCCGGAAGGCCCGACCCTGAAAGCCGGAGGCACAGCGACAGCAAAATCGCCGTAAGTCCCACCCGAAGCGACCGATTCTGGGTCATTTGCCCGCCTCCCCCATGTAAAATCATCCCGCTGCCGCAAAATACCATGCAGCCGCAAGCCCTTTTCCTCAAAAGGGCCCTTATGTTTCCTCCGTCGGTTTTTTCCTCCACTTTGGTCTGCTTTTCAGCTCCACCCGCAGGTTCCGGAAGAATTCCGTGAGCAGCGCTCCGCATTCCGCCTCCCGGACGCCTGCCTCCACCTGGGGACGGTGGTTGAATCCCATGTCGAACAGGGCGCACCGGGAACGGACTGCCCCGCACTTGGGGTCCCCGGCGCCGTAGACCACCCGGGGAATCCGGGCGTTTACAATGGCTCCGGCGCACATGGGGCAGGGCTCCAGGGTCACATACAGGGTACACTCCCACAGCCGCCAGCCGCCCAGGGTTTTGCAGGCCTCGTTGATGGCCTCAAGCTCCGCATGGCACAGGGCGTTTTTCCCCGCCTCCCGGCGGTTGCGGCCCCGGCCCACGATGGTCTCTCCCCGGGTGATGACGCACCCCACAGGCACCTCGCCTGCGTCAAAGGCCTCCCGGGCCAGCTTCAGGGCCTCGTCCATAAACCGTTCGTCCATTGCCATTCCTCCTTTTTCTCTATGGTATCACCCATCCGGGAAAAAGGAAAGTGGGAATTTCCGACGGGGTCATTATAGCACAGGCCCCGAAAGAGAATTGTCGTTTAAGGTCCGACAGCGAAAAGTCCGGGGCTATGGTATGCTGGAGCCAGAAAGGAGGGGGAATATGTTTGAATCGACCCTCTATTATGACCCCCAGCAGGCGCCATTCTGGCTCTGCCCGGACTGCGGCAGGGAATGCTACGGGGAAAGCTGTCCCCGGTGCGGGAGGTGGGAGACATGACCCTGGCAGACCTGGCACCCGGATACGAAGCGGCGGCGGAGCTTCTGCGGCGGCGGCTGGCATACCTGCGCCGGGAGCTTCAAAAAGCCCAGACGGCGGAGGAAATTTTCCATCTCAAGCGCCGGATTGCCGAGCTCAGCCCCATGCTTACGGAGATGAACGAACTGGCGGAACTCACCGCCCACTACTATGACAGGGGGTACTATCGCAGTGAAAAATATACCCTATGAGGGGCCCAGACTTCCTCCGGCGGTGCAGAAAAAGCGCATGGCCAACGCCATCCAAGGGGGCCTCACCCAGTGCCAGCGTGAGATTCTGCTTGCCTACTACGGCGGCAAGACCATGGCCCAGATTGCCCGGGAACGGGGCATCAACAAAAGTACCGTCTGCCGCACGGTACATCGGGCCGAAAATCGGCTGAGAAAGCTTCTGCGGTACTAAATAAAGGCAGCGGCATAGCAATTCAATTTACTCTTTTAGGAAATTCCTCAGCTTGTCAAAAAAGTCTCGCAGAGTTTGCCGCCTGGGGCGGCAAATGAAATTCAATGCGTTTTCTGCCGGGGCGTGTACCTGGCAGAAAACACATCTCAGGCTGCAAGTGTGGAATTAGTCCCCCCTTCGGGGGGACTAATTATGCGCGCAGCAGACTGCAAAAGTTTGTCGGAAAAGCCCGCAGGGGTTTTTCGACAGTCTAAAACGAACGATTGCATTATAGGCAATCGTTCGTTTTGTTATCTGCTTATAAAATCGATTTCACAACATTTGAAAATGCTTTAGTGCATCCATAATTGCAGCTTCCTTTCCCGGAGGGCACTGCGGCACTTTGGCATCTTCCTTCTTCGACAAATTATAGTTTTGGCCAACATCCAGACCGCACTTCCGCTTGACCTGGGAGATATACAGGCTGGACACCTTCAGGCCGTACTTTTCCAGCACATACTCCTTAATCTCTTCATAGGTAGCCTTGCTTTCCGCAGCAGTCAAATCCAGCTCGTCCAAATTCAACTCCACCTCGATATGCTGCTTGGTATTGAGTTTGGACAAAAGTACTACCGTCTCAACGGTATTACCTCTTTCCCACAAAACTTTCCTTACCTGCCTGCCGTCAATATAAATCGGAAAGTTAAATTCTATCGACTTCAACGGCATTTCCGATTCTCCATTCGGGTATATCTGGATTTCTTTAATGAGGTAAGTGATAAGGCTTTTCTTTTCCTCATCACTCATTATAGCATACAGTTTTCCAAAATTCTGCATGATTTTGTAAACATTATCAAGAGTGATTGCTTCCATCTCAATAGAGCTTTTCCTCAATTTTGCATCCTCAATGCGTTCCTCCAATTCTGCCATTGTATCATACAAAGCATCAAGCCTTAATGTCATATCATGGATTTTTCTCTCACGAAATCGGGCATCCGCAGGAAGATTATCAATCTCATTTTCCAAACGAGCCTTATTCAAGTCCACTTCTTTCAGCTTGTTTTCATAATTGGCAAGTTCTTTATCCACCGTGCTTGTATCTGTCTGCACTCCAATTCGCTTTTCAATCTCTTTGGCAAAATAAGCATCGCTTACCAGTTCTTTTACGGCTTCAACTACAAGCGGCTCAATGTCAATTTTACGCAGGGATGCTTTGTAGTCGCAGTGATGACCTCGCTCCTGCTTATTTCTGCCGCATATATAATAGTAAACTTCCTTATATGTGCCGTCTTTATTTGTCCATGCGTGTTTATTCGTGTACATCGAGCTGCCACAAATAGGGCATTTCAATACGCCAGTCAGAAGATGTGACCTGTCTTTGCCAACCTTTGACGGCTGCTTAATTCCTGTTGCTTTCCGCTTTGCATGAACTTTCTGCCAGAGTTCCTCGCTGACAATTCCCTCATGCTGTCCGTCCTCTAAAATATAATCATCGGTATGAACCTGCTTATATTCGTTTTTTGTTCCCTTGACCTTTTCCCGTGTCCTCCTGCCGTAAGCAATTTTTCCGCAGTAAACAGGATTGTCCAATATCTGCCGTATTAAATGGCTGCTCCATGTTTCTAATTTTCCGTTTTGACGGGGAATTTTCTTTATTCCTTGCAAGTTAAGGTATTTCGCAACTCCGCCAAGTCCTATATCTGAATTTCCGAATTTGTCAAATATAATTCGGATTGCTTCAGCTTCGGTTTCTTCTATTAAAAGTTGATTGTCTTTTAGATAATAGCCATACGGGGCAAAGCCACCGTTCCAACCACCCTGTCTTGCTTTTTCCCTGCGTCCGTTCATGGTCTGCTCGATAATGTTTTCCCTCTCAATCTCCGCAACAGCAGAGAGAACGGATATTAAGAGCTTGCCGCTTGTCTGGGATGAGTCTATTCCTTCCTCAATACAGATAAGGTTTATTCCATAGGACTGCACAAACTCCAGAGAGTTTAGGATGTCGGCTGCGTTTCTTCCAAAACGGGAAAGTTTATAAACAAGAATATATTCTATCTCCAATCCGTTTTTTATGTCGGAAAGCATTTTCTTAAATGCAGGTCGCCCCTCGATTGATTTACCTGACTTTCCTGCGTCCTCATAGATGCCGACAATCTCCATTTCCTCACGGTCTGCAAAACGCTTCAAACTGTTTTTCTGCCCCTCAAGGCTGTATCCATCAACCTGCATCTCGGTACTTACTCTGGGATACAAGACACATTTCTTTCCTTCTCTGTTCATTCTACCACCTCCGATAATTTAGGAAAATGTGATATGTACGGTTGCGTAAGCCTACGCAACACTATCCAATTCCTGCAAAACAAATCTTCCGTATTTTTCAACAATCTGCACCATAGCTTTGATAAAAGTATCGAAATTTTCCACTTCATCAACCTTACTCTCGTGCTGCTGTTCTGCATTTGTGGACGCTTTAACATTTTCCATCTGGCTACCTCCGCAAAACAAAGCGGCTGTATGCCCTAAATTATAGAGATACAACCGCAGTCTGACCAATGTGCAAATTTCTCCGTTTCCTCTAATTTGCACATTTTCCGTTGGGTCTGTTATTAAGTGAAATACTAATGGCAAGAGCCTTGTCAACTCTTGCCATTATGTTGTCGGGCATCAATCCCATATACTGTTTTAGTCTGTGTTTATCAATCGTCCGTATCTGTTCAAGCAGGATAATGGAGTCTTTATCAAGCCCCTCAAAATCATTTACTGCCGTATGTGTAGGTAACTTTGCCTTTGTGTGTACTCGGCTCGTAATAGCCGCTACGATTACCGTAGGGCTATGCCTGTTTCCTATATCATTAGAAATGATAAGTACAGGTCTTGTACCGCCTTGCTCCGAGCCGACAACGGGATTTAAGTCTGCGTAGAAGATGTCCCCACGCTTGATAGTCCTTTCCATTATGTGTTTAACCTCCTATCTGGATTTAGGCAGGGGCTTCCTGCCTATGTAGCAGCCAGACACAAGGAAGTATTTAAGGTCGGGAAAGCATTAACAAAATCTCTGTTCTTATGACCGCCTTATATCTGGCTTTATGATAGGAGCATCTCAATTTGTCCTCGACACCCCGAAATGCAATGCGTCTTTGACGCAGGGAAGTCGCCAAACGGTCAGCAGCGAACTGACGCCACGGGAGTTCCACCCCAACTG
>DSLFC04101__coassemble_473_pt1 | contig 27997 bp, 25 predicted proteins | sample DSLFC04101__metabat2_low_PE_021 | metagenome-assembled genome bin DSLFC04101 | reverse complement strand
GGAGGACAAGCATTTTATTCATATCTAAAGACAAGGAGGAAATATCATTGATCTCAAAGCGGATATCAATATTATGCTCTCTGGCAATCTGGTATTTTTGATTCAAAAGTGCATCAATTAAAGAATGATGGGAGTTTACTGGGAAGATTCGCAGGGTCTGGTGTCCAAGAATATCTTGTACATAAATTTGGGCATCATTTGGCTTGTCTTGAACCAACAAGCCTAGGATTGTCTGTAACTGACTACGAAACTCGTGAGTTGCCGTCCGCTGCGCCTGATACCCTTTCTCCAAGGCTTGAATATGGGTGGCCTGAATCTCCATTTGCTGATGCATCAAAATGATTTCCTTTTCCCGCTGCGCATTTTTTTCCATCTCTTCTGTAAAATAAGCAACACCAACATTTGCAATTGCAAGAATTCCACAAAACAAAACAACTGGAGCAGAGACATCTGCTGCATCCTGATAGTTCAAGAACACGGCATATAAGATCATAACAGATGCAAATGGAAATAGCAGCGACAGCAAAAGCCATTTTCGCTGAGTTGACTGAAACCTTTTGTATCTCCAAAAGCGATAAAACAGCCAAGAAAGAAATAATGTCACTAGCTTTCCGATAGACACAACCATTGCGTAAAGCCATTTTTTCCATACCAATTGCGATGCGCTGAGGTTCAAAAGTGCGCTAAAGCCGTAAAGGGAAATTGTATCGACGATGCCTCCAATTATTAACCAAAGCATAGATGCGAGCAAATGTAGATACCATTTCCCTTTGTACAAAACACATGATACCACAAGATGGGAAACAACTGTCATGGTTAGTTTAATGGGCGCAAGCAGGCCAAGATGTAAATAAATTTGACTAAATATCCACAAAAGTGTTAGAGCAATAACACTTCGTTTGGCAGGTGGAGTCAAGCGAAAAATTGCTCTGCAAATGAAATTAAAAGCTATTGTTTCCAACCCCGTCCAAAGGGCGGTTAACAGATAATCCATTCACTTCTGCCCCTTCCAAAGCAAGTATTGGTTTTTCAGTTGGGCATAGTTTTTCTCACTTACGGGAAGAACAATGCTGTTATCCAGAGTGATTCCTTCACCCTTAAATCTTAGGATGCGGCGCATATTGACTAGATAACTTTTCTGTGTCCGCAAAAAGCCTCTGGGGGACAGCTGGTGCTCCAGACTGGTCAGGGATATAAAGAGTTTATACTGGCGGATATTACCAGTATCATCCTGAACATATATAATGGCAGCGTGCTTTTGGGATTCAATATAGAGGACCTGCTGAATCATCAAGGTAACAGTTTCTCCAGCATGCCGGAACTGAACGGTCTCCTTTCTTTCTTGTAAGTAAGCAATCCCTTCCAGTAAGTATTTTTCTAACTTGCGAGGAGCGTCGCTTTTCAAAAGATAACGAAATGCCTGAACTTCATATCCTTCGGGAGCATATTCAATGTAATTTGTCAGGAAAATCAAAACAGTATCCTGTCGAACTTGGCGGATCTTTCTTGCAATTTCAATGCCAGAAAGTGTTTTTCCGGAAAAGTCAATATCCAAGAAGCAGATGTCGATTGTCGAAAAATCTTCTCGGGTTAACTGATCTCCGTCCGTAAAAGCCTGAACAGATACACCAATATTGTGCTTTTTTATTATCTCCCATATTTGTGTACGTGTTTGTTCCAGGAAAATCGGCTCGTCATCAAATAACGCAATATGAATCATATCAAATGTCGCCCCCATAGTTTGGTATGAATAACTCTTTTTTTCTGCTTTATAATTTTCAATCATATACCCAATATTCCGTTTGTCAAAGATTAAGCTGTGGGACTTTGGTATAATCATACCATATATGTCAAACGATTGGGCAAAACTGAACAGCGAAATGGTATTATATACATTGGTTGGGATCCTATGATTTAGATGCCCGGATAAAAGAAGTGCGTGAAAAGCGTGGAGTAACTCAGGCCGAACTAGCTCAGCGAATCAACCGCAGTGTTCCTACTATTAGTAGCTATGAAACCATGCACAGACGACCCGACGGATGTTCTTGTCAGTATTTCAAATGCATTAAACGTTCTCATCAACTACCTGCTCGAGTGGGAAAGCCCAATGTGCTATTCTACGATATGCTTAAATGAGAGGCAAACAAGACTACTGGATTTGCTCTTTCGAGAGCTTACGACGCCAACAAAAACGGATGGAAACTTCTCCCCTCAGCAAATGGAAATTCTCAGGGAAATAATATTGTTCTTTGAATCTGAATAACCCCAATAAGATAACTTAAACATTTTTAGCTGGACAGCAATTTAGCTGCCCAGCTTTTTCCTTTTTCGTGCAGCAGAATCTCCATTGTGTGCGCTATAAGTTGAAAAACCATAAAATTATGGTATCTTTCTTATTAAGAAAGATACCGTTGGTTTAAGCCCTGCTTGACACAACAGAAAGCGGAATCCATTGCTACGTCAAATTCGTTTTAAACCGGGGCGATTCCAATGTTTTGAATAGCAATTTGAATAAACGCTAATAGAGGAAGCTATAACGCTGGCTGGCTCAAGTTCATACTTCAATACATAAATGGTAAACCGCATTTAAGCATGGTAACTGAGATATTGCCGGAAGCAACGCAGTAACTTTATGATACTGACAATGGGAGGTAGGATGAGCAATGATTGTGTTTAATGCTCGGTGTAGAGTTATGCACTGGACTGCTTTGATTACTTCCCGTTTTTGGAGGATGCGGTTGAAATTCAGCAGGCTAGGCGCATAGTCTCTGCGTTACTCTCCAAGACTATGCGCTGCATAAATTCATCAAACAAAAGAGCGTTTTATAAATCTCTCCGCAGACACCACATATAAAGTTGATGCTAAAATTAGTAATACTTCCGATCCTGTTAAACTAACAATATCTGATTGATATTAAAGACATCACCACATACTTTTACGGAGGTTTTAACATGAAAAAGTTCTTATCCCTTGTGTTTGCTTTACTCATTCTGACAACTTGCGTGTGCATTCCTGCTTTTGCAACAGAAGTAGAACCCTATGCGGTAACAAGACATTGTACGGAATGTGCGACAGGTACTGTCACTATGTATGAATCTCGAAGATATGAACACGACGAAACCTTCCCGTGCGACCATTATGCGAGCGGTGAAGATGTTTATGCCGTCTATGAGGTTACGATCCGAGAATCTTGCGACAGCTGCAGTTATTCTTCGGAATACTCTTATGAGGATCATGTCTTGCGGTATTGCCGGGGACATAACTAAGTCACCATTACGCAAACTTAATTTTTTCTAATATCTCCATTGCATCATAGTGAGTTTGTAAACAATATGCGTGGGGCCGGTCCGCCGCCGGACTGGCCCCACAGTTTTGTACAACAAAAACCACCGGCAGTGCCGGTGGTTATGATTATCCAATCAGGAGATGATTTTATGGAAACTTGGATTCTGGCTCGCCAGGGAATTTTTCGGCGGCGGCGCAGCTCGCTTCTGCTCTTCTCGGTATTGCTCCTGTCCTTTGCCTTTGCGGTGATGATGCTCTCGGTCATGGGCAGCATGAATCGCACCAATACGGAATATCTCAAGGACACCTACGGCGCCTGGTATGGAGCCATTCCCGATGGAAAGAAAGGCGACCGAGCTTTCCTGGAGCGGCAGGGCTGGCTAGACCAGCTGGGGGAAAGCACCAATTACGGAGTGGTCGTGGGCGCGGCACCAGTCTGCGGCATTGGCACAGTGGACGAGACCTTCCTGGAATTGGGCCGCATCCGCCTCCAGGAGGGGCGCTTGCCGGATGAACCCGGTGAGATTGCCATGGAGGCAGATGTGCTGGGTTCCCTGGGCTATGATCCAGTCATCGGGCAGACAATTCACATTTACATCGATATCCCGGATAATCAGGCTTCCGATGATATTTTTTACCGTGTAGAACGGGAATTTATCCTGACTGGTGTGTTGAAAGAGTATGCACATACCTGGATTTTGAATCCAAACGCCCGGAATCGATTGCTGAACAGTGCAATTATTTGGCCAGAGGACTTTGATTCCATCTTGGAAGAAGCCCAGGTCAAAGCCGATCTCTTTCAAGCCACGCTTCGTCCGCCGGTGTCCTCCTATTTCTACACGCCCATTGCGGGGATGGAGGAAAACGCAAAGAAGGCAGTGGACGATTACTTGTCGTCCTCCCGTAGCGGGGCAGAGGACCGTCGTGGCTGCGTCAACCTCTCTGCCGAAGCGGCATACGCCCTGACAGACTATAACACCTTTTATGTGGGGCTGATTCTGCTCATTGCTCTGCTGGCGGTGGTTGCCATTTACCTGCTGGAACTTCAAACTGACGTCCGACGAATCGTCCGATTGCGGAGCATTGGGGCCTCGAAAATGCAGATTCGACAGCTGCTGTTTCTGGAGACCCTTCTGCTGGCGGTTCCGGCGGTGGTGCTGGGCACGGCTATGGGCGCTGCCGGAACCGTGGAGCTTCTGCGGCTCATGGTATTTTCCGGCTCGGTGGACGTAGTGGTGGCGATTCCATGGGGAGCCGTGGCTGTGACGGTGCTTCTCTGGGTTCTGGGCGTGGCGCTGATGCGGATGCTCACCTTCCAGGTGGCGGTGCGGACACCCATGACTGGCCGCATGGGTCTGGAAACGAAACAGCAGCGGCGCTATCATAAACTCCAACGGGGCTTTGCCTGGGCGCTGTCTGCAGCGCTGTGTCTGGTGGTCACATACTCCGTTTTAAAGTATCAGTACCCTTCCCAGATGTACGATTATTATACCAGCCAATACGCCTATTCCATATCCCGCTCCGGTACTGCTATCTCTCCTCTCTTTGCCGAAGGGGAGACACCACGGGTCATTACAGATGAGGAAACGGAGCTGCTGCTGCAAGTTCCCGGCGTCACCGGACAGCTGGGGATTACCAGTATGAACGGAACGCTCAGCGGTGAGGCCGTGGAGGAACAGGAAGCCCAGGTCTATATGGTGGATGCCGACCAGTGGATGGAACGAAAGGGCGCTTCTGTCTTTGAGGGTGTCGATTTGGATGCCTATCGCCGGGGCGACGTGGCCGTGCTGGTGGTGGCCGTTCAGGAGGACGGCACTGCGGGCATCACCACCACTGTCCAGACACAAAATGAGGCCGGGGAAACGGTGTATTCCGATGTGACGGCCACAGCCGAAGTCACTGCAAAGCCGGGGGATACCCTGGCGCTTTCCCTGGATGCAGCCATCCGGCAGGAAACAGACGGAGGGGAAACCTTCCAGCCTGAAACACTACATATCCCCACGGGTGTGGGGGCTGTTGCCACGTATGGCGCAAAGGAGCAGAATTTTGGCCTGCCCTTTGGAATGGACTTCCTCTATACGGTCCTGATTTCCCCGGGTTATGTCCAGCGGGTTCTGGACACCCTGCCAGAGGGCAGCCAGATGGATTCCTATTGGGCTGGCGGTAGGATGGGCTTTGAGCGGATTTATTTGTTTACGGACCTCAATGCCGAATACCTCTCCACCGACAACGCCATGACCCAGGTTGCTAATCAGTACAACCTGACCATGGGCAATATCCGAACGATGTACGCCGCCAGTATCCAGGGGTATCTGCAAACCATGCTGACCTTGACGGGCAGCGGCGTGTGCATCGGACTCATTGCAGCCCTGATTCTTTTCAGCACCATGGAGCTGGAAGCCCAGCGGGAGCGGAAACGCTACGGCATCCTGCGAGCTTTGGGTATGTCCCAGCGGCAGCAGAATTTGGCCCAGGCTAAGCAAGCAACGATTCAGGCCGTGACGGCTATTGTAATAGGTTGTGGATTCTATGTAGCCTTCGGTGTGCGGGACGCAATTCTAAACTACCAGCAGCAGGAGGCTGCCGTCCCAGCGTTGGGTCAAATCCTTGTGTCCCAGCTTCAAACTCTCCGCTACACTTGGTTCTTCCCGTTGCTATTGCTGGGTGAATTTCTCCTGCTCTTTGGCCTGTACTTTGGAGCCAAGGGCAGATTGTACAAACAAGATTTGATGGATATGCTCTCTCAGGAGCGATGAGGTGAGACTATGGGGATCATTCTATCTGCACAGAACATCTGTAAGACCTACTTTGCCGCCTCCGGAGAGGTTCATGCGCTCAGCGGCGTCAGCGCCGACTTTGAGGCCGGGCTCTTCTACGCCATCATTGGCCGCAGCGGTTCCGGCAAATCCACTCTGCTGCACATTCTCAGCGGCCTGGATGCGCCCACCTCCGGCAAGGTAATTCTCAATGGCGAGGACCTCTACGCCTACCCCGACGCCAAAATGGCGGCCTTCCGCCGCCGGAATATGGGCTTTGTGTTCCAGCAGTTCAATCTGCTGGACGAGTACACGGTGCTCAATAACATCGCAATGCCTCTGAAGCTGGACGGGAAGAAGCCGGACAAGGATTTCCTCCGCCAGGTGACGGAGCTATTAGACATCGACGATAAGCTGAAAAAGTACCCTAATGAGCTCTCCGGCGGCGAACAGCAACGTGTGGCCATTGCCCGGTCGGTTTTGGCCAAACCGCAGCTTATCTTTGCCGACGAACCCACCGGCAACCTGGACAAAAAGAGCGGCGAAAATACCGTAGCTCTTCTGCGGGACTGTGCCACTCGCTTCGGCCAGACACTCATTATGGTCACCCACGATTTGAACGTAGCCTCCCTGGCCGACCGGGTCATCCAAATCGAGGACGGGAAAATCCTCCCGGCCTGACTCTGACCATAAGGACCGCAAAATAGGTATGGTGTTCCAATCGTCGCATTTACTCTGCTTGTTGCTGCGTTCATTCCTGTGACTGCACTGGCAGCATCTCCCAACTATTCTTTTGAGATCATGTTCCCTGCCTTAGGTTTTCAATTAAACTCCTGATTAGAAGTTCCTGAAGCACTCTAAAGTGGCTGGAACGGTACACTCCTTCCACTTGCCTCCGGGCCTGCTACAAGCTGTCAGTAGCAGGGAGCATCGGCTGACGGCACAAAGTTTGGCAAGACAAATTTTACATCATCACAAGGAGAAACTAAGTTATGAAACATGTAAAACGAATTTTGGCGTTGATTCTCGTTATTACCTGTATGGTGGCCAAAAGTGCAATCCTCGTATCTGCCACTTCCCCCGATGATACTATATCCGTTGACCAAAGCAGTGCCGCTGTGATAAGTGAAGAAAATGTCCCGTCCGCTGAAACAGTGGCACGTGTATACGCCGAGGTGCTGAGTGGTAACATTACAAACCATCAGGATGTACTTGCTGTAGCGTTGGATCAATACGCAAGGAATACTGTGAATGCACCGATGCGATCAAAGGGAAATGCGCACACTGAGAATGAGTCCCTTACAATTACTCAAGTATTGGAAACCCGTATCAACCCGAACGATCAATCCGAGGAGAGCCTGGTGGCCGTCACTGGCTTGCTGGTTGTTGATGAAAACTGTAATCAAGTTGATGCCGCAACTATTAGAACTGTCTATATGCAAGGCAGCAGCTCAAATACTACCTATCAGGTTTATGCCACTCAGACGCTATATGTTTATGAAAGTGTGGATAGTTCTACTTACCCAACGACAATTATGTTAAAAGCAAAATCAATGTCTGCCAGAGTCGTTTACGGCTCCTCCGCAACCACTTCTGTAACATTACAGCAGAAATATACATTCTTTGAATCTGGACAGATTCCGACTGTGATGAATTATTCAGGTATTATCACGAATCCGGTGAATAACAAGGATTATTCCTACACACCGAGCAATACAAGCTGGATTACAGTCGGCGGGAAAAACGATGCATTCCAAAGCTGTGCGATTATCAAATGCAACGGAGTATCAATGGACATCTATTGCAAGGTGGAGGCATCCTCTCCGCCGCAATTTAACAATTAATGTTTGATATTATAGATTTACTCCAGTTTTGCCAAGAACGAGAGGTGACATTATGAAGAAATCGTCCTTCACAGTTGCGCTTCTTGTTGCGATGTTTTTGCTGCTTTTTGCTGGCTGCACGCATTCTGCTGAACCAATCACACCTGAGAGCGCCCTTGCTTTTCCCGGTACCCAATGGAACATGACTCCGGAACAGCTCATTAAGGCTTTATGCCTGAAAAAGGGGGAATATCAGGTGTTCGAAATTCCATATGGGAAAAGCGACGATGCGTCTGGTCCTGAGGGCATCTATGGGATACATGTGACCGACATGGAAGTGTTTGGTAAAAATGGGCAAGTCGGATTTCGCTTCCTCGACTTTACCGGGTCAGGAAACTACGGCTTAGTCTATATCGTTGTCGAATATCCGGAAGATACCGATATGAAAGCGGTAAAAGACGCAATGATAAAAGCCTATGGTGAGCCATCTCCTTACGACAGTGCGCACAATGGTACAGATTACAGGAAACATGTAACGTTCTGGAACTCCGAGGTCACAGAATACGACGTCCTCAGCCAAAAACAAATTCAGACGCTCCCAGAGATTTCGCTTGCGTCCCTTCAGAGGCGCCCTCTCGCACATGTATTCTGGAGCGACGAAACGGAACTTGCTTTGATCGGTACCCAGACTTCCAACAATGGGCTTTCTTTCTACAGTGCTTTGAACGAAATGCTTAATTTGAAAATTGAATGAAAATCTCTGGCTTTCAGGCAGCGCATCCTTTCGGAAAATCCACGTCTATATCCGCCCCCGGATCGGCAGCCCCTCGGTTGACTGCTCTATTGCAGGGCGAGAGCTTACAGAATCGTTTATTTTGATGAAATAACAGACTGAAAACACCACAGTCCTTGATCATTTTTTGGAGGCCATATGTAATCGCTCAATAATCCCCTGCCTAGCATTTTGGTCAGTGCTGTGAGAAAATATCCCGGAGTCTAAAGACGTATGGTGCATTTGTCAAGAAAATGGATTGGGTTAGTGTCACATGGGAGACGTGCTAGCAGTAGGGGATGCTTATCAAGCACAGCAAGGGGAGATGTTCATTAAAGAGTGTAACAGCAGCGGGCTGATAAATCGGACGTTTTACCGGCAGCGCGGTATTTCTGGGAAGAGCTTCTTCTACTGGCTGCGGAAGATACGCAGCCAGATGGCAGAGGTTACGGCTCCGCATTTGGTACAGTTGGAACCCCTTTCCCGAACAGAAGATGTCCTTCAAATCCAGTATCGTGGGGCAGAAATGAAGCTTCCTGCCGGTGTGGATCTGGACGCTGTGGCTGCGCTGCTTCGCTCCATTGAGTCCCCTATGATGAATCCGAGAGTCCGTAATTACTACATTGCCTGTGGCTATACCGATCTTTGCCTGGGAATCGACGGACTGGCCGCTGTGGTGACCCAGCAATATGGAAGTCAGCTGAACGAGGAAAGTCTGTTCCTGTTTTGCGGCAGACGAACATAACGAATCAGGGTGTATTTTGTAAAGGAAGGTTTTACCCCTTCACAAAATACACATGACTGCGGCTCATTTGTGGCAAAGTGAAAAGCGGTTATGGGAAAGGAGTAAAAATTCCGCAAGTAACCGCAACCGAAGCTACGAAAGGAACCTGTATGAAATCTTTATACGAAGAACTGGGCGGCACATACCAGCAAGTTGGAGATTATTTCATCCCGGATATTGAACAGCCCGAAAGAAACTATGAAATCGGAAGGTATGGCCGTATGCGTCATCGTTATCTTAAAGAACATCGCAAAATCCAGTACACAACCATGATCCTCGATGGTACGCTGTATGACCACCTGGAAGAAATTGACCAAATCCGTAACGAGCGTATGGAATCTTTGGTTGCAGCCATGAAGAAGCAGCAAGGCATCACTGAAGAGCTAAAAGCCAGAGAAAAGCTTGCGTGGGTAGGTGCTATGAATAACATCCGCAATGCTGCGGAGGAAATTATCTGTACCAAGGTGATCTACGCATGAAATATGCAAATTATTTCCGTGTTCTCAGCGAACATATCCAGTCACAGTCGCTGAAACTGGGGGATGCAGAGTCTGTGTTAGATCTGCGCTATGAAAGCTATATCGATTTGCAAGGGTATGATAACGAGCAAATCAAAGCAGATTTCAACAAACTGTACAGCCTTATGAATGGAACGCCTATCCGGGAAATGGACAAGATCATCTATCCGATATGTACTCTCTGTAGAAACCATGAATGATCTGGTTTTATTCATGGTGTTCAAGTTGGAATTCATCTGAACCAAGAAATGAGTGAATGAAAGAATGGTGCACCGTTTCGTGGTACACCATTCTTTGCATACTCATGCTTGTTTCTCAAATGCAAGGAAATGTTGTATCCATTTGAGGCTTCTATTTTGGCTTACTTAATTACTATTCAAAAATCTTGTCAATCGCATCATTGTCCCAATAGTCTCCGATACGTGCTTCATAATCATAATGAGTATCAGACAGGTACAAGACTGAATTGGGCTGCTAATGCTATAGTTGTTTTTAGTGTCTTCGTTTGCTTGACATATGTACTACGCTGTCGCTTTATACTTTTTTGACCTTTAATATCCTAAATATACAAACAGTTTTGCTGATTTTAATTACTATCCACAATTTTTTACCTATTTCTTGACAGTTCGACACTTGGAATATAAAATCTATTAGTAGAATAATAAGGTGTTATTCTGTAGAAGCTTCATCAATCAAAGCTTCATTTATTCCTGGGGTACAGGTATCATCTTTTGGTGCCGACATACTTGCCAGTACTTTCATTTTTTCTAAGTCACTTAGTTTTTCTTCCATCTCTGTGCAGTCATGATTTAATAGAGCATCTCTGCCAGCAAACATCTTCAACTTAGCGACCATGCTTTTTAGCAACGCAATATCAGCTGCCAATTCATAAGCAGAAATATGTTTAGCAATTGTTGTAATTGTTGCGTGTTCAGAATGTCTAAAGTACCGTTCTACTCTTTTCCGCAACCGCTTGTTTTTTGGCAAGAATTTTTTGTGCAGAAGCGAGATAATCATTGCCAGCTCTCTGCCGTGAAGTACAATAATATCTTCCTTAATGGGAGCATCCTCCTGATGTACAAAGAACGGATACAATTCCTTGATCTTTCGTTTTGCTTCATCGAGTACTTTTATCAGCTCTTTTGCTGTAGTCTTTTTCACTTTGTCATAGACAAACCGTTTCCGGATTTTTGAAAACCAGGGGAGAACCAACGAAAAAATCGCCCAAAGGCCCAAAAAGGTGAGAAGCACCAAGCCAAATGCGAACCAGATGTTCATACCTGTGGATACAATTTCGTATTGCTTTCCTTCTATGTCAAGTTCATAAGAAGAACCCGACAGCAACTCATAGAGTAAGCTGGTCAAAACCCCGGATATTAGTGCAGAAATCTGCCCCCAGAGTTTATTCTCGAATATTTTTTCATCATTTATCATGTATCCACCTTCGCAGGACGTGCTACGTTGTTGCAATAGCAACAACTATTTTGAAGAAAATTTATGCAGAAAATGCTGTGACTAGACCGTTATTTTGATAAAATCATAGTCACGAGCATAATCCACATACTTTACATGCTAATCGCCATTCTCCTTGGGATTCCGGCAGGGACGGCGAGGGAGCTGAGGTCCTGCCAGCTGCGTATTCTTATTCTGAATTGCATTAAGGATAGGCTCCTTGCATCCAATCAGGAACGCAGCTACCTCATCATCGTCATGATCTTCCAGATAGTCTTCTACGAGAGCGGAGAGCGCATTCACAAAAGTTGTGCAATTGGCTGCCATAGGGGACTTGCCTTCCAACAGGGAATACATGACATAGATATAAACCAAGCCGAAGCCACTGACGCACTTCTTATTTTCGTTGAATGCGCGGATAAGAAGATTCAACTGTTTGATAGAAGCATATTTTGCCATGTCCTCGTTTTCGCTGGGGGCATCCAGAATTCCTGCGATGAACTTTTCTGCCTTATGTACCACGAACCATTTTGTGCGCTTTGCAAAGAACTTATCGTTTTCGGCATCATAAATAGTCCTGGTATCGCCATCCGGATTTGACTTAGCTACTTCCTCAAGTAGCGTCATCATGTCCAGCGGCTTTAGTGCCTCTGCTGCAACATTGTATCCCTCGCTGATACGGATGTACACACGAAAGAGAATCTGCCTCAAGTCCATAATTTACCTCCTATGCTTATTTGAATTTTTGCTCTCGTACATTGCTTTATCAGCATCGGCATTGTACCATGTTCGCAGGATTTTGTAAATTGGAAGGCTATACAGTCATTTTTTGACTCAAGAATAATTATTCCGCAGTATTTCAGAATTTTCCCAACTCCCCAAAAATTGCAAGAATTGAGGTTTTCGGCATGAAAGTCACTGAACTTAACGAGGAACTGATTAAAGAAATAGAAAGCACATCCCTGTACTTAATTAGAGCGATTAACTCCTATAGGAATAAAATAGAACATAAATTTACACACAAAAAAATCGGTGCCAGCATGTCAACGCCGATAAGCCAAAGTACTGTGTCAAAGATGTTGTCAGAGTCAAATGTTGATGAATCGGATGATCCATACGGCAATCTGTCTGTTACAGAGGCTAAAGAATTATGTGCAGCAATGGGAACAACACTCGGTAATGTGTTGCTTGAGTACGAGCAGCATATTGCACAAGATTCTAAGGTTTATGACAAAAGCAATTCTCAGGAATATTCTGCGGTAAAAGCAGACCCAGATATTCCTGAACAGTGTAATAATATTCCAGGACAAGAAATGACCATATATCCAGCTTGCCTGTTTTCCGAAAATGATAGTCTTACAAACGACATCAGTGATCCAATGTTTAGACCATGGTTTGGAAAATACTATTGTTATTTTTTCAGCACCGTGTCTGATGAATCTGACTGTTTCGAAGGGAAGCTGGAAATCCCGGAAACTCCGGGTAGCGGCTGCTGCCATGTTCGTTTTGGTTTTGTTTACAATCAAGCAGAAAACTTACGGAAAGATTATTATGGACAATTGGTTTTATCTAAAAAGCAAGACGGTGGTGCATACTGTACATTAATAAATCATGATGATCAAGGTGAAATTACTTATTTGGTCATGGCAAACCCAGCGGTAAACAACAGTCAGGTTTGCTGTGTTGTAGCTTTTGTAGCAACAATTTCTGCGGGTAAAGGCACAAAACGTCCCTGTGTGGAGAGAATGATTATCAGCCGGGTGCCTTTAGATGGAAAAGAATTTGAAATAGCAAAGGCTCATCTCTTATTCAACGATAAGTATATTCGTATTACAGAGGATAACTTTCGTAGGTTGCTTGATCACAAGGACCTTCCGGCATCTTTTAAGAAAAGATTTGCAGGCTTTGAAAATCCCTTTGATGCTCCCTTTCTTGCCGAATACCTTCCCAAGATGGCTATTATTCCTGAATCATGGGTAAAGAGTTTAACTGGTTATTCGGATCGAGAACATCAAAAGATTATTGATCTAATTCGCCTCTATTCAGAAGCACCTAAATACAATAAAATAAGGCAAAAAACTTCAGAGACCGATATTTACAATTTGTTTAGGCATAAATATAAAACTAGATCCCGTGCAGTCAAGGATAAGGTAAAATAAGTTTCGCAAATTATAATGGATAAAAAGAGACATGGTTTGCAGATCTCTGGTAGAATGAAGTTGCAACACCACCATTCTGAAAGGAGACAGCAAACCATGTTTCTTTGTTTTTACGAAATTTATTCTACCTATTACAATAAGTTTGGACAGGAACACCAGGCAGCCAGTCCGGTGTCCTTTCCGTTTTTAAACGAATGAGTCCAAGTAATAGTTAAGAAAAAGGAAGTCTTATACAGTCAGTTCTGATTCTTACGAACACCCTTAGCCTGGTACCGCCAAAATAAACTGGAATGTACCCTAAGCGGTACGCAAAGTTCCAGCCTGAGCAGCCCCCTTTGTTCTCTTCCTTTCAGTATAATATCCCGTTATCTGGTTAATAGATATAGGCTTGTCATTTTTCGGACTACCCACCAAAGAAGGTAACTGACTTCGGCTAAATACGAAGTCCGTAAGGTAGTAACTGCTGCTGGCATAGTAGCGGTTGCGGGTCACGCACTGGTGACGCACAATGGCTTGCAGGAGCCGCAAAGTTTTGATCGCCAGGCATACCGTAGACTTTGCCATATCCAACCCCATCTCGGCAATCCTCCGGAGAGACGGAAACGCACGGCCTTTGCGACCGGCACAGCGGTACAGATATAGCAATGCGACAAAGGTAGCGGGTGTCAGGTCGTAGGCAAGAATGTCCCGGCTGACCAGAGCATAGCCCCCTTCCCGGCGAAGCCAGAGATAGCGGTTGGAGGTGTAGATCAGATGGTTCTGTTTCTCGCCGAAGTGATAGCGGTTGCTCTTGAGCAGGTAACCCTGGGTGCAGAGTTCTTTCACAGACTTCTGTGCGGTGGTAGTGCTGCACTTGCAGAGCTTGGCCAGAACGGCAAAGGAAACGGTCACATACCGTCCCTTCCGGCCTGCCAAAAGGAGCAGGACAAAGGCCACCCGCTTGGTGGTATAGGATAGAGCAGTATCGGTAATCAGATTGTTGGGCACGGTGGCGACAGGGTGCAGGTAAGTCATTTATACAATCTCCTTTCAGCAAATATCGGTAGATTACAAAATTCCCAGGGCAAAGGATGGTGCATTCAATGTCATGGGGATATCTATTTCAGGGGCTATATTGAGTGGGAATGAGCAAAAAAGTGGATATGAGGGCCCGGCAAACCCTTGAAAATACTGGCTTTTTGATTTTCAAATTCCCCATTTTATAGCAGATTGATAGCACCTCCTTATCATAGCACTCGCCAAATCCCGATTTATTAAGTTTGAAAAGAAAAATCGGGTGGCTTGCGAGTAGCCTGAAAATACTCATCTTTTTATTCATAAAAGGTCTAACTGATTTTTGCTGATCAGTTAGACCTTTTTTATTTTGCGCTATTCATAAGTAGCTTTTGATTGTTTCATATGTCAAACGGAGTTGGTTATAATAAGGCCAGTTTTTATCTAGTCCATGGTGCGAATAGTTCTTAAAATTACAAGTATCAAACTGACGATAGTAGTCTGATGCTGGACCAATATATATGGGCTTGTTGCATTTTAACGGAGTGTTATGAGTTTTAAACTGATCGCAAGTAATATCAATGATTAATCCCCTTACAAGCAACCATGTATGAGACTGGAGATTATCCGGATCGTTAGGGTCATCTGCATAATAAGTTCCGTTGACAAGTTCAATAGGTTCTATCTGGTTTTCAATTAAATACTGTGCGAGCATATCGCTGGCATTCCCACATTGACCGTTTGGAAATTTTCTGAAAAATTCATCGGGTTCGTTGTTGTCTTTGGCTCTCTCAATGGCATTACGGAAGTTATAAACCAATTCCTTAAGATTCATTAGAAGCCTCCTTTAGAGTATCAACAAGCCCGTCACTGAATTGCTGAGAGGACACCTTCACATAGTTCTGAGTCTTATCAAACTCCGGGTAGTGGTAACGCCAACGGTCATAGTCCTTCTGGAAGATTTCCCTGGCCTCCAATTTAGCCGCCTGTTCCCGCCAGGCCCAGAGCATCTCGTGCAACCGGGCAGCGTCCTTATTTTTACAAGAATCTACCCGTAAGGCAAGCTCGCCGTCCTGCTCCGTGACTTTCAATCCGTAGTTGTCCTCCAGGGTGAACAGGGTATGCATGAGCCCCACATAGGAGTCTATATCCGGGATGGAAAGCGTATGGGGTGATACATCCAGTACCTGGGCCAGGGCGGTAGTAATGTCTGCCTTTGGGGTTCTTGATCCTGTTTCGTACTGAGCAAGGCGTACATCTGCAGACTTCTCCGGGAAGTCCAGTGCCATACCGAGATATTCCTGTATATTAAGCATTTCGGCTTAATATTAATAAACAAAAAACTGTCGCAATCCGTGGTTATACATCCAGGAAAAGTGGCGAACGAAAGTGAGGAGGCATTTGTGGAACACAACATCCACCCGCAGCGGCCATCAACCAAGAAAGGAAGGTATTTTCAATGCAGGCACAAAACTTTATGCACGTGGAGGAAGTGGTCTCGGAACTATGCATCTCCGAGTCCCACGCCTACAAAGTGCTCCACAACCTCAATACCGAACTCCGGGACAAGGGTTATCTGACCATCTCCGGGCGGGTCATCTGGAATTTTTTCATGGAGAAGTTTTGCTACGGCAAGACGGATTGCTTGCCTGTGCCTAAAATAACAGAAACGGCCCGAGTGCCGCTATGGAGAACGAAGTAGCAAACAGTATGTACCAGCGGTCAGAGCTGGACTGGCTGATCTACAATGATCCGCTGGCTTATGCTGAACTGATTTTGAATGGTGATCCAGATCTGTATTTCAAGGCTGTGCCAAAGAAAACTCCATTAGATTGACAAAGAGAATCTGCCAGAAGCAGTATCCAAAAGGTGTGTTTCTGGCGGATTTTTTCTTTCTCTCTAAAACGACTCTGAGTTGAGTTTTTCATGAAAATGTGATAAAATAAATCCAAGTATTTCTTGCTTTGGATGTACTAAAATGGCGATTTGTTATGACCGCTTATTTCATCTGATGATTGATAAAAAGATAAGCAATTCACAGCTAAAAGAGTAGGCCGGTTTTAGTGCCAATATTATTACCCGCCTAAAGCGTAACGAGTATGTTTCCATTGAAAGCATAGAACGGATTTGCCGCGTGTTGGAGTGCGGCGTGGACGATATTCTGGAGTTTGTTTCGGAGGAAAAGAAGTATGAGCCTGAGTGCTAATGTAAGCGAAAAAGCCGCCCTGATCTGGGCGATTGCCGATAAATTGACCGGAGTTTACAAGCCCCACGAATACGGCGAGGTCATTTTGCCGTTGACCGTGATTCGCCGGTTTGACTGCATCCTGGCGGATACCAAAGATGCTGTCCTGGCAAAGTACGAGACAGTGAAGAATCTGCCCATGCGGGATGTATTGCTGCGTAACGCCTCCGGCAAGGCATTTTACAACACCAGCAAGTTCACCTTTGAGCGGCTGCTGGACGATCCGGATAACATCGAAGCTAACTTCCGGGACTATCTTAACGGCTTTTCCGAGAATGTTCGGGACATTCTGGAGAAATTCAAGTTTGACGGGCAGATCACCACCATGGCAAACAAGGGAATTCTGTACATCGTCATCAAGGAATTTACCTCCCCCAAAGCCAATCTCCACCCGGATGTGATTTCCAATCTGGAAATGGGTTACATCTTTGAGGAGATCATCCGCCGTTTTTCTGAGTCCCACAACGAGGACGCCGGACAGCACTACACCCCCAGAGAAGTAATCCAGCTGATGGTAAACATCCTGTTCTATGATGACAACGATGTTCTGTCCGGGAACAACGTGGCCAAGACCATCTATGACCCGGCCTGCGGCACCGGCGGTATGCTGTCTGTAGCGGAGGAATATCTGCACAAGCTCAACGCCTCCACGGAGCTGATGGCCTTTGGCCAGGAGCTGAACGACCAGACTTTCGCCATCTGCAAAGCAGACATGCTGATTAAGGGCAACAACGCCGACTTTATCAAGGATGGCAACACCCTGTCCGATGATCAGTTCCAGGGACAGACCTTTGACTATATTCTCTCCAATCCCCCCTTTGGCCGGGAGTGGAAGAACGAGAAGGCCAAGGTGGAGGCAGAGTCCAAGCGGGGCTTTGCCGGGCGGTTTGGCCCCGGTCTGCCTGCGGCCAGTGACGGGCAGATGCTGTTCCTGCTTACCGCCATTTCCAAGATGAAGGAGCCCAAGGACGGGGGCAGCCGGATTGCCATTATCCACAACGGTTCTCCCCTCTTTACCGGCGACGCAGGCAGCGGCCCTTCCGAAATTCGCAGATACATTCTGGAAAACGACCTGCTGGAGGCCATTATCGCCTTGCCCAACGATATTTTCTATAATACCGGCATTGCCACCTATATCTGGGTGCTGTCCAACAAAAAGCGGGGCACCCGGCGGGAGGGCAAGGTGCAGCTGATCAATGCCAACGGCCTGTACGAGAAGCGGCGCAAGGCCCTGGGCAACAAGCGCAACGACATTCCGCAGAGTGCCATTGCGGAGATTACCCGGCTGTACGGTGACTTCGTAGAGAGCGAAATCAGCAAGATTTTTAATACCGCCGACTTTGGCTACACCAAAATCACGGTGGAACGGCCTCTGAAGGACGAAAACGGCCAGCCCCTTTTGAAGAAGGGCAAGCCCCAGCCGGATGCGGATTTGCGTGACACGGAGAATGTGCCCCTGAAAGAGGACATCCAGACCTACTTTGAACGGGAAGTGCTGCCCTTTGCCCCGGATGCCTGGATTGACGAGAAGAAGTCCAAGGTGGGCTACGAGATTCCCTTCACCCGGTATTTCTACAAGTACGAAGCTCCCAGACCCTCGGCGGAGATCATGCAGGAGATCTTGGCCATTGAGAAGGAGCTGGACGGGGCTCTGGCGGAGGTGTTTGGCGAATGAGCGAAATGAAAGACAGCGGGATTGAATGGATTGGGGAGATTCCGAAAGGTTGGAAAGTTTCGAGAATAAAGCAGTTGTTTTCAGAAGTAAATGATCGATGTGAAAACGGCGAAAATTATACTCTGCTTTCTGTATCTGAATATTATGGAGTTGCTCCCAAAAGTGAAAGAATAAGTGACGATGATATGCTAACTCACGCAGAAACCCTTGATGGATATAAAATCTGCAACGAAAATGATTTGGTAATGAACATTATGTTGGCTTGGAAAAGGGCTTTGGGCGTGAGCGAATATACCGGTATTGTTAGTCCAGCTTATTGCATCTATCGTGGAAAGCAAAATATGTGTGCCAAATATTTTCATTATCTGTTTCGCACGGATGTGTACGCAAATCTTTTCAAACAATATTCGACTGGTATTATTGATTCTCGTCTGAGACTGTATCCCGATAAATTTTTGTCCCTTAAGTGCCAAGTGCCACCATTAGGTGTGCAGCGCCGCATTGCCGACTACCTCGACCGCAAGTGTAGCCAGATTGATGCCATCATTGCCCGGCAGCAGGAAGTGATCGAAAAGCTGAAAACCTATAAGCTGTCCGTCATCACCGAAGCCGTTACAAAAGGGCTGAATCCCGATGTACCCATGAAGGACAGCGGGGTTGAGTGGATTGGGGAGATTCCGGAGCATTGGACAGTATCTGTATTGCGTTATGGATTAGACAACATTCAAACGGGACCCTTTGGAAGTCAACTCCACGCAGAAGATTATATTGAAGATGGGATTTTTGTTATAAATCCCGCTAATATTGTTGAAGGGTGTATTGTTCCTGACAATCGGTGTTCTGTTACTGAATCAAAGGCTCAAGAATTATCTCGACACATTCTTGATAAAGGAGATATCGTTTTTGCGCGTCGTGGAGAAATGGGGCGTTGTGCTTGTTTTAGCGGTTGTTCTAAACAATACCTTTGCGGAACTGGATGTATTAAAATACGATGCAATGCAAACTTGATGCCAGAGTTTATTTCTTGGTTTCTTCAGACATCATGTGTTAAGCAATATCTCACATTAAATTCTGTTGGAACTACCATGGCGAACTTAAATACAACAATCATTTCGGGGATTCCGGTTGTGTACCCACCAATGTCTGAGCAAGAAAGGATTGTTAAATATATCAAAAATAAAATCTATGAGATTGATGATGCTTTAAAAAACAAGTTAAGTATTGTTGATAAATTCACAGAATACAAGAAATCCCTCATTTATGAGGTTGTGACCGGAAAGAAAGAGGTGTAAACTTTTTGTCAATTAAAAAAGAATTTCAAAAGTTAGATGCTGTATGGGGGCCTGGTCAATACATCATGCTCAGCGATGAGCAGTATGCCGATTTTCGTCCTTTGCTACAAAAACTGTTAAACGAAGGATATATTATACAAGATACTGAAATTAATAATGCCGATAATGTTTTTGTGAAAACAAATCAATACAATTTTTTTCTTGAAGATCTCAAGAAAAACAAATGGAATAAATGCGTGCAAAATAGCGTAGTAGTTTCAAAAGAGATTTTAAATTGGATATTTGGAATTGTAGCTGCTATCATTGTCGCATTAATTTTATATTACTGTTTTGGCATAAAAAACTGATTTATTTGAGAAAGCAGGTGCGCCTATGCCCGACTTTGACTACAAAGAAAAACGCTTCGAGCAGGACATTGCAGACTACCTGACCACCAGCGGCGGCTATCAGAAGGGTGACCCCGCAGCCTTCAACCGGGAAAAGGCACTGGATACCGGTACCTTTCTCTCCTTCATCCAGACCAGCCAGCCCAAGCAGTGGGAGCGGTTCCGGAAAATCTACGGCCCGGACAGCGAAAAGCAGCTGGTGGATCGGTTCTGCCGGGAGGTCAAGCAGGTCGGCCTGCTGAAGGTGCTGCGCAAGGGCTTCACCGACCGTGGCATTTCCTTCCGGGCGGTATTCTGGAAGCCGGAGACCTCTATCAACGAAACCAGCCAGACCCAGTATGCCGCAAACATTCTCCACTGCACCCGGCAGCTTCACTACTCCCTGAGCAATGAAAACAGCATTGACATTGTTCTGTTCCTCAACGGCATCCCGGTGGTGTCCATGGAACTGAAATGTCAGTTCACCGGCCAGAGCGCCGCCAACGCCATCCAGCAGTACAAATTTGACCGGGCAGGCAAGGACGCCATTTTTGAATTCAAGAACCGGGTACTGGTGCACTTCGCCGTGGATCTGACCCAGGTTTACATGACCACCCGTCTGGAAGGAGCAAAAACCTACTTTCTGCCCTTTAACCAGGGCAGCAACGGCGCTGGTAAAGTGGGCGGTAAAGGCAACCCCATCAACCCGGATGGCTACGACACCGCCTACCTGTGGGAGAATGTACTGTGCAAGGACCGTCTGTTGGAAATTCTCCACAAGTACCTCCACCTGCAGGTAGAAAAGGACGAGAAAACCGGCGCAGTAAAGTCCGAGCGGATGATCTTCCCCCGGTATCACCAGCTGGATGTAGTGACCAAGCTGCTGGAAGATGTGAAGGCCAACGGCTCCGGAAAAAACTACCTCATTCAGCACAGCGCAGGTTCCGGCAAGTCCAACTCCATTGCCTGGCTGGCTCACCGGCTGTCCGGACTACACGACGACCAGGACGAGAAGATTTTCCAGTCTGTGATCATCGTTACCGATCGCCGGGTGCTGGACAGTCAGCTGCAAAACACCGTGTATCAGTTTGATCACGTCCAGGGTGTTGTGGAGAAAATCGACAAAAACGCCCGGCAGCTGAAAGATGCCATTGAGGCCGGGACGGGGATCATCATTACCACATTACAAAAGTTCCCGGTGATCTACAAAGAGGTGCGCTCCGGTAATAAGCGGTTTGCCGTCATCGTGGACGAAGCCCATTCCTCCCAGACCGGTGATGCCGCCCGAAAGCTGAAACGGGCCTTGGCAGATACGGACAAAATTCTGGAAGAATACGCCCAGGAAGAGTACGAGGAAGAAGCCAAGCGTAAGGATGACGAGGACAAGCTGCTGGAGGAACTGGCTGCCCATGGCATTCACGAGAATCTGTCCTTCTTTGCCTTCACCGCAACCCCCAAGGAAAAGACCCTGCAGATGTTCGGCCAGCGGGACGAAAACGGAAAATATCACCCCTTCCATGTGTACTCCATGCGCCAGGCCATTGAGGAAGGGTTCATTCTGGATGTGCTGAAAAACTACATGACCTACAACATGTATTACAAGATTGCCAAAGCCATCCCTGATGATCCCCAGTTGGACACCGCCGCCGGAGTGCGGGCCATCCGGCAGTTTGAATCTCTCCATCCCCACAACATTTCCCAGAAAACCGCCATTATGCTGGAGCAATTCCGCAATGTCACCCGGCACAAAATCGGCGGCAAGGCCAAGGCCATGATTGTTACCCCCTCCCGGCTTCATGCAGTACGCTATCTGCTGGAGTTCAAGCGGCAAATTAAAGAGAAGGGATATACCGACCTGGATGTGCTGGTAGCCTTCTCCGGAGAAGTGGAAGATAAGGGAGAGACCTACACCGAGGAGAAGCTGAACAAAACAAAAGCCGGCGAGACCATCAAGGAGAAAGCCTTGCCGGAGGCGTTCCATACCGACGAATATGGCATGCTGATCGTAGCAGAGAAATATCAGACCGGCTTCGATGAGCCATTGCTGCACACCATGTTTGTGGACAAGAAGCTCTCAGGCGTCAAGGCAGTGCAAACCCTGTCCCGGCTGAACCGAACCACCCGGGGAAAACAGGACACCTTCGTGCTGGACTTTGTCAACTCTGCCGAGGATATTCGCAAAGCCTTTGAACCCTACTATGAAGAGACGGTTCTGGAACAGGAAACCGATCCCAATGTGGTGTATGATCTGAAAAACACGCTGGATACATATCAGGTTTACCAGCAGGTGGAAATCGACCGTTTTGCCGACCTTTTCTACTCCGGCAAGGAACAGTCCGGCAGCGACCTGGGGCGGCTGCAGGGGGCGCTCCGTCCCGCCCTGGACCGGTTTGCAGCACTGGAGCCGGAACGGCAGGACCTGTTCAAGTCCACCCTTTCCCGGTTCAATCGAATCTACGCTTTCATCACCCAGGTATGCCGTCTGTTCGATAAGGAGATTCACAAGTTCAGCGTGTATGCCAAATTCCTTGCCATGCATCTTCCCAAAGGTGGAGAAAACAAGGTGGATGTAGATGACAAGGTGTTTCTGGAATACTACCGTCTGGAAAAGGACTTTGAAGGCGGCATCACACTGGAAAGTACCCCGGAAGGATTCCGTCCCATTACCGGCGAAGCCGGACGTAAGGAGAAAAAGCGTGACCCCCTGACGGTGATCATCGATAAAATCAACGAGAAGTACGGCACCAACTTTACGGAGATGGACAAAGTCCTGCTCCAGATGGAAAATGACTACGCCGCTCAGGACAAATGGCACAGCTACGCCCAAAACAATGACCGCAACACCTTTATGCTGCTCTTCGAGAAGGACTTCCCCAACATGGCCGCTGCCCGGTATGAGCAGAATGAGGACTTCTTTGTAAAGATGTTCTCTGACCCGGATATGATGCGGCAGGTTATGGAAACGGTGGGGACGGTGCTGTATGAGAGGCTGAGAGGAGAATGTGGCAGACTAGCATACCTGTGACGTATATCCTGAGGAAATCGATGGATTGAAGCGGGACAATGGAGATGTGGAGCGCAGCGTATTTTGGCATAAATTGCATTATCATTTTTTGATTTTTGATATATAATATAAATAGGGGATATATATTGGGCTGATATAAGGAGAAATATCATGGAAAAAGTTATGAATGTTGCTGCATACATTATGAGTAGATACTTGGCGGAATATAAACAACCAATTGATGAAATGAAACTGCATAAGTTGATGTATTTTGCCCAAAGAGAATCGTTTATCCAGACCAATCAACCTCTCTTTGATGCAACATTTTATGGGTGGAAATATGGTCCTATTTTGAAAGAGATTCGTAGTGCATACAAAGATGGAACAATTGCATTAGCAAAACCACAAAAGTTTAATTGCGATCAAACCCCCCCTGTTTGATAGAGTTTTTCAGGATTATGCTGGAAAAGATTCTTGGAGCCTTAGCAGACTGACACACGGAGAATTATCTTGGAAAAATTCAAGATTGGGAATACCCGAAGAAGCAAATAGTGACAATCCTATGAATACAGCTGATATTCAAAAAGATGCAGAAAGGATAAGAACTCGTAGAAGTATGCTGACTCAATTAGGTTTGGTATAAAGGATGGTACCCTATGCGAATTACAAAAGAACAACTTGATATATTGGAACGATTCGCCTGTGAGCGATTGAGTCAAAGACCAGAACACAAAGATTTATTAAAAAATTTTAAGAACGAAAAAGGTAGCCTATTAGTTGACTACTTGAATAAAAGAGCATGGGAAGAAGATGAAAATGGGATTACTGCTTATTATTTAGTGAAGGCTCCAGATAATCAGGTAGTAATGTTTTTTTCTTTGAAATGCGGTGCTCTTTTTGACCCATTAGATGAAGCCGGGATGAAACAAAGAGTCGTTACGGCAAAAGAGCTATTACAGGCAATTCAAAATGTTAATAAAGATGGCGAGGAAAAATTATCGGCTATACAGCTATTGGAACAATACCGAACTGGTCAGGACATTTTTTTGGATGAAATTCGAAGAGTGGTAAAAAACGGAGCCAAAGCTAATCGTTTTTTGAGTTTGCTTAATAGTGATAGAGAACGAGAGGGAAACAAGCAGATTATTAGAGTTGGTCATACATATCCCAGTATCGAGTTGGTGCATTTCTGTACCAATGATAATGCAAAAGCATTTTGGAAAGAATGTTCACTAGGTCACCCCATGGGCGAAGTGCTGTTTTGGAAATATATTGCACCTATTATCTATGAGATACAAAATCAAATTGGATGCCAATATGCATTTTTATTTGCAGCAGACACATCGGAAGATGGGTCTTTGATTAACTATTATAATGTTTCTTTGAAATTTGAACAGCCCAATAATGTTGGAACAAGTAAACCAAGTTATGATTTATGCTGTGAATTTATGTGTCAAGAAATTAGCAACTTAAAGAAAAATCGCCAAGAATATTTTGATAATTTCAATCCAGATATCGGTGATGTCATTGCATAAGGATGGATGTCAGGTTAAGGGGGCTGGTAACACTTGGGCAAAACTGTCACAAGCCGTAATTAGAAAGAGCCTGCCGATCTTGCATGCAAAATTGCCATCAACTAGCAATCCGAACGGTTGATTCATGGGGGTGCCGGGAAAATTCATCTCTGCAAGGATAATCCTTACGCCATGCTCTTCTGATACCTGTACCAGCGATGTCGGAAGGATAGCTTGCTTCATCTGGAAAAGTGTTATACGTTGTGCTATAATACTTTTAAGCCACCCAATCGTTCATCTCAAGCAAAACCCCTGATAGGATGGCCCGGATAGATTTTTGATAGCAAAAGTCCGAATAGACCTTAGGATAAGGATAATCTGCATCAAATAAAACCACAACGAATTAAATCCTCTATACAAAAAAGTTTAGAAATGGATTTAACTCGGCGAGTGGGACTGGTGGCGGTACAGACAGTCATTTTGAGACAGAGGAAATGCTGGGATAGATGGGGACAAGTTTCCTATCCAGATATCCGTTGGATATCAAAGATAGCAAACTTGTGCGCCGCAGGCTGGGGGCAGTGCCCCCAAACCCCCGGTCTCCGACCAGAACGGAACATGTCTTATCGGCCACGCTCCTGACTTTTTTCGGGTGCTGCTCGAACTGCCTTTTCGGCATCGTGCTGCTGCCGACGCACCTCTTTCAATTCCTTCTTTACGGCTTGCTCTGCCTGAAGCTTCTCGTACCAGAGGGCACGGAACTGTTCCGCCTTGGCAAGATACGCCTTGTTGTAGATCCGGCGGTCTGCTGCCTTCTGGCAGTTGTAGGCGATGCGGCTCAGTTTTTTCCGGCTCTCCCGGATACTCTCCAACTGCTTTTTCAGTTGGGTTTCCCGGTTGGAATTCCAGGTCAGTTCCCGTTCCAAACGGGACAAATCGTTGACCCCATCCCAGGTCTTTGCGGTCTGGATCAGAGCCTCCCGGATGGCGCAGGTGTGTTCTTTCTCTACAGAAATGGTCTCCCGTTCCCGCTGAATGCAGTCATACTCCAGCCGGGAATCCGGGTCACAGCCGCACCAGCGCAGATAATTGCCATGGCGCTTCCGCTCTTCTTCGGATAGCACAGGGTTCAGATAATTCTGCCACCGCTCCCACAGGGCATCCAGCTTTTCTGCTTCCATAGTCAGATCCCGCTCCAGATAGGTGGTCTGGCGGATCAGAAAGCGCAAGTCCGAAAAGTCTTTTTTATTGTACCAATCTCCCAGCTGAGCCCGGATCAGATGCTCTGCCTGGGAGATTGTTTCTTCTGCCTTTTCTGTATTTTTCAGCCGCCGCTCCCGGAGCCACTGAATGTATTTTCTTTGTTCCATCCCTTGTCCATTATCAGCGCCAAGGATAGCGGCATCCTCTGCTGGTACGGCTTTTTCACCGCCCATTATGCGGTATAGTTCCTCCGGTGCAACATCCAGCGTCCGCAGCCGGAGAGCCTTTTTTGCACCGGGCGGGAAGAGGCTTATTGTTTTCCCCCGGCGAACAAGACGAATGCCATGATCCTGATACAACTTGGCTTTCAGTTCCTCCAGGGAATGGCAATGGGAAGCGGCGAGAAGAAGTGTTTCTTTGAGTTTGCGATTTTTACCGGAATAGTGTTTTTCCCGCCGCTGACGGGCAATGGCGTTGTTGTCTTTTTCCGTCAGTCCATGCTGACGGGTATAGTTCAGAAGCCAGTCATTACAGTGATCCCGAAATTCCGGACTGTTCTGATGCTTTCCCCCGGCGTTGATTTCACAGGGGAGGGTGATGCCAGCTTCGTTCTTCATCATCCAAGGCTGTTCCTCTCGGCTGCATGCTCGGACGCTGTTGATGCTGATATGAATGTGATCATTGTCCGTATCCCGGTGAACCGCAATCAAGGCATCGTATCCTTGCAGGTTCTCCCGGACAAAGGCTTTCCCTTCGTTCAGCAGATCTTCCATGGTCATCCGGGGACGGTCTTCCTCGGGATGGGAAATGATGTACTCATGGCTTTTCCGGTCTTTGCGGCTCTGGTTCTTGTGAAATGCCAGGTTTGTGCGGCTGCAGGCAAGGGCCCACAGCTGCGGGTCATCCTCGGTGCCCTGGGCGGAAATGTAGGCAACCGCATAATTCTCCCGCTCCTGGAGCAGTCCATATTCATCCAGGATAGGTTCGTAGTGGCCGGTTCGGGAATCCTCCTGATGCTTATAGCTGTAGTATTCCAGCACATCCGTATACCGGGCGTTTTTACTGGTTCGATGTTTGATGATCGCCATTGAGTTTTGCCTCCAATGTTTTCAGCCGCTTGGAAGAACGCTCCAGATAGCGGATGGCTTTGACAACTTCCAGAAATTCCTGGGGGTAAAATTCCCGCAGGCCCTCGTTGGGTTTTATAATCATTTTGAGCATACCGCCGATCCGTCCCATCTCTGCATACAGTGCATGAAGTGTCTCACTGTCCGAAGTGTTTTTTGGATTGCCATCCTCTTGGACAATCTTGCCGGTAAGGGCGGCTTCCCGGATAAAGGTGCTTTGATTTTTGCCGGACTGACGAACCCGCTTGCGAAGCTGTACCAGTTCGCTGTCCGTAAAACGTACCAGAACACCGTTCCCACGCGTGCGGCAGGTAGATTTGGACTTAACGACTTCCGAGGAAGCTTGTTTCGCAGTGGGTTGCGGCTCCTTTGCACAGGCTTGAGTGGCCTGTGCCACAATCTCTTCCAGACTCAGCTCTTTTGGCGCTGCTGCCTCTTCCGGAATGGGCTTGCCCAGCCATTCCTCCAGGTCTTTGGGATTACTTTTCTGGTAACTTTGTTCCAGCCCGGTTCGCTCTTCGTTGGGCCGCAGCCCGTACCAGATGTATCCGTCTTTGTAAATGTACCAGCCCAAAGGCAGAGCCGGATTCTGTGCTTCTGCCTTAGCGATTTTCTTTGCCATGTCCCAGTCTGGCAGCTGGGACTTGAGTTTGGTATTCCAGAAGGCCATTCTTTTGTTCTCCTTTCAGCTTACATAATGTTATGGGGCTACCGTTCCAGTTCTCTCCTAATGTTGGGACTTTGACGGCGCTGGGCATTTTCCTGGGCTGCTGCCGCTGTGGCTTGGGCAATGATTTCGTCCAGAGTTTTGGGCTTTTCCTGCTCTTGGGAAACGGTACTGGAATCCGCCATATTCAGCTGAGCATCAAGCTCTGCCAGCCGGGCGCTTTTCTGTGCCAGCTCCTCTGCCTGGGGGAAGGGCTTCTCCCGCTCTGCCTTGGCTGCCTCCATCTGGTATTCCACATTGGACAGCTGATGCTTCAGTTCTGCTTCCGTTGAAAATCTGACGCTTAAATGCACAAGGTTTTC
>DSLFC04101__coassemble_433_pt1 | contig 30117 bp, 37 predicted proteins | sample DSLFC04101__metabat2_low_PE_021 | metagenome-assembled genome bin DSLFC04101 | reverse complement strand
ATTGCCTTCCCAGTACAGCGCCTTGATCCGGTTCCGCCGTCGGCCGCAGAACAAATGATGCGCAAAATTGAATAAGGCAAAAAAGTAGACACGGCCTGCCGGTCTCTGGTAGAATGAAGTTGCGACACCACCATTCGAAAGGAGACGACAAACCATGTCCAACAACATTGTACAATTCAACGAGGAAATTTTCAAGGGCCAAATCAAGGAATTGGTCCGCGGCAGCGTGGAGGAAACCCTGAACGAGCTGCTGGAAGCCGAAGCCCAGAAACTGACTCAGGCTGCCCGGTACGAACGCAGCGAGGCCCGTCAGGGCTACCGCAGTGGCCACTATGACCGGAAACTGACTACCACCTCCGGTGACGTGACCCTCCACGTTCCCCGCCTGAAAGGCATCCCATTCGAGACAGCCATCATCGAGCGTTACCGCCGTCGGGAGAGCAGTGTGGAAGAAGCCCTCATCGAGATGTACCTGGCCGGGGTATCCGTCCGCCGGGTAGAGGACATCACCGAGGCTCTCTGGGGCAGCAAGGTATCCGCCTCTACCATCAGCGAGCTGAACAAGAAGGCCTATGTCAACATCGAGGCCTGGCGCAACCGACCCTTGACCGGTAAGTATCCCTACATCTATGTGGATGGCATCTACCTCAAACGGAATTGGGGCGGAGAATACGAAAATGTGGCTGTTCTGGTGGCAATTGCCGTCAATGAAGATGGATATCGGGAGATTCTGGGTGCCGCCGAAGGCATGAAAGAGGACAAGGCCAGCTGGGTTAACTTCTTCCAGTGGCTTCGGGGACGGGGCCTGGACGGTGTGAAACTGGTGGTTGGCGATAAGTGTCTGGGGATGCTGGAGGCCGTTGGCGAGGTGTTTCCGGAGGCCAAATATCAGCGCTGCACGGTTCATTTCTACCGGAACGTATTCTCTGTTGTGCCTAAATCCAAGGTAAAGAATGTGGCAAAGATGCTTAAGGCGATTCATGCCCAGGAGAGCAAGAAGGCAGCCAGAGAGAAGGCGCAGGCAGTAGCTGCCGATCTGCGAACCATGAAACTGCCCGAGGCGGCAAAGAAAGTGGAAAGCGGGATTGAGGAAACGCTGACCTACTGCGACTTCCCGACGGAGCATTGGATCAAGATCCGGACCAATAACGCCATAGAGCGGCTGAACCGGGAGATCCGGCGCAGGACCCGGGTTGTGGGTGCCTTTCCGGACGGCAACTCTGCGCTGATGCTGGTCTGTGCCCGACTGCGTCATGTAGCCGGAACCCAGTGGGGCTGCAAGAAGTACATGAATATGAAACATCTGGAAGCCCTGGAACAGGACCAGGCTGTGGGCTGATAGCAGTCAGGCTGCAAAGGGTCAAGGGCAAGACAAGCGGCGTACCGCCGCCCTTGACCCTTTGCACCTCGCCCGCTGGAAGAAAACCAAGGGGCGGCAAACCGCCCCCCGTAATGAATTTCTGCCAGAGCCAAATCAATTTTGCGCATAATGCTTGACACTACCCCAACGAGTGCAGATACACTGACAGCAGCTGCAAAGCAGTTTCCCGATTTTGCGGCGTGCAGGCGTTTAACCGTGCAATCAATTCATCCTGCTGTGCCGTAAGAGGCGTATTCTCTTCCGTCAAAACCTCATCCGGGGTAATATGCAGGGCATTGCAGATACGAAGAATTGTTTCGATCCGCATATTCACCGTGCCTCGCTCGATATCGGCATATGTTCTGTCCGATAACTTGGCTGCTTCTGCCACCTCTGCCTGTGTCAGTCCCATGCGTTTGCGAATGGCCAGCAGTTTATTTCCTATGGCAGCTAAATTCGATACGAGCATATTCCTTCCCCCTAATTCCTTATTATAGGAATTATACTTCCAAATATCCTTGATAAATAGGAACTAATATAGTAGAGTTACAGGAAGAATAGTTCCTATAAATAAGAAAACGAGACCCTGTAAAGCCATCCGGTATGACCGGTGGAAATAAAATGGAAGAAGGAAAGAAAAATGGAGACAATGAAAAACTGTAAAGCCTGCGGTGCGGAAATTGCAAAAAGTGCAAAGGTGTGCCCCAAATGCGGTGCCAAACAAAAGAAACATAGATTTTTATGGATTGTTCTGGCAGTGGTTGTGCTTTTGGGAATCCTTGGCGCAATCGGGGGAGGAGACAGTAAGCCGACTCTTGTGGAGTCCAGCCAAGATACGACTGCATCTCAGGAGACAGCTGCAGAGCCGACAAAAGACAGCTTTGGCGTTGGCGATACCGTTGCGCTGGACGGGGTTTCCGTGACCCTGAAATCCGTTTCCGAAAGCCAGGGCGCAAACTTTGTGAAACCCGAGAGCGGAAAAGTTTTTGTCCTCTGTGAATTTGAGATTGAAAACAATTCCGGCAGTGACATTGCTGTGAGCTCGATTATGAGCTTTGAAGCTTACATTGACGACTATTCCACCAATATGGATGTGTCTGCGATTATGGCGTCGGACGTGGGACAGCTGGATGGAACGGTTGCCGCCGGAAAGAAAATGCACGGTGTCATTGGCTACTCTGCGGCGGTAGATTGGAAAGACCTGGAAATCAAGTTTACGCCGAATTTCTGGGCAGGGAAGGATATTACATTTTCCTATTCCAAGTAAATCATCCTATGGTCGAAAAAGCCGGGCAGAAAAGTGCCCGGCTTTTTCGCGCTGAGATATGGAATAAATTCTCCTTTTCATGGAAAAAATACCAAAAGAAAGGGGACGAAACCATGGATTTTATTCAAAGCGAAACCAGAATCAACCTAGCCCGTTCCTTCGCCGGGGAATCCCAGGCCAGGAACCGCTATACGGTCTATGCAAAAATCGCCCGAAAGGAGGGCTATGAATGGCTGGCCCGAGTCTTTGAGGAGACAGCCGCCAACGAGGCCGTCCACGCAGAGGAATTCCTGGAAATGATGGAAAAGCTTGGCGGACTGGGGGAGAATATCGAATTTTCCGCAGGGTATCCCTTCCAGATGGGCACAACGCTCCAAAATCTCTCCTACGCCGCACATGGAGAGCAGGAGGAACACGATACCGTGTATCCCGCTTTTGCCGAGTGTGCCCGCCGGGAAGGATTTAAAGAGGCGGCGCTTCTCTTTATGCAGATCACCCGGGTGGAGGGGACCCATCATTTGCAGTTTGCCTCTCTGGAACAGCAGCTGCAAAGCGGCCACCTTGTGGAAAAGGAAAGTCCCATCCGCTGGCGCTGCCTGAACTGCGGCTATACCTACGAGGGCATCCGGGCCTGTGACCCGTGTCCCATCTGCGGAAAGTCCGCAGGCTGGCAGGAGGGCGAACTGGAAAGAAAACCCATGATGAAATAAGAGATGTCCTCCGGTTCCGGAGGACATTTTCTAAAACTTGAGAACTTTCTGTTTACAGACGGGCCATTCATGTGATATGATATCCAAAGATTGTAAAATTCACGAGGTATCGCACATGAACTATATCGTATTGGATATGGAGTGGAATCAGCCATGGCCCGGCTCGCCTTCCAGCAAGAAAGTCCTGCCCGTGGCCATGCGGGGGGAAATCATCCAGATTGGCGCCGTCCGGGTTACGGAAGACCAACAGGTGGCAGACGAATTCCAGATTATGATTAAGCCAAAATTCTTCCGGCACCTGAACCGCCGGGTCAGCAAGCTTACGGGCATCAAAGAGGCCAGACTTCGGGAAGAGGGCGTGACATTCCCTGAGGCAATGGAGCAGTTTCGCTCCTGGTGCGGGGAGGATATCGTTTTTCTGACCTGGGGCTTTGACGACATTGGGATTCTTCGGGAGAACCTGCAGATTTATAACCTGGACACGTCCTTCACTGACCGCTGGTACAATGCCCAGATGATGTTCAATGCGCAGACCGACGGCTCCAACTCCCAGAAGGCCCTGAAAACCGCCATGGAGGCCTTTGGCATCGAGGCCAGCCGCCCTGCCCATGATGCCCTTGGCGACGCCTATCACACTGCCTTGATCTGTGCCCGGCTGGATTTGAAACGCGGTGCCGACGAGTATGACCAGGCCCTGAAAAGCCACGAAAACGGCTTCCACGGAGCCGAGCTTCCCGGCTGCATTGCCAGACAGGTGTTTTACGATTACCCCGATAAGCACGCGGCCCTGGCCGCCATGTCCGGGGAAGAAAACCTGTGTCCCATTTGCGGAGATCGGATGCTGAGTTCCCGGTGGTTTGCCCAGCCGGGGCATCGGTACATGGACCTGGCTACCTGCCCGGAGCACGGAAAGTTTTTGATTCGGGTACGCCTTTCTCAGCAGGAAGGCGGTCCGGTTCGGGTCAGCCGTCTGACCTATGAGGCGACCTCCGAAGCCGCCGAAGCCTATGCACGGCGGGTAGAAAAGGCCGATCCCCAGGACGCCTCCCGTCCCCGCCGCCGCCGTCGCCGCCGCACGGGTCCAAAACCAGACGCAAACCAAAATCCGGAAGCCTGAGCTTCCGGATTTTCTGAAAGGGAACATATGCAGTATGTGATGTTGAATACAGGCGCGAAGATGCCCATGGTGGGATTCGGTACCTGGCAGCTTCGGGGCGAAGCGGGTAAAAACACCATTTTGACCGCGCTGGAAGTTGGCTGCCGCCTGCTGGATACGGCGCAGATGTACGAAAATGAGCGCATTGTAGGGCAGGCCATCGGAGAAAGCGGCTTGCCGCGCCGGGAGATTTTCGTGACCACCAAGCTCCACGAGCCAAACGCCTCTTATGAAAAGGCAAAAGCAGGCATTGCCCGGTCCCTGGAAACGCTGAAGCTGGACTATGTAGACCTGCTTCTCATTCATGAGCCCTACGACGCTGCCTTGGAAATGTACGAAGCCTGCAAGGAGGCCTTGGAAAACGGCACAGCCAGAGCCATCGGCATCTCCAACTTCAGCGCCCAGGAATATGAGGATTTTCTCAAAAATTGCGGGATTGTTCCGGCGGTGAACCAGGTGGAAAGCCATGTCTATCACCCCCGGAGGGAATTGAAAGAAATCCTGAATGCCCACGGCACGGTGATGCAGGGCTGGGCCCCCTTTACCCAGGGCCGCCGCTCCATTTTTGAAGACCCGGTGCTGAACGCAGTTGCTCACCGCCACGGCAAGACCGCCGCTCAGATTGCCCTTAAATACCTGGTGCAGTGCGGCATCCCTGTGATTCCCAAATCCTCCTCCAGGGAACGCATGATGGAAAACTTGCATATTTTTGATTTTACGCTGGATGACCGGGATTTGATGGAAATTGGAGCGCTTGACCAAAAAACCTCCCTTTTTGGATGGTAAACCGGGCAATGGGAACCCCCATTGCCCGGTTCTGTTATTTTTTTGCTGCCTCTGCCGCTTGACGGAGGGAGATGCCCTTATCCCGTGCAATCCGGGCCAGATCTTCAAATTCCGCTTTTTCCCGCTGAACCCCGAAGCCTGAGACGGTTTTAACCCGAACGGGGCCGTATTCCGTGTCTCGGGTTTCCATGGTGCGCGCCAAAGTCCGGCGGCTCCAAGGCCGCTCCCGGACCCCTAGGGTGGTGGTGTACAGGAAGAGAAGCTTCACCATGGCGTCGCGCTGCTGCTCCTGGCACAGACAGGTCAGCAGTACCCCGGGGCGGTTTTTCTTCATGCCGATTGCTGTTGTATAGACATCCAAAGCCCCGGCTTCCAAAAGCCGCTCCATGGCAAATCCAACTTCTTCCCCGGTAATGTCATCCAGATTGCAGGCCAGTTCCCAGATGTCTCCCTGGGTGCCTTGAGATTGTCCCAGCATGGCGCGGACGCAGTTCGGACGCTCAAAATCCTTTTTTCCGCAGCCGTAGCCGATTTTCTCTACCACCATAGCTGGCTGGGGCCCAAATTCCGATACGAAATGTCGGAGCAATGCGGCACCTGTGGGAGTACACAGCTCGCCCCGAATGCTGCCGCCGTAGGTGGGAATGCCTTCCAGCAGAAGCGCCGTGGCAGGGGCCGGAACAGGAAGGACCCCGTGGGCACAATGGACCTGGCCGGAACCCACGTGAATCGGGGAGGCCACTACTTTGGGATTGCCCAGGGTGTGCATCAGAAGACACACTGCCGTTACATCCGCCACGGCATCCATGGCCCCCACTTCATGAAAGTGAATTTGCTCCACCGCGACGCCATGAACCCGGCTTTCCGCCTGGGCAATGCAGTCATAAACCGCCATCACGTCCTCCCGAACAGCTTCCGGAATTTCCAGATGGGACACGATGTGCCGGATGTCATGGAGCCCATGGTGCGCATGGTGGTGCTCGTGATGGTCATGATGGTGTTCCCCCTCTTCTTCGCCGTCTACGGTGACGGAAAGATGGGTACCCAGAATGCCGCATTTGACACTTTTTTCAGCCTGATAACGAACCCCGGGCAGACCCAGGGCGTTCAGTCTGCGGAGCATTTCCTCTTTGTCCGGGCACAGCTCCAGAAGAGCTGCAGCCAGCATATCTCCCGCCGCGCCCATTTGGCAGTCCAAATATAAGGTCTTCATTTTCTGCCCTCCATATGGTTGATCATACTGGCGAGATATCCGGCCCCAAAGCCGTTGTCGATGTTCACGACACTGACCCCGCTGGCGCAGGAGTTCAGCATGGACAGAAGCGCCGCAAGCCCGCCAAAGCTGGCGCCGTAGCCAACGCTGGTTGGCACGGCGATGACGGGGCAGTCTGCCAGTCCGCCGATGACCGAGGCCAAAGCCCCTTCCATGCCCGCAATGGCGATAATGACCCTGGCGGACATGATTTGCTCCCGGTGGGCAAGAAGCCGGTGCAGTCCCGCGACCCCTACATCGTAGAGCCGAACGACTTCGTTTCCGAAGGCTTCGGCGGTTTTCGCCGCTTCCTCTGCAATCTTCATGTCGCTGGTGCCTCCGGTGGCGACTACGATTTTTCCGATGCCGTCGGGTTCCGGGAGGCTTCCCACAATACCGATACCGCTTAGTTCGTCATAGGTCAGGGGCAGGGAATCACCTACATACGCCGCAGCCTCGGGGCTCATGCGGGTGATGAGAACAGTTTTCTGACCTTCCCGGACCATGGACGCGGCAATGGCACGAATTTGCTCCGGTGTTTTTCCGGCACCGTAAATGACTTCTGCCAATCCCTGGCGAATGGAGCGGTGGTGGTCCACTTTGGCAAAGCCCAGGTCCTCAAAGGGGGCTTCTTTCAGCTTCAGCAGGGCGCTTTCAATATCCACTGTACCGTCGGCCACCTCATGGAGCAGGGACCGCAATTCTTTTTGTTCCATTTCAGTTCCTCCCGTTCAGGTCCAGCAGGACCGTGTCAAACCAGGGCCGAAGGGCCTCCACAATTGCCTCGCGCTTTTCTATCGCCGCCTGCAACTGCCCGTCGGGCAGCTGAATCCGCGCGGCGTCATGGAAAAGGCGCACCCGCAGGTCAGAAAAACCCAGCCGGAACAGGGCGTTTTCCCCGTTTTCCACCTTTTGCAGAAGTTCCGGCGTAATCGCATTGCCCCAGGGAACCCGGGTAGCCAGGCACGCATAGGCGGGCTTGCACCAGGTGAAAAGCCCCGCCTTTTGGGACAGCTGCCGGATTTCGGCCTTGGTTAATCCACACTCCCGCAGGGGGGATTTCACTTCCAGTTCCTCCAGAGCCCGAAATCCCGGCCGATCCGTAAGATCATCGGAAGCGTTGGTTCCGTCTAAAAGAAGGGTGTATCCATCTTCAAGAGCCCGTTTTTTCAGTGCCCTAAAGAGCGTTTTTTTGCAGTGGTAGCAGCGGTCCGTCGGATTTGCCGCAACGGCTGCGTCGGATAGGATGTCCAATTGGATTATGCGAAGAGAGACGCCCAATTCCCTGGCCAGATGCTGGGCGTCTTCCAGCTCAAAGGCTGGCTGAAAGGCGGTTTTGATAAAATAGGGTTGTACATTGGCCCCGGCCTTCACCGCGGCATACAAAAGGTATGCCGAGTCCACTCCGCCGGAAAACCCCAGTGCGGCCTTGGGATGTGCCGAAAAAAATTCCGAAAGCTCCATGTGTCTGTGTCCTTAACCAAAATTTTCTCCATTATATCATAGCCGAAACCCGGTGTAAATGAAAAGATACGGGGACAGATCAAGGACCTGTCCCCGTATGGCGGTGTTTAGGGTTTCTTGGAAATGTCGGTTCCGAAGTATTTAAGAGACAGTGCAGATAGTGTGCCGTCGGCGTCCAGCTCGGAAAGGGCTTTGTTGATGGCCTCCCGCAGTGCGGCGGTTTCCTCACCCTTCCGCATGGGGATGCCAATCTCGTTGGCATCTTCGGTGAGAACGGCGATTTTGATATCGGCGTCGGGGTGGGCTTTCATGTAGTCGTAGTAAGTCATTTCGGCGTTGAGGGTGGCGTCGATGCGGCCGCTGAGCAGAAGCTCAAAGGTCTGGTTCAGATCGTCCACGCCGGTGACTTCGGCGCCGTATTCCTCAGCCAACTTTGCGTAGGTGGAGGAAATGGTGTTGGCGGTGTGCTTGCCGGAGAGGTCTTCCAGAGACTCGATGGAATCGTTGGAACCGGAAGTGATGATGGCGGTGCGATTAAAGGCGTAGGGGGTGGAGAAGTCGTAGCTTTCCTGGCGCTCCGGGTCGATGTCCACGCCGTTGACCATGATATCATACCGTCCGGCGGAGAGGCCGGCCAGCAGGCCGTCCCATTCGCCCTCCACAAACTCAGCGGTGACGCCCAGTTTTTCGGCAATGGCCTTGGCAACCTCTACGTCATAGCCCACCAGATTGTCCTGTTCGTCATGATAGGTCCAGGGAGCCCAGGTTCCTTCCATGGCCACAATGATGGTGCCTCTGTCCTGAATGTCTTTTAAAAGGTCCCCGGAGGAGGGGGTCTGCTCCTGCTTGCCGCAGCCGGCCAGGGCCAGCAGAAGCCCCAGAGCCAGAATGGCAGCGATGATTTTCTTCATTGTGATTTGCTCCTTTTTACTTTTTGGATTCTTTTATTAATGGAATCGGCCGGTAATGCCCGGTTTCAGCCTACGTGTTATTTTCGCCGCTGAGGTTTTGCAGAAAGGCTTGGGTCCGCGGCATTTTGGGATTTTCAAAAAACTCCTTGGAGGTGTTTGCTTCCACCACCACGCCGTTTTCCATGAAGACAACTTTGTTGGACACCGTCCGGGCAAAGCCCATTTCATGGGTTACCACCAGCATGGTCATGCCGTCTTTCGCCAGGTCCCGCATGACGGAGAGAACCTCGCCGGTGAGCTCCGGGTCCAGGGCCGAGGTGGGCTCATCAAAGTAGATGATCTTTGGATTGGTCGCCAGGGCCCGGGCAATGGCAACCCGCTGCTGCTGACCGCCGGAGAGCTGGCTCGGGTAGTAGTCGTAGCGGTCGGACAGTCCTACCTTATCCAGGGCCTGTTTGCCAATGGAAACTGCCTGATGCTTTCCCATTTTCCGGGCCACGATTAACCCTTCCGTAACATTCTGCAGGGCGGTTTTGTTGGCAAAAAGGTTGTAGTTCTGAAATACAAAGGCGGTTTTCTCCCGGAGACGGGCGATGTCTTTTTTGGAAATGTGACCGAACTGGAAGTGCTCCCCGTCGAAGATCAGTTCACCGGAGTCCGCTGTTTCCAAGAAATTGATACACCGCAGAAGCGTCGTCTTACCGGAGCCGCTGGGCCCCAGAATCGCCACCACGTCTCCCTGGTCCACTTCCAAATCCACACCCTTCAGCACATCGGTGCCGTCAAAGGATTTTTTGATCTGTTTGATTTCCAGCATAGTTACCCCCTGTGCGTCCCATAGGCACCCAGCTTCTTTTCACCCAGGCGCTGCAGCTTTGTGAGCACTGTGGAGAAAAGCAGGTAGATAAGGCCCACTTCTATGTACAGCGCCAGCGGTTCATAGGTCCTTGCCACGATGCGCTGGGTCACCATGAACATCTCGGTTACGGTGATGTTGGCAGCCAGAGACGTGTCCTTCACCATGGCAATCAGAGAGTTGGAGAGGGGAGGGAAGGCGGTCCGCAGGGCCTGGGGAAGGATAATGCGCCGAATCGTCTGCAAATAGCTCATGCCCACGCAGTACCCGGCCTCCAGCTGTCCCACAGGCACGGATTCCAGAGCCGCCCGAATGGTTTCGGCGGAGTAGGCTCCTTCGTTGATGGAGAACACAATAACCGCCGCCGGAAAGGGGTCCAGTACCACGCCCACTTTGGGCAGACCGTAAAAAATCACAAACAGCTGTACCAGCAGCGGCGTACCACGGATGACCCAGATGTAAAATCGGCACAGCGGCGTGAGAAATTTGATTTTGGCAAACTGGGTGAGCGCAACCACCGTGGCAATAATCATGGCAAGAGAGAAGGAAATGACCGTCAGCGGGATGGTCATGGTCAGTCCCGGCAGTAAAATTTTAGGAAAGGAATCTACGAGGATTCCCCATAATCTTTCCGTAAACATGGATATACTCCTCATTTGCATCACAAGAATTCACTTACAAATATACTCAGAAAGTACACACTTGTCAAGCAAAACACCGGATATGGAACTGTGTGCGCCATGTACTGTTAAAAATTAAGGGAGGGTTTTGCCCCTCCCTTATAAAAATAACGACCTAAAGAAGAAGCGGCTGCACCTGAATTCCGCTCAGGGCTGCCTCCACTGTCTCCGGTATCCGTTCAAAATCCGCCACCAAGCTGGTGGGCTTCCCCTGAGGATGATCCTGCCCAAATGGAACAAAATAGTAATGCTTTCGATTCAGGAGCCTGCCGATATTCTCCGCCGCACCAGCCAGGCCGTCGTTGGTGGAAATCGCCAGCACCACGGGCCGCCCATTTCGCAGATGACTTTTTGCCGCCATGGTGACAGGGCCGTCGGCAATGCCGCAGCGGAGCTTTGCCAGGGTGTTTCCCGTGCAGGGGGCAATGACCAAAACATCCAATAGTTTCTTCGGTCCAATGGGTTCCACCTGGGAAATGGTGTGCAGGACATCCGTACCGCAGATTTCTTTTGCCCTTGCGATGTGGGCTTCCGCCGTCCCGAAGCGGCTGTCGATGGTGTAGGCGGAATTGGAGAAAATGGGTGTGAGCTTGTGCTCCCGGGCCAAAGCCTCCATGGCTGGGAACATTTTCGAGAATGTGCAGAAGGAGCCGCAGACTCCAAAGCCGATATTCATACCTTCCCCTCCCTGCAAAGGGCCAAAACCCGCGTAGCAATGAGCCGCCCGGAGGATTCCGGTGCCCAGGTTCCAGGCAGCCCCCGGGCCAGAATGACATTTTCACCGGCAAGACCCGACCCGGATGCCAGGTCAATAACCAGACAGTCCCCCAAATCCTTTCGGGAAACCATGGATGCCGGGACTGTATTGTAAACCATCCGGAATTTTCCCAGCTGCTGAGGAAGTTCCCCGTAATCCAACGCTATGTATCCCAGAGCGCTCAGCATTGCCCGGTCGCTTTCCTTTCGTGCCGCAACCGCAACGGAGACACCCAGATTTTGCAGGTTTCTTGCCAGACACTTCCCGATCCTACCCCAGCCAAGGACCAAAACGGGGAAGTCCCGGAAGGTTCCGGTCATGATTTTCCTTGCCACGCCCAAGGCGCAGTCCGCAGTAATGGCGGCGTTTTCCGCCAAATAAACGGCGTCTTTTAAAAGGTCGATTTTTTCATATCCCTCCAATGCCGGGTGTTCCAGTCCGCCGCCGATGACCGTTACATTCTCGGGAATCCGCTCCAAAATGGCTTCCGCATTTCCGCCGCCCCGGAGTTTTTCGTCAGCTCCGAAGCTCGGCACATCCAAAAGCACATGGGTAATCTCCGGGGAAGGGTGGTCGATGAGGGTTACGTTGTTTTCCTGCAAGCACCTGGCGGCAAATGCACAGGCGGCGGTGGTACCCGCCGGGAAAATCAGCATTTTCATATCCAGTCCTCCTTTGCCCCAGATTATGCAATGGGGGCCGCATCTGTGCTTGATTTTTCCCGGGAAATCGGTATAATAATAATGAGGTGATGTATATGCAGAGATTGGGCTTCATTCACGATATGCTGGATGTGAAAATCTTGATACTTTTCGTCATGTCCAAGGTCAACTATCCTGTGACCATTCAGCAGATCTATGAGCTGTGCTATCAGGACGACTGCCTGAGCTATTTCGATGTCTGCACCGCAGTGCCGGAGATGGTGAGATCCGGCCACCTGAAGGCCCTGGAGGGCGACACCTATGAGATCACCGACAAGGGACGAGAGGACGGCTCCACTACAGTGGACTCCATCGCCTTTTCCGTCCGCCAGCGTGCCGAGAATGCCGTGGCGAAATTCAATCGCCAAATCCGCCGCTCCAGTTACGTCAAAACCCAGGTCCTTCCCAGGGAGAACGGGGACTACTCCGTAATTATGTCCCTGGATGACGAAATGGGAAATCTCATGACCCTGGAGCTTCTTGCCCCAGACCAGCGCCAGGCCGTCCGCCTGAGCCGTCTCTTCGAAAAGAAAGCGGAAGCCGTGTATAATCTCACCATGGCGGAGCTTCTGGATGAAGAAGAGGAGCTGGAATAAGAAAAGAATACCAAAGCCCAGTCCGCGGAATGCGGAGCTGGGCTTTTCTGGTCTGAGTGAGGGCTTTCATGGATATTACATACATCTCGGGAGATAACAAATTCAACTACCGGGTCTGTGGGATTCTGCTCCATGAGCATAAAATCCTTGCCATGCAGGATGCGCGTTCTCCCTATTACTATCTTCCCGGCGGCCGTGTAAAGCTGGGAGAGACCGCTGAGGAAGCGGTCCAGCGGGAGCTGAAAGAGGAATTGGGCATCTCCGTCAAAATTCAGCGCCCTTTGTGGCTGAACCAGGCCTTTTTCACAGAGGATGTGGACCACCTTCACTACCATGAGCTGTGTGTCTACTTTTTGATGGACAGTTTAGAGCACAGCTTGCTCCAAAAGGGGGAGGCATTTTCCGTGCAGGAAGGGGAGCGGGTCCTTAAATTCCGGTGGCTTCCTTTGGAGAGCCTGGAAACCGAATATTTTTACCCGCTGTTTTTGAAAAAAGAGATTTTCCACCTGCCGGACCACTTTACCATCCGGACGGAGTGGGAGTAGGAGAGAAAAACGTCCCGCTGGGAATTTCCCAGCGGGACGATTGCGTTTCAGCGGGGGGAGGGGGGTGTCTTTTACAAAAATGGTTTACGAAAATTACAGGGAAGCAATGGCCTTCTGAATTCGCGCAACGGTCCGCTCTTTGCCCAGAATCTGCATGACGGTGTACAGGTCCGGGGAGTTGTGCTGCCCGGTGACAGCAAGACGAATCATGGTGGAAACGTCGGCCACCGTACCGGGGAAGGCGGCAGGGTCGGCTTTGTAGGCCTTCATGTCCGTGGTAAAGCCAATGTCGTTGGTGATGGCCTTGACCTTGTCGAACCAGGTATTGGCGTCGTCGGCAATATCGAAGACTCCCAGGAATCGATTCAGCACGTCGATTACCAGGGCCTTGTCAAACTTTTCGTCAAACTGGGGCCTGCCCAGATAGTCGTCGTAGAAGAATCCCATGTAGGGCTTGGCATCCTTCCAGACTGCCAGGTCCTTTCTGGGCTTCTTGCCGCCCCGTCCGATGGCGAGAATCTTTTTTGCATACTCCGGGTCGGAAGTGAGCTTGTCGCCGAAATCGGGGTCAAATTCCCTTGCCCACTGGGCCAGCTGGGCATACACATCCTCTGCGCTCATGCGGGAAATGACGTTTTTGGACACGTCCACCAGCTTTGCGTAGTCGAAGAGAGAGCCTGCGGGGTTCAGCTTCTTGGGGCTGAATTTGAAGTCCACTGCCGGAGTGTCGGGATTGGCCCGCCGCCAGTCCTCATAGTTGGAGTTCAGCAGCGTCATGATGTACTCGTACACCGCAGATACCGGGAATCCCTCAGCCTTGTAGTAGGTCAGTGCCAGCTCCGGGTCCTTTCGCTTACTGAGCTTCCGCTTGGAATTGCCGTCCATCTTCATGAGAGGACCAATGTGTACGTACTTGGGAAGCTTAAAGCCCAAGGCCTGGAACAGCTGAATGTGGAAGGGCAGGGTGGGGAGCCACTCGTCGCCCCGGACCACATGGGTGGTCCGCATAAGATGGTCGTCTACGGCGTGGGCGAAGTGGTAGGTGGGGATGCCGTCGGACTTGAGAAGAACGTGGTCAATGTCGTTTTCCGTAATGGTCAGCTTGCCCTTCACCAGATCGTCGAACTTGAACTGGTTTTCAATGCTTCCCGTGGACCGGAACCGCAGGACCCAGGGATTGCCGGCGTCCAGCTGGGCCTGGATGTCCTCCATGGACCGATCACGCCACATGGCATACTTGCCGTAATAACCGGTGTTTTCCTTGTTGGCTTCCTGCTGTTCCCGCATGGCTGCCAGCTCCTCCTCGGTGCAGAAGCAGGGGTATGCTTTGCCTTCGGATACCAGCTTTTTGGCGTAGACGTGGTAAATGGAGGCCCGCTGGCGCTGGCGATAGGGGCCATAGATGCCGTTGTCGCCTTCCATGGTGGCGCCCTCGTCAAACTGGATGCCATAGTGCTTCAGGGTGTTGATGAGCACCTCTACAGCCCCGGGAACCTCCCGCTTGGCGTCGGTGTCCTCCACCCGCAGGAAGAGCACGCCGCCGCTCTGATGGGCCATGCGCTCGGAGGTCAGACCCTGAACCAGATTGCCCAGATGGACAAAGCCGGTGGGAGAGGGGGCCATCCGGGTGACCACTGCCCCTTCCGGGAGATTCCGCTGGGGGAAACGGGCTTCCAGCTCCTCAGGCGTTTCTGTTACGTCTGGAAAAAGCAGTTTCGCCAGTGCTTGATAATCCATAAAAATGCTACCTCTTTATTCAAAATTTTCTGCCTGGATTATACCACAGCCCGGAAAAGAAATCAATGACCCCCGGCATCTTTTGGAATTTCATCTTGCACGTTTCCGTAAGATGTGCTAAACTAAAGAAAATTTGTATAAGAAAGCGTGACCATTATGTCTGAAATTCTGACCGAAACCGCCGCACCCAAAAAACGTATGCTCTCCGGCATCAAGCCCTCCGGCGATTTGACCTTGGGGTCTTACCTGGGGGCCATCAAAAACTGGAAAGAGCGGGCAGACGAATTCGACTGCTTCTACTTTATGGCGGACCTGCACGCCATCACCGTCCGCCAGAACCCTGCCGACCTGCGCCGCCGGACCTTGGAGCAGCTGGCCCAGTACATCGCCTGCGGTCTGGACCCGGAGAAGAATACCCTGTTTATCCAGTCCCATGTCCACCAGCACGCAGAGCTGGGCTGGGTGCTGGACTGCTATGCCATGTTCGGAGAGCTGTCCCGCATGACCCAGTTCAAGGATAAGTCCGCAAAGAACGCCGACAATATCAACGGCGGCCTCTTTACCTATCCTGCCCTCATGGCGGCGGATATTCTGCTGTACCAGCCGGACTATGTGCCTGTGGGAGAGGACCAGAAGCAGCACGTGGAGCTGTGCCATACCATCGCCCGCCGCTTTAACGGCATCTACGGCGATGTGTTCAAGCTGCCGGAACCCTATGTGGCCAAGGTGGGCGCCCGCATCATGAGCCTGACCAACCCCACCGCCAAAATGTCCAAGTCGGAAAATGAGGACACGGGCCGTGTCCTGGTTATGGATTCTCCCGAGACCATCATGCGCCAGTTTAAGCGGGCCATTACCGACTCCGACACCGAAAACTGCGTCCACTATGACCGGGAGAACAAGCCCGGCGTCAGCAATCTTATGTCCATCTACGCCGCCTGCACGGGAAAAACCTTCCAGGAAATCGAAGCGGAATTCGCCGGCCAGGGCTATGGCAAGTTTAAGCCCGCCGTGGGCGAAGCCGTGGTGGAGACCCTGCGTCCCATCCGGGAGGAGGCCACCCGCCTCATGAAGGATAAGGGCTATCTGGAAAGTGTCTACCGCAATGGCGCCGAAAAGGCCAGCTATGTTGCGGAGAAAACCCTTCGCAAGGTCTATAAAAAAGTGGGCTTCGTGGCGCGATAATGGAAAACGAACAGAAAGCACCGGAGCCGGACCTTTACGACCGGGAAGAAGCATGTTCACGGGCCATCAGAAGCGTGCTGAAGGCCTGCTTTATGCGGCTTCTGATGGCGGGGCTCATGATCTTCGTGCTCCTCAGTGAGAAACGCCCTCTGTGGCTCTGGGGGCTGATTGGCCTGGTCCTGCTCATGAACCTTGCCGGCATGCTTCCGCTGACGGCGGAGCTAAAAAAGCGTCTTCGGGAGCGGAAAGAACTCCGGGCCCAGGAAGAAACCTAAAGGAATTTCCCACAAGAAGCGAAAAAGCTTTTTGTGGGAAATTTTTCTGCCATAGATGAAAGTATTTTGCTTTCTGAATCGTATCCCTATTGAAGGCGCCTGAAAGGAGTGAAATCCATGAACAAAATGAAGGAGGCGGAGCGTCTGGCTTTTACATATGCCGACGCCATTCTCCGCCTCAGCTACACCTACCTCAAAAACACCGATGATGCCCAGGACGTGTGCCAGACGGTGTTTGTAAAGCTCCTGTCTCAGCCCCGGGAATTCGACACCCCGGACCACGAGAAAGCTTACATCCTTCGCATGACCGCAAACGCCTGCAAGGACCTGATGAAAAGTCCCTGGCGGAAGCGGAAATGTGATTTGGCCGATTACCTGGAGGTTCCCGCCCCGGAGGTAAGGGACGGCTCCGTTCTGGATGCCGTGAATCAGCTTCCGCCGGCATACCGGGCGGTGATCTACCTGCACTACTACGAAGGCTACACCGCCGCAGAGATTGGCAGCATCCTAGGAATTCCGAAAGCCACGGTTCACACCCGGCTGGTTCGAGGCCGGGAAAAGCTCAAACCCTATTTGGAGGAATTTGGATATGGATATGTTTGAATATCAAAGAAACCTGGATTCTCTGTCCTTTACGCCGGAGCAGAAGGTGAAACTGGCCGCTAAGGCCGTGCTTGCCGCAGAGCAGAAGCCCCAAAAGCACAGCTTCCGCATTTTGAAAACCGCCGCCGCAGTGTTCTGCCTGCTTTTCGCTCTGACCATTACGGCGGAAGCGGCAGGCGTTCAAACCCCGCTGTCGGAGTTCCTGGCACCGATTTTCGGCGGCACGGTTGCCCAGACTGAGATCATCGATAAAATCGGCCGCCCCATCAACGCTTCCGACACCGACAATGGCGTCACCATCCAGGCCGACGCCATCATCGGCGATGCCTACAACCTGTGCATTGTCTATACCATCCGCCGGGACGACGGTACGGCCCTGCTGCCGGAAAACGTATCGGGGAAAGACCTGTTCCTAGGTACGGGCAGTGAATTCACCTACTCGAAGCCACTCTCCGGCCATGGGAGAATTCGGTTTGCGGACAATCTCCCCGGCGACGATGCGGTTCGTTTTTTTTACACACTGAGCAGCGAAAAGCCCTTGAACCATGTAACGGCTACAGCGGATATCCATGACCTAAGCTATATCGATTGGAGCGTGCCCTATGAAGAAGGGGATACCATCCAGCGGCTTACGGCTGTGAAGGGTCACTGGAAACTCCGCTTTGACATCGACTACGATGATTCCTCTATCCAGTTGGGCGGAGGGGAGACGTTTACTCAGGACGGCCTGAACTTCACCATCACAGACCTGCGCATTTCACCCATTGGTATCAAGGCAGACTACGAGGTGGATTCCGAGATGAAGCAGAGCAATGCCTCCAACGGCAGGCTGTCCGAGGAGGACCGGCTGGAAGAGGAAAGCAATGTGGAAAATGTGGAAGTCCTGCTGCACAAAAAGAACGGAACGGTTCTGCCTGTAACTGGCGGCGTCTCCATAGAGCATCCAAAAACAGGGAAAACCTACGTCTCCAAGAGTACGGTGTTTGACGAGATCATCCCCCTGGAGGAGCTGGAAAGCATCAGTGTCGGCGGCGTTGTGTACCCCATTCCCAACAACTAAAAACCAAGGGGCGGTGAAATCACCGCCCCTTACTTGTCGGAAAATAGATAACTGCCTTTCCCTGAGAGGGTATCGGCAGTAGGGGAGGGGCTTGCCCCTCCCTCAGTCTCGTTTTTTGGAAACACTCAATTTTTGCTACAGAGGGAGGGATAAATCCCTCCCCTACAGAACACGGAAGTGATTGTCTACCGCACGAAATTCTCATAATCCGGCGTTCCAAATCCCCGGATGCGAATGTCGTTTAAGAGAATATATCGGTAGCCCACCGCATCATCTTTATTTCCTTCGATGACCTTCACGAAGGGCCACTTGGTTCCCACCACGATGCCTACATGGTCTGACCAGCCGGTACAGTTACCCGGACGGCGGCAGTCCCAGTCGTAGTAGATGATGTCCCCGGGCAGGGGGATGAGATTATCCTGCTCTTCCCAGGCATTCAAATTTTGAAACAGCGCAATCTGCCGCTCACAGCTGCACTCAGTGGGAATGATATCGGTAAGCCCAGTCTGGATAGACACAAAGCTCACGAAAGTGGCGCACCAGCTGTCTTCGTACTGCACCATGTAGTTCTGAGGCAGCATCTCCTGGGCGTTGTAGGCATCGATGATTGCCTTGTGGCTCCCGTCGGCCTCCTGATATCCCAGATACTTTTCCGCTTCTTCCACTACGGACAGCCGCAGTGCTGCCTCTTCCGGGGATACCTTCCAGTAAAATCCCCAGGGAGAAAGCGCATAGTGGGCTCCCAGAGCCAGCAGAATCAGGACTGCAGCACAAAATCCGGCAAGATGTTTCTTTGCTTTTGTAGCCATGGGGCCACCTCCGAACCTAGGTTTCCCCCATTATAGCAGAAATTCGACAATTTTCAATGGCTTTTACAGGAAAAGATATAGCGCAAGAGTCAGAAGGGCATTATTCTGCCCATCGGAATCATTTCCCGCCATGAGAAGCAGGAGAAGCACGATAATGAGATCTTCCGTATCCAGACCTCTGGGCAGAAGCTGGCGAAAAAAGCTGCCGATGCTCTGACCAGGGTGGTTTTCCTGACAGCTTTCCCGCCGGGGCCGCCGGGGCTGCCGGGAGGGATTCACCGGAGGGGTGGGCCGCGCCTGGGATTCCTGATGGCAGGTGTGGGGATATTCCTGCTCCTGATTACATGCCTGCCGTTCTTCCTCCTGGCGGGGCTGGGGAGAGGGCGGAGGGCAGGGAGATAGCCTTTCTTCCATTCGGCTCCGACGGTAGGAGCCGTCCGGCTGGGGCACATATCGGTTATACATGGCGTCACCTCCCTGTGAGCATTTGAAGGCCGCCGGACCCCAGAAAGTTTGAGGCCAGTCCCGCCATTTTTGCTGCCCGCATGGCTTGCTCCAGCTTCCGGATGCGTCGTTGGCTTAAGTATGGCCCCAGAGCCCGGAGAAGGGTGCGCTCATTGTCGTTCATGCCGCTGCTTTTCATCATCCCGGCCAGGGACCCCAACAGCTTGGGGTCCAGCATGGGCATTTCCGGGGCGGACGTTTCCTGGACCGGTGGATTTTGCGGCGGGGGAGCGGAAGCGTTCATAGCCTGGGCCATTTCCGAGATTTTTTGCATCATCTGGGGGTTATTCAGAATTGCCCCCAGCTTATCATCCAATTCGCTCATGGTTCTTCCTCCAACTGTCGCAGAAGGTTTTGGATTTCCGGCGAGGAGAGAAGCCCCGAAAGCGCGGCTTTGGCATCGCCGTAGTCCCCTTGAGACGCTTTATTCATGGCTCTCTGCAAATTTTCCCCTCCGGATTTCTGAAGCATGGAGATTAGCTGCTGTCCTGCAGGGGACTGGGCCATTTTCCGAATCTCGGCAGGATCGATGGGATATTCCATAGAAGGACCTCCTTGGGCGCTTTCATGTTGTCATAGCCTATGCGTGTAGAAAGCCCAATGTGCGCCTTTGGAAAAAAATACCCTTGCCCCACAGGATTTCCCGTGATAAAATCTGAATATCCCGTCGAATTTTGCCAACACTGAGAAAGGGAAGTTTCCTATGAAGATATTAGTCCTGTCCGATTCTCATTCCAGCCTGCGGCTCATGAAACGCTGTGTGGAGGCTGTAAACCCGGATGTCCTTATCCACCTGGGGGATTACTATGACGATGGCGTATCCATTCACGAATTACACCCGAAAATTCCAATCTACCAGGTCCCCGGCAACTGTGACCGCTATCGCTTTTGCTACGATATGCCGGAAATTCTCCATGAAAGAATCGGCGGTGTGAAGTTTTATTTGACCCACGGCCACCGTCATCAGGTAAAATCCACCCTCCTTGCACTTGTCCGGGATGCCCGGAAAAGCGGGGCGGACATCGTTCTCTACGGTCACACCCACGAGGCAGACTGCCATCGGGAGGAGGACGGCCTTTGGGTCCTGAACCCCGGCAGCTGCGGCTATGGCGGAGGAAGCGCAGGGCTCATTACCATCGAAAATGGCAGAATTGCCGAATGCCGCATTCTGCGGGAAACGGACCTCACATAGTCGCAAGAAAGATAATTGCGTAGAGAAAACCCAATACGGATGCCAGAAGCGTCGCAAAATTCACGGCGGATTCCAGGGCGTCCCGGGCTTTTTCTTCCGGCTGATAGATGTGCAGTTTCCCCCTTCGTTTTTTCATGAGGCCGCCTCCTGTTCTTGGATGCTATGAAGCTATCATAAATAGTATCCAATAAAGCGGACAATTAAGATTTTGTAAATCTCCCCTTTGGGCGGAAACCCTCCCTTGAAACCAATCGAAAATTGTGATATGATGAGAAAAACCTACCTTGGAGGTAAACTATGAAAAACTCGGGTACGACTTCCACTGCGGAAACCGAAACCGTAAAGACAAAAACCAATAAAACTGGGAGTTTTAAAACAGGCCTGCAAAAATTTGACCATACCATGGACATGATTGGCCTGTGGCTGTATCGCCTGCGGAAGTTTGTTCTGGCGGCGCCGGTTGTATATTATGCCCTGCGTTTGGCAGCCTACAATTCCAAACACCTTCCTGAGCTGGTGGGGCTGGGGCTGCAGGCGGACGGAGAATTTGCATTTACCATCAGCCGCTACCTGGCGGTGGTCGGCCCCTTGGGTTTGACCGCCGGGTGCCTTGTTATGATGTTCTGCGCCAGAAAGGCAATGTATTCCTGGGCCATCAGCATTTTCACCCTGGCACTGCCGCTGCTGCTCCTTTTGAGCAACACCTATCCGGCATAAAGTCAATTTCTACAAAAATCTGTCGTCGAAAACAATAAATTATTTCTAAATTATTCAAGGATTCTTCACCAAACGCCCCTGCGCTGTGGTATACTAAGGGTACAGAGCGGAGGCAGTGAGGAAAGCCGATGCCGCGGAAATATCTGCGGATAACCCGACGGCGGCCCTGTGACACGCGGTCTCCGAGCAGAAAAAGGACATAAGAATTGCAGCGGCTCCACTTTAGGGCCGCTGCATCGTTCTTTGTTAGCCTGTCTGCAAAGAAAATTTATAACAGTTTTAGGCCGCCGAACTTTCGGCGGCCTAAATTTTAACCTTCCAGGTCCTGAATCTTGCGGTGCTTTCCAAAGTAGGCAAAAATATAGTTCACAAAGGAAATGATTAAGAAACCAGCGTCAATTGCGGCGATGATGCTTACCACCGACGGGTCCATGGAGGGAAACAGCACCAGAGCAATGAGGCTCACAAACAACACCGTGGTGCAGACCTTTCCTGCCATAAGCGCCCCGGGAAGCATTTTGCCTTTCCGGAGGTGAACGGCCCCTACGGTGAGCTGAAACAGCTCCTTCACAATAAAAAGTCCCAGTACAGGCCAGAGCACCGGATGGCGCATGGAAAGACAGAGTGTCAGGGTAAATTGTGTAATCTTATCCGCAAAGGGGTCCAGAATTTTGCCCAGGGTGGAAATCATATTGAACTTCCGGGCGATTTTCCCGTCCACCAGGTCCGTCAGACAGGAAAGGGCCATGACGATTCCCGCCAGCAAAAAGTCCTGCTGGGTCACGGCGGTGAGGTACAGATAGGCGTACACAGGAAGGAGCAGAAGCCTGAATAGGCTCAGTAGGTTCGGAATGGTAAATACGTCCCGTTTCCAATCTTTGATGATCATAATACTCCCCCTGCAGGCTGAAACCCAATATAGATAAAGTTTATTATAGGCAGTTTTGCGCCAATTATCAAGGGGCGAGGAAGCAGAAAGGCAAAATTTTACAGAAAATTATACATTTTTCTGATTTGCCGCCATGGGATATTGGAGCACCAGATGCCGCCAGGTCTGCTTATCCAGTTCTCCGGTTATGGGAAGATCTGAGAGCCGCTGGAAGGCTGCCAGAGAGTTCGAGGTGGCTTCATCCAGAGTGCCGGAGTGGCTGGGAGCGTCCACGCTGCAATATTTGTCGCAGAAAATCTGAAGCATGGCCTGGACCAGGTATATATGGGGACAAGTTTCTCCTTTGCGGATGACTTGGCCAGGATTCAGCATAATATGCAATCCCGCTGCCTCTGCCTGCTCCACCAATGCCGGTTCATAGCTGCGCCAAATGGCGTCCCAGGTGGCGTTGTCCGTGACCCCGGTCACGGGAATACCATGGGTACGCTGAAATATTGACACGGCCCGGACGGTCTGGGGACCGTAAATGCCGTCGGGTACCAGAGTGGGGTGAACATTGTCGTTTTTTGCAATGACACGAAGCATGGTTTGCAGGGAACGAATGGGCTGGTTGATAAAAGAACTATCCGGTCTCATCGAGGCGCCTCCTGTCGAACAGAATCCTGGTCTCCGGTGCGGAGATCATTTCCTGGGAATTGGGTGCGAGTGCTGGTGTAACCGTACCTTCCCTTGGGAGGCATACCTTGAATGGCGCTGGTGAAGGGAAAGTCCTGGGGATCCCGCCAGGATGTGGTCTCTATGCCTGAGAACTGGTCGTAGATGGCGTCCCAGGTGGCGCCGTTTACAACCCCCGTCTGAGGCAGACCAAACCGCTCCTGGGCGGCTAAAACCGCATTTCTGGTGGCACTACCGAAGATGCCGTCTACGTTGATGGGAGGAATGGCGGGAATGTAGGCAGACAGTACGCTGAGCATATACTGCAGATGCTCCACCCGAATACCCCGATCTCCCTTCTGGATTGGCCGGGTGTTGGCCCAGGGGTGGATGTAGTATTTTTGCCCTTGGCTCCGAAGCTCCGCCAGCCGTGTTACCGCTACATAGTAGCGGACCAAGGCATACCAGGTGGCCGGGCCTACGATGCCATCCACGGTTAATCCGAAAACCGACTGAAACGCCTTTACTGAGGCCTCCGTCTGTGCCCCGAAGATGCCGTCAACAGGGTTGATTTTGGGAATGGCAGGAAAGCTCTGGGAAATACGGTTCAGCTCCGCCTGAATGGTTTGTACTGCGGGTCCCGTGTACCCTCGGCGCAGAGGCCTGCCGGGGTAGGAGGATGTGATCCCCCGGATGGGAGCGTTCATTACAATCTCAACATTCCCGTAGTAGCTTTTAAGGATTTCCGGGGAGCTGTAGCCTTTCAGAGCCAGGTTCTGACTGCCCCACTGGCTGAGTCCTTCACAGGTGGCGGTGGTACCGTTGCAGAATTTGGCCGCCAAAGGTTCTACAAAGCCGGGCCTTCGGAGATAATCATTGAATAATTCGTCAACGATTTTGGCTACATTTTCAAAATAGCTTCGGCCGTTGACAAAAAATTGGTCGTAGGCTGTTGAGTTTGTAATGTCAAAATTGTACCCCCGGCTTCGGTAAAATTCGGTGTACACCCGGTTGAGGGCGAAGGACACAATGGCGAGAATATTGGCCCGAAGGGCACTTTCTTCCCAGGTGGGGTAAATTTCGGATGATGCCACATTTTTGACGTAATCCACGAAACTTACGGTGACATTTTGGGCATCTTTGTCCGGCGGACCTAAGTGGACTGTAATGCGCTGGGGTATGTACGGTGTGACAATGGGCATGGCGCACCCCCTATAGATTTTGTGGCGGTGTGTTATACACCACTGTTTGGTTCCAGTTTCCCGGAAGCTCCGACAAGGGAATCATTTCCAGGTCCTGGTCTGTAACCGTATTTGCGAAAATCTGGATATTTTGGGCCTCAATCTGTTCGTAACCCCGCAGCCGGGCGTGGAGATTGACCTGGATGAAGGGCTGTTCGCCAGGGTCGGGGCTTTGGCTTTCGGATTTGTCCGGCACGGGAAAGGCGATAGGGGGAATCTGACCGCTACGGTCTGTAAGACGCATGGCAATGGCTGTGCCGTCGGAGGCGGTAACGGTAATGGCCACATCGGACAGGGGAAGATGGGCAAAACTGGTGAAGGCTCGCACCTTGAGATAGCCGATGGCTGACAAAAACATCACTCCTTTCACACGTTGACCATCCTATGCAGAGGCGGAAGGAATTGTGCAAAAAAAGCCGCCTCCTTTCAGTGGGAAGCGGCGGGAGAACTATAAAAATCGCTGCATTTGTCGGATGTTGGCGTTTTCGCAGTCCAGAAGTTTCTGAGACAGCGTTTTGATGGGCTCGTCTTCCGATGAAAATTGATGGATGGTTTTCAGCCCTTTGATCATGCCTTGGGTGTTTCCCTGAATCATCATCCCGGCAATTTTGGAGTCGGTATTTCGTCCGTTTAGCCGCATTCTGGCGGTCATGTCGGACATGAATCGCAATGCCGGGTCCAGGTCCTCTAAATCCCAGCCCCGCTGGATGGCCATGGTTCTTGCCTCAGTCTCAATGGAGTCATATTCCCGGAGCTGACTGTTGAGGGCCTGCCGCATATCCGAGCCCATGGCGCGGTCCAGAACGCTTCGGATTCCGGTCTGGCCCATTTGTGTGGTTTTGAGAATGGATGTCAGGACTTCTTTGCTGGTTTTCATTTTGCATCACCTGAGTTAGTGTGTGCATTTTTCTGTCTGCCATACATAGAATGCAGGGATGGAAAGGAGTGAGCTCCCATGTGCGCCATTGCTGGGATCATCGGTCTGCCGGCCGATGAAACAACCGTTGAGCAGATGCTTGCCACCATGAACCGCCGGGGTCCCGACGGAAGAAACGTCTACCGTGACCGGGATACGACCCTGCTCCACTGCCGCCTGGCGGTCATTGACCCGGAAGGCGGCAGACAGCCTATGACCTTAAACTGGGCAGGAGAAACTTATACCCTGGTTTATAACGGGGAACTTTATAATACCGAGGAACTGCGCCATGACCTGCTGAAACTGGGGCACAGTTTTTCCGGTCATTCCGACACTGAAGTGCTGCTCCACGCCTACGCCGCTTTTGGACCGGACTGCGTGGAAAAGTGCAACGGGATTTTTGCCTTTGCCGTTTGGGAGGAGAAGAAACGGCGTCTGTTTCTTGCCAGAGACCGTATTGGGGTAAAGCCGCTTTTCTATGCGCGGCATCGTGGCGGGCTCCTGTTTGCCTCGGAGATGAAAACCATCCTCACATATCCAACCATGGAGCCTGCCATCGACGAAACGGGAGCGGCCCAGCTGCTCCTGCTGGGTCCCGGACGGCTTCCGGGCAGCGGCGTGTTCCGGGATATCCACGAGCTGGAGCCGGGGTGCCGAGCCATCTATCAGGAGGGGCGGATGGTTCTGCACCGCTATTGGAAGCTCCGGGATCGGGAGCATAAAGAAAGCTTCTTAGAAACCAGTGAATGCGTCCGGTATCTTGTGGAGGACGCAATCCGGCGGCAGATGGTATCCGACGTGCCCATCGGGACTTTCCTCTCCGGTGGCCTGGATTCCAGCATTATCTCCTCGGTCTGCGCCAGAGAAATGGCAAAAAAAGGAGAGCAGCTGAAAACCTTCTCTGTGGACTACCTCAATAATGACCGATATTTTCAGGCAAACAAATTCCAGCCAAATTCCGACAGCGACTATATTCGCATCATGACAGACTATCTGCAGTCTGACCAACACTTAACTGTGCTGACGCCGGAAGCTTTGGATGAGGTTCTGGAGGACGCCACCATCGCCCGGGATTTACCCGGTATGGCGGACGTGGATTTTTCCCTTCTGGCTTTCTGCAAACAGATCAGAAACCACGTGACCGTGGCCTTGTCGGGAGAGTGCGCCGACGAGATTTTCGGCGGTTATCCCTGGTATCGGGACCCGGCAATTCGGGCGCAGGCAGGCTTCCCCTGGGCCCAGAACACCGCCGACAGAGCAGCGCTGCTGACCCCGGCTGTAAAGCTGGACCCCATGGAGTTTGTCATGGATGCCTATCGGAAAGTCTGCCGGGAAAGCGACGTTCTGCCTGGCACCTCCCCGGATGAGCGGCGGATGAAGGAAATGGTAAATCTCAACTTCCGCTATTTTATGCAGACCCTTTTGGACCGGAAGGACCGGATGAGTATGTACTCGGCCCTGGAAGTCCGGGTGCCGTTTTGTGATTACCGTATTGCGGAGTACCTCTACGGCGTCCCCTGGGAGTATAAGGATTATAAGGGACAGGAAAAAGGCCTCCTGCGCCATGCCGTGGGGGACTTGCTGCCGGAAAGCATCCGCAGTCGGAAGAAGAGTCCCTATCCCAAGACCTTTGACCCCCGCTATGAAGCGCTTATGGCATCTCGGATTCAGGCGCTTCTGGCAGACCCATCAGCGCCGCTTTGGAATTTGGTGCAGCGGGAGAATGTGGAAACCTACCTGGCAGGGGAGAGCCAGTGGCCTTGGTATGGCCAGCTCATGAGAAAACCCCAGACCATGGCCTACCTATGCCAGCTGAACTTCTGGCTCCGGGACAACAAAGTCAAGCTGGAGTTTTGATGGATTCCCCAAATTTTAGTTGACGAATTTGGCTAATTATGCTAAAATTATTTCAAAGAACCAGAAATCAACCAAAGAAATGAGTAGGAGGTAACTGTAATGCGCAAGACAAAAATCATCTGCACCATCGGCCCTGCCAGTATGAACGAAGAAATTTTGACCCGGATGTGTCTGGCTGGCATGAACGTGGCCCGGATGAATTTCTCCCACGGCGATCATGAAGAACAGGGAAGAAAAATCGCCTTGGTAAAGAAGGTTCGCCAGAAACTGGGCCTGCCCATCGCCATTATGCTGGACACCAAGGGCCCCGAGTACCGCATCGGCACGTTCAAAAACGAGAAAGTCACCGTAAATGACGGCGACACCTTCACCTTCACCGTGGACGACGTGGAAGGCGACGAGAAAAAGGTCAGTGTTAACTTTAAACAGCTCAACAAGAATCTGCAGCCCGGCGATACCGTTACCGTGTGCAACGGCATGGTGAAGTTTGAAGTCCAGAAGATTGTGGGCAGCGATATTATCTGCAAATGCCTCGCAGGCGGCGAACTCAGCAACCGCAAGAGCATGTCCTTCCCGAAAAAAATCATGTCCGGTCCCTATCTGCGGGAGCAGGATAAAAAGGACATCATCTTCGGCATTCAGCAGGGCGTGGACTTCGTCGCTGCGTCCTTCGTTTCCACCAAGCAGGACGTGCTGGAAATTCGGGAACTGCTGGACGCCAATGGCGGCAGTGATATTGAAATCATTGCAAAAATCGAAAACCAGTCCGGTGTGGACAATGTGGAGGAGATTTGCTCCGCCTGCGGCGGCATTATGATTGCCCGGGGCGATTTGGGCGTGGAGATTCCCTTTGTGGAAGTTCCCGTGGTTCAGAAGCGCCTGACCCAGAAGTGCCGTATGATGGGCAAGCGGGTCATTACCGCCACGGAAATGATGGAATCCATGATCCACAATCCCCGTCCTACCCGTGCCGAGATTAATGACGTTGCCAACGCCGTCTACGACGGTACCTCCTGCGTCATGCTTTCCGGCGAGTCCGCCGCAGGTAAGTATCCCGTGGAGGCTGTCCAGGCCATGGCGGAAATTGCCGAGTATACCGAACAGCATACCAACTACAAGCACCGCTTCCTTGCCCAGGAGTATACGGGCAAGAATAACCTGGACTGCATTTCCCACGCTGTGTGCTCCATGGCCATTGACGTTGGGGCCAAGGCCATTGTGGTCTGCTCCACCACCGGACGCACGGCCATGCTGGTAAGCCGCTTCCGTACGCCTGTGGACATTATCGGCATGACCACGGACGGAAAGATCTGGCGCCGCCTGTCCATGAGCTGGGGCGTGACCCCCGTCATGGCTGAGCAGTTCCCCAGTGTGGATGTCATGTTCTACTACGCCAAGAAGGCTGCCATTGATGTTATGAATTTACAGCCCGGCGACAATATCCTGCTCACTGGAGGCCCTGTCAACGGTTCCTCCGGCAATACCGACACCATCAAACTGGAAGTCATCTGATTCTCTTTTGCCGCCGGATCATATCCGGCGGCATTCTTTTTTAAAACGTGCATATTTTTGTGTATTCTTGAATATTCAAAGAAAAGCGAAGTTTATGCACATAGAGCCAATATAAATGTATAATTTGGAGGAAGTGAAGAACTTCCGTCATTATCATTAAAAAGACCGCACTTTATGGGGGAAAATGAAACAAAATTTAGCGAACATTTTTCCACAAAGCACTAGCTATTTAAAAAATAGTTGCTATAATATTATTATCCCATAAGAAAGAAGGCGAACTACCATGCGGTCAAAGGATGCACTGCGCCTGCGGATCCAAGAGCTATGTACGGACCGCAGCATCACACTCAATCGCCTCGCCAGCATTTGCGGCATCACGCAGTCAACGCTTAACAACATCAACAGCGGACGGAACAATTCCACCACAATCTCCACCGTTCAGAAAATCTGTGACGGACTGGGCATGGATCTGCCAACCTTTTTTGACTCAGACCTGTTCCGCGGCTTAGAGCAGGAAATCTTCTGAAATTTAGGGAAACTCTGATTAAATTGGCAAGAGCTGGCAGCAAAAGATTTTGGCTCAGCCGAAGGTTCTGAAAATGGAGGAATACTGTATGTATTTCCTGTTTTCAGAACTGCACGGATGGGGCAAAAGATTCGCTGCCCAGCCGAAGACAATTTATTCAGAGGTTCCTTAGCTGGACCATAGATTTTTCGCCAGAGGACGCAATCCCAAATTATCGGTGCAGGATGCCGATGATTTGGGATTTTTGCTATCGGGAAAAATTTACAAGACCTCCCGAATGCGGCAAAAGGCGACAGTCGGTTTGTGGTACACTCTTCTCACAAACGGCGGAAAGATGCTATTTCTGCTGAGAGAAAGGAAGAGACTTATGAAGCAAATTTGTGTGGCCTTGATTCTCCTGGTTACGGCTTTTATATGCGGCGCTTCCCTGACTCTGCGGGTGCGTGCCCTGGGGCAGGACAGCGGCTGTTTTCAAAGTTCGGAACCGTCCATACCCGGGCTGCAAACACTGAATGATCCCGAAACGCCCGAACAGCCCGTTTACGTCTACAGCCTGAGTCCTTTCAAGAATGTGGTCCCCGAAGCTGCATACCGGAAATATGACCTGGAAGACGCGCTGGATTTGGAAACCGCCGAGAAACTGCGTGCAATCCTGGAAAATGCCTATCCGTATAAGGACCTGAAGACCCTGGAAATTCAGGCAAACCGGTATCTTCAAAGCCAAGGCTTGCAGTGGATTGAGAATTTAAGCCTGGAGGAGGCGATTCAGGCGGCCCAGAAGGCAATTTATGAAGCAGGGGAGGAGGCGAGCGAAGACCCGGAGGGAGCTTTGGCAGATTTAAACTCCCAGCTGCTTTACCGTTATTTCCAGAGCCTGGCGCCGGAGAAGGCGCGATACGATACGGTCAGCGACAGAACCCTGACCTCAGCAGCCTGTACGGAACGCCGGGAAGCAGATGGTTCTTTCACATATTTTCTCACGGTCCAGGTAGATACCACAGTCAGCAAACAGGACTCGCTGACCCTTGCCGCAGCCTGCGGTGAGGAAATCCAGAGCCAGTTCATCCTGGAAACCGGAACCTATACCTTTACATTTCAAAACGTAAGCGAGCCCCGGGATGTTACGCTGGAACTGGCCGGGAAACAGTATTCCAGCGACGTGTGTTTTTTTGATTCCCAAAGCCCCGAAGATGCCGATCTCGTGGGCTTCGACAGCGGTATGTATCCGGTTTATGCCAAGTGTGTTTTAACCCCGCCCTTCGACGCTGTCCCGGAGGAAGCAGAGGATGAATAAAAAGTGCTCAGCCACAGGCTGAGCACTTGAGACTGTCGAAAAACCCCTTTGGGCTTTTCCGACAAACTCTGGCAGCCTGCTGCGCGCATAATTTGTCCCCCGATG
>DSLFC04101__coassemble_412_pt1 | contig 31910 bp, 33 predicted proteins | sample DSLFC04101__metabat2_low_PE_021 | metagenome-assembled genome bin DSLFC04101 | reverse complement strand
CTTAGGAGGCGACCGCTCTATCCAACTGAGCTACGGGGGCTTATACAAAAAATATTCAATTTTCTGGTCCAGCAGGGTTCGAACGAACTGCCGCTTAGGAGGCGGTCGCTCTATCCAACTGAGCTACGCAGACATTTATAAATATTAAGTTTTTGACACCCAACTGCCGAGCAAAGTTGATTGTTGTAACGCCACCTTAGGAGGCGACTGCTCTATACAACTGAGCTACTAGGGCATTTGCCTGCTTATTTTACCCAATTTTTTTCATGCTGTCAAGAAAATACGGCACATTTTTTACTGGGTCGAACATATAATATCCGGTAGCTGTGTCCTGGGACACGGCATCATTTCTGATTCTCTTGAGAACATAGGAAAGGAGAGCTTGCAATGGGAGACAATACTGCCCCTTCCGCAGACTTGGACGACTGGATCTTTGATCAGGATGCCGGGGGCCCCAGCGAACGCTAGGCGGGACCGTTTTTCCGGTTCCGCTTTTTTCTGCTAAAAAAGCCGGACAGGTTCCCCTGTTCGGCTTTTTTCAGTTCGCTGCCTCGTGATGAAAGCCAGGGCTTGTGGGGTTCAAGGAGGCAAATGTGTATCCGTTTGCCTGTCCCCAGCGGATGATGTTTTCCACAGCATCAATACTATAGCCGTAGATATCATGCTGCAGGACAATGGAGGTCCCCACATTTTGGATGCCGTTTATGACATTTTCATAAATGGACTCCGGGTTCTTGGTGCCGCCTGCATCGCCGCTACTGACGTTCCAGTCGAAATACTGAAAACCTGCCTCCTGAACCGCGTCGGTAAGCTGGGTCATAATGCCCTTGCAGATTTGTTTGCTGACGGTATTGGAGCTTCCTCCGGGAAAGCGCAAAAGGGTTGTTTCAATTCCCGTCAGTTCTCGGATGCGGTTTTGCATATAATAGAGGTCTGCAAAGTAGGCTTCGGGGCTTTCATAGACTTCCGTGTAGCGGTGGGAGGCACAGTGGACGCCGATGGCGTGGCCTCGGGCGGCGATGTCCTGTAAAATATCGTCATAGCCGGAATCGGTGACGAAAAATGTGGCTTTCACCCCATAGCGGTCCAGAATGTCCAGCAGGCGCGGTGTTTCCGGGCCGGGGCCGTCGTCAAAGGTCAAAAAAATCACCTTGTCCCCGGGCCAGATACGCTCGGGCTGGGGCTTTCCCACCACTTCCACCTCTCGGCGGACGACCACCTCATTATGGTTGCTGTCCATAACGGTGTAAAGAATGGGATAGATGCCGGGGGTCAGGCAGTCCACCTCCCCCTCTACGGTCACTTCCTCCGTCAGGTCGCCGTCGGTGGCATCATAGGCAGCCCAGCCAGGTTCCTCAAAGGGCACGCCTAGGGTTACCTGACATTTGACGCCCTTTTTCAGCAGGATTTCCGGAGGAAACGGGTCATAGTCCGGAATCGGCCGAACGATCTCGTAGGAATTACCCGAGGAATCCGTTACCGCATAGGTAATCTGTCCCGGCTCCTTGCGCTGGGTGACCTTCTTTGTGATATTGCCGTCGTGGTTATCGTAGGCAGTAAAGCCCGGTTCCTGGAAGGGTTCTCCGTTTTGCCGGATTCCAGGCTCCCGGGTCAGGACAATCATAGGCGGCTGGGTATCCACCACCTGAACCGTCCGCACCGCCTGGTCATGAAACCACAGAAAATCCGCGCTGTAGGTCAGGCGATACGTGCCCAGGGCCGTTGTATCCACTTCCCCTTCCAGCTTCGGGTCCGGAAGTTTTCGACCTTCCTTCCAGAAATACGTGCCATAAAGCCGTGTTTCGGCCCCTTTTTCCAGATACGGCTCCTCATATTCCAGGCGCTGCTCCGCGTCGCCATGAAGCTCTACCCGGAATGTGAAGCGATTCACCCGGAACAGCAGGACCCAGACACCAAAGAACAGCAGCGAAACGGTCAGAAGCGGGACCACATACCGTCGGAAGGGGCCCCGTTTTTTGGATACATAGCGTGCCGACATGATTCTCTCTCCCATTTCTCTTGTTTACATAATATTATATGCGTTTCTGTTGAAAAATGGAAGAGGTTTACGAAAATATTTTTTATGGAAACCAACTTTGCATTTGCAAAAAGAAAACCGCCCGGCCTTTCGGATTTTGCGAAGGGCCGGGCTTATGGCTGTACAGGCTCAGGAAAGTTCCAGCCATCGGATGAGGCTGGGCAGGGCCTGCTCAAATTTGACGCCATACCAGTGGGCAGGCGCTGCAATGGTGTTCTCAATGGTCAGGAATACAAAGTCCGCAGCGATTTTTGCGGCGTCAAAGGGAGGTTTTCCCTGCATCAGAGCCCCCAGGAAGACAGCGGCAAACATATCTCCTGTGCCGCTGTAATTGCCCGGAAGCTTCTGGCAGGTATATGTGCAGGTGTCCTCCCCTGCCCGCATAAGAAATCCCGTTTCCCGGTGGTTTTTTCCATAACCTGTCAGAAGAATCTTTACGCCAGGAAATTTCCGGGAAATCATGTTTACATAATTATCATCCATAATCAAATTGCAGGGCAATCCCAGGATAAGTGCCGCCTCGGTCAGATTGGGAAGAATCCAGTTTGCCCGGGCGCAGAGGGTTTCCATTTCCCGGACGTAGGTTTCATCAAGTCCCGCATAGAGCTTCCCGCCGTCCCCCAGAACCGGATCCACCACAAGAATGCCTCCGGGCGCCAGAAGGGTCTCCATGGCCTCTTTTGCCCACTGTATGGCAGCAGTGCTGCCAAGATATCCAATGAGAATTGCGTCAAAGGTGATTTTCTGACTCTGCCAGTGCCGAAGAATACCGGGAATGGCTTCATCCATATGGGTCACGGCAGGCGTTCCGAAACCGCCTGTGTGGGTGGAAAGGATGGCGGTGGGCAGAATGCAGGTTTCACATCCGCAGGCCGAGAGAATGGGCAGGGCCACGGATGTGGAGCACTGGCCCAGGCAGGAGATATCCTGTATGGTTAAAATTCTTTTATATGCCACGGCTGCCTCCAAGATTTTTTCTTCATTGTATCACAGGCCCAAGGGCCTTGCAATGGGACAGACTATAAATTATAATATAATGTAAAGAAAGGAGCTGTTGGCATGGACAAAGGCTTTTCGGTTTTCCCATTTTACACAGGGTATATCCGCGCGGAATATGAGAACGGGGCCATAGTGGCTCTTCATTTTATGCAGGATTGCACGGACTTTGGTACTCCCACCGGGCTGACTGAGCAGGTTTTTCGGGAGTTTCAGGAATATCTGGAAGGACGCCGGCAGGAATTTACCTTTCCCATACTTCTTCGGGGAACAGCATTCCAGAAAAAGGTTTGGGAGGCCTTGCTGGCCATTCCCTACGGCGAAGTCAGGACTTATGGACAAATTGCGAAAGAAATCGGCTGTCCGAAAGGCTCCCGCGCAGTTGGCATGGCCTGTAACCGGAACCCCCTTATCATTGCAGTGCCCTGTCACCGGGTTGTAGGCGCCAAGGGTGCGCTGACGGGCTATGCCTGCGGACTTCCCATGAAGCAGGACCTTCTGGCTCTGGAGCGGGAGACGATTTCCAAGGGAAACTTGTAAATTTTCTTCTTTTCGGACGCTTCCGTGAAATTTCCCCTTGAAACTGAGCGCATTGTCCGTTATAATAACAAAGTCTATGCGCTATCCGCGCGTACATCCCAAGGACAAATGAGAGGATATGATCACATGAGTGCATCCAACAAGAAAAAGCTCCGCAAAGAGCAGGAAGCTGAAAAGCTCACCGAAAAGCAGCTGTCCGCTCAGAAGGAAGCTAAGAAAACCGATCGGATTACCTACAGCTTTATTGCCCTGATGGCAGTGATTCTGGTGGCCGCCATTGTTTTGGGCGTAAACCAGGTCGTTCGCAACAGCGGCGTGCTGGAGAGAAAGACCGTTGCCCTGACCGTGGGCGAGCACGAAATCTCCAATGCTGAGCTTGGCTACTTCTACATGGACGCCGTCAACACCTTCACTTCCCAGTATGGCAGCTATGCCGCCATGTTCGGCCTGGATACCAGCAAGCCCCTGGACGAGCAGGTCCAGAACCCCGAAACCGGTGAAACCTGGGCTGACAGCTTCCTGGCTTCCGCCCGGGAGAACGCCAAGGATACCTACGCTCTGGTGGACGCCGCCAACGAAGAAGGCTTTACCCTCACCGAGGACCAGCTTGCCGAAATTGACACCACCATTCTGAACCTGGAAGCCTATGCAAAAATCTACGGCTACTCCGATGCCAACCGCTATATCAAGGCAATCTACGGAAGCGGCGCTACCGTAGACAGCTACAAGGCCTACGTAACCCACAACACTATGGCTTCCGCCTACTACGACGCCCACAGCGAGAGCCTTACCTACACCGACGAGGACATCCGCGCGAAGGACGCCGAGGACCCCAAGGCCTACTCTTCCTACTCCTACAACACCTATTACCTCTCCGCTTCCAACTTCCTGGAAGGCGGTACTGAGGATGAAAACGGCAACAAAACCTACTCCGACGAAGAGAAGCAGGCTTCCGTGGACGCCGCCAAGGCCGCCGCTGACAGCATTCTGGAGGGCAAGCCCACCACAGTTGCCGAGCTGGATGCCTGCATTGCCGCTCTGCCTGAAAGAGAGAACCAGAGCACCGCTTCCCAGGCCTACGCAGACACCCTGTACAGCAGCGTTTCCAGCGTCTACGCTGACTGGGTCACCGACGAAGCCCGGAAGGAAGGCGATGTGACCATTATCGCAAACACCTCTACCACCACCAATGAGGATGGCTCGGAAGAGACCGTCACCAACGGCTACTATGTGGTATTCTATACAGGCATGATCGACAATCAGTTCTCCCTGAAGAACGTCCGCCACATTCTGGTTCCCTTCCAGGGCGGCACCCAGGATGCTGCCACAGGCGCCACCACCTACTCCGATGAGGAGAAGGCTGCCGCCAAGACTTCTGCAGAGGACATTCTGAAGGAGTTTGAATCCGGAGACAAGACCGAGGATAGCTTTGCCGCTCTGGCCAAGGAAAAGAGCACCGATCCCGGTTCCAAGGATAACGGCGGTCTCTATGAGAATGTCTACCCCGGTCAGATGGTCACCGCCTTTAACGACTGGTGCTTCGACGAGACCCGCGCTGCCGGCGACACCGCCATTGTGGAAACCGAGTATGGCTACCACGTCATGTACTTCGTGGGCGATGCCGATATCACCTATCGGGACTACCTGATCACCAACGATCTCCGCACCGCTGAGATGGAAAAGTGGTACACCGACCTGGTGGACGCCATGCCCATGGACCTGGGCGACGACCGCTACATCCGCAAGGACTTAGTGGTCAGCGCCAGCTAATCCATCCCTTTGAATGAAAAACGCCTCCCAGGGAAAAGCTGACCTGGGAGGTGTTTTTTTTGCGGAAATTCGATTATGCCAAGGCAGCACTGGCAGGTTTCAGCGCAGGCGCCGTCACCGGTATTTTCGGCGCAGGCGGCGGTATGGTGCTGGTGCCTCTTCTCACCATGCTGACAAATTTGGAAGAAGAAAAGGTGTTCCCCACCTCGGTGTCCATCATTCTTCCCATCTGCGCCGTGACGCTTTTCATGGAGACGACCTTTGGAATGGTAGACTATGGGGTTGCCCTCCCCTACCTTCTGGGCAGCGCCATCGGCGGCATTTTCGCCGGAACCTTTGGCCACAAAGTGCCTACAAAGTGGCTCCATCGGCTTCTGGGTGCCTTTATTCTCTGGGGTGGGGTGCGGTATTTATGCTAGAGAGCTTTTCCATTGCCCTTATGGTCGGCACGGCCCTTGGGATTCTGTCGGGGCTTGGTGTCGGCGGCGGAAGCCTGCTATTGCTATGGCTCACATTGGTGCTGGGCATGGACCCGGGAATGGCCCGGGGAATCAACCTGGTATTTTTCCTGCCTGGGGCAATTATCGCCTGTCTGTTCCGGCTGAAGCAAGGCGTCCTGCAGTGGAAGGTCATTGTTCCGGCGGCCATCGGCGGTTGTATCGCCGCCTTCATGGGAGCACACATCGGCTTTGCACTTCCCATGGAAGCGCTGAAAAAAGGGTTTGGGGTGCTGCTGATTCTGACGGGTCTGCGGGAATTGCTGTACCGTACCAAAACCAAATAACCTTTTTTAACCGGGTGCCGCCACATTGGGCAGCACCCGGTTATATTTGCAAAAGGCCTGGAAAACACCTCTTTTTTGTTTGTTTCCATTGACCATAAAAGTGCCATATGATAGGATATTGACAAAGCAATAGGGAAAAAGCTGTCTGCAAGGAGGAATAACCATGGACGTTATCAGCATTGAAAAGCTGACCCGGGATTATGGCGATGGAAAAGGCATTTTTGATGTGTCTTTCGGCGTGGGAAATGGCGAGGTTTTTGGATTTCTCGGCCCCAATGGCGCAGGAAAAACCACCACCATCCGCCACCTCATGGGCTTTATCAAACCCAAGACAGGAAAATGCACCATCAGCGGGCTGGACTGCTGGACCCAAAGCAGCGAAATTCAAAAGAATCTCGGTTACATTCCCGGAGAAATCAACTTTTTTGACGATATGAGCGGCACGGAATTTCTGGATTTTTCCGCAAAGTATCGGGGATTTCAGGATAGCGGCCGAAAAAAAGCCCTTCTGGAACGCTTTGAGCTGAATCCAAAAGGAAAAATCAAGAAAATGAGCAAAGGCATGAAGCAAAAAATCGGTATAGTGGCCGCCTTTATGCATGACCCGGATATTCTCATTCTGGACGAACCTACCAGCGGACTGGACCCGCTGATGCAGAGCCGCTTTGTTGAGCTCATTGCAGAGGAGAAAAAGCGGGGCAAAACGATTCTGCTGTCCAGCCATATGTTTGAAGAAGTGGAGCGCACCTGCGACCGTATCGGCATTATTCGGGAAGGAAAACTGGCTGCGGTGGACTCTGTGGAGGCCCTGCGGAAACGTCATGTGCGCTCCTATGAGGTCACCCTGGCTTCGGAGTCCCTGGCAAAGGCCTTTGCTGAAGATTTTGGCGGAACGGTAAACGGATGCTCTGTGACCGTCTCTGCAAAGCAAGGACTTGAGGAGATTTTCATGCACTACTACGGAGGCGAGAAAAATGATTAACTGGACTCTGTATAAACGGGAAATGAAGGGCAGCATCAAGCTGCTGGTGATCTTCGCCGCAGTAATCACGTTATATGTCTCCATCATTATCAGTATGTACGACCCCGAACTCATGGCTGTGCTGGATGGTTTCATAGAAGTGATGCCGGAAATGATGGCTGCCGTGGGCATGCGTGCCGGCGCAACCACCCTGATGGGATTCATGATATCCTATCTGTATGGTTTCATCCTTTTGGTCTTTCCCATGGTTTTCTGCATTCTGCGGGGCAATGACCTGATTGCAAAGTACATCGACAGAGGTTCCATGGCGGCCCTTGTGGCTGCCCCTGTAAAGCGCCGCACCATTGCGTTCACCCAGATGAAGGTCCTGGCCAGCGGCATCTTCCTTTTGGTGGCCTATACCACCGTACTGGAGATTCTCATTTCCCAAATTCTCTTTCCCGGTGAACTGGTTGTATCCGAACTCTTATTATTAAACGCCGGACTTCTGTGCCTGCATTTGTTTATCGGAAGCATCTGCTTTCTGGCATCCTGTGTGTTTTCGGATACAAAATACAGTGTGGGCTTCGGAGCCGGCATTCCGGGACTGATGTATGTGCTGCAAATGCTTGCAAACGTGGGAGACAAAGCCGAAACGGCCAAGTACTTTTCCCTGTTCACCTTGTTTAACCCAGACGGCATTGTGGCAGAGGAAACCTCCGCTCTGGCCGGCATAGCCGTGCTGCTGGTCGGTGCGCTCCTATTGTATGCCTCCGGAATCCTTGTCTTCACCAAAAAGGACCTGCACATCTGAAGCGGAAACATAGCTGCACCAAAAAGAGAATCGGCGTAAAAGCTACGCCGATTCTCTTTGCTTTCTCCAATCCATATCAAGCATGCCGTAGAAATACAGGTCCGCCCAGTTGCGGTCATTGTCCCTGGTCTGGCTCCGCTGAATGCCTTCCCGTTTCATTCCCAGTTTCTTCAGCCTACGGACTTTTCACCGTCCATAGCCTCGGCAAATACCTTGTGGGCTTTCCGTTCCGTGAAAGCATAATCAAGAACTGCTTTGCAGGATTCATAGGCGTATCCCTGCCGCCAAAACTTGCGATTGAAAATCCAGCCAATCTCATAGACATCCTCCTCATATTCGTTAAAAAGGATGTACCCAATCATCTTATTGTTTTGCTTATGAACTGCGGCTACTGCACCGTGCTTTCCAACACAAAACTCGGAAAGAAATCTCTTTGTTTTCTCAAAATCGTAGGCAGGTTCGCAGTTCTTCATGGTCCACTGGTCGCCGAAAATCTCCTGTAGGTCTGTGGCATCGTCCATAGTGAAGTCCCGGACCACCATACGCTCCGTTTCTAGGTACATATTATCCCCTCTTTTTAAACGCCAGATACCCTTCAAGAATCAGGGTGGCAGCCACGGCATCTACGGTGTCTTTGCGTTTTTTGCCGTGATAATTGTGCTGGGAGAGGATGTTGTGGGCTTCTACGGTGGTGCGGCGCTCGTCCCACATGGCGACGGGCAGCCCCGTGGCCTCCTTGAGCTTTTCAGCGAAGGCGCGGCAAAGCTCCGCTCTTGCGCCTTCGGTTCCGTCCATGTTCCGGGGCAGTCCCACCACGATCTCCCCTACCTGGTTTTCCTTGGCCAGGCGGACAATATCCGCAATGGCCTTCTCTGTATTCCGGCTGGGAACAACCGCCGCGGAACCTGCAATGGTGCAGGTTAGGTCCGAAATTGCCACGCCTGTGCGCGCGTCTCCGTAGTCGATGCCCATAATACGCATAAAGGTTTCCTCCTGCTGTGTTTTCCCCTATCATACAACATTTTTCCCAGAAAATAAAGGAAAAAATCATTGACTTTCCGGAACCCCTATGATAAAATGATTTCACCTGTGAAAAAGGGTTCTTTTTTTGTGCGCTTTTTCAGCCCCGGAGCGGGATTTGTAGTGCCCGCTGCCTAAATTTTTCTAGCCGGAGTGATACAGGGAGGCAAAGATTAAGGAGGTGCCGTTATGCGCGTGAAAGTCACTTTGAGATGCTCTGAGTGCAAGCAGAGAAACTACAATACCATGAAGAACAAGAAGAATGACCCCGACCGTCTCGAAATGAAGAAGTATTGCAGATTCTGCAAAAAGCACACCGTCCACAACGAGACGAAGTAAGGAGGGGCTATCATGGCTGAAACCAAAAAGGAAAACTGGTTCAAAAGAACCTGGCATAAGGTCGCCAAATACTTCCGTGAGCTCCGCAGCGAGCTGAAGAAGGTCGTTTGGCCCACCCCTCAGCAGGTCCTGAAGAACACTGCCATCGTCGTCGGCTGCGTAATCGCCATCGGCGTGTTTATCTGGGTCTTTGACTTCGTGGCCCAGGTGGGCATTGACGCCCTCATCGGCGTCTTCCACTAAGGGTAGACCCATGGCAGACACTGCAAAGTGGTATGTAGTGCATACCTACTCGGGTTACGAGAACACCGTGAAAGCTACCATCGAAAAGACTGTGGAATCCCGCGGACTTCATGACCAGATTCTGGCCGTGTCCATTCCCCTGGAGACCGTCACCGAGATCACAGAGTCCGGCGTCAGCAAGACCTTCGACCGGAAGGTCTATCCCGGCTACGTCCTGGTGAAAATGTTCTACAGCGATGATACCTGGCACGTCATTCGTAATATCCGCGGCGTCACCGGCTTCGTCGGTACGTCCAGCAACGATCCCACCCCCCTGACGGAAGAAGAAGTCTACGCCATGGGTGTGGAGAAGAAGGAAATCATCGTCTCCTACGAGGTGGGCGACACCGTCCGCATCCTGGACGGCCCCTTGAATTCCTTCACCGGCACTGTGGAAGCAATCGATCTTGACAAGAACGCTGTCACCGTCACCGTTTCCATGTTCGGCCGGGAGACCTCCGTCGAGTTCGAGCTCGATCAGGTGGAGGTCGTTTCCCAGTAAAACGCATCGGTCTATTTTGGCCGCGTGGGAGGGGTTTTTCACCCCGAAAAAGTGCGTAAAACGCATATTGACCACATTTTATTCAGGAGGTGCTTATTATGGCACAGAAAGTCACTGGCATTATCAAACTGCAGATTAACGCCGCTAAGGCAACTGCTTCTCCCCCCGTGGGTCCTGCCCTGGGCCAGCATGGCGTGAACATCGCCGCCTTCATCAAGGAGTTCAACGCCCGGACCAAGGACATGGAGGGTTACAAGATCCCCGTCGTCATCACCGTTTACGCTGACCGCAGCTTCACCTTCATCACCAAGACTCCTCCGACCCCCATGCTGATCATGAAGGCCATCGGTCTGGAGAAGGGTTCCGGCGTGCCCAACAAGACCAAGGTCGGCACCATCACCAAGGCTCAGATCACTGAGATCGCCAAGACCAAGATGCCCGACCTGAACTGCCCCACTCTGGAGGCCGCTGAGACTCAGGTTGCCGGTACCTGCCGCTCCATGGGCGTTACCGTCGTCGATTGATTTTGCCATCCGGGCGGTTTGACCCGGAAATGTGGGAGGATTTTTCCGCATCACCACGATAAGGAGGATAAATAAATTGTTTAGAGGCAAAAAGTATCAGGAGAGCGCGAAGCTGATCGACCGCTCTGTTTCCTATGATCCCGCCGAAGCCCTGGACCTGGTTGTGAAGGGTGCTTCCGCTAAGTTCGACGAGACCGTCGAGCTGCACATCAAGCTGGGTGTTGACTCCCGTCACGCTGACCAGCAGGTCCGCGGCGCCGTGGTTCTGCCCAACGGCACCGGTAAGACCCGTCGGGTCCTGGTGTTCGCCAAGGACGCCAAGGCTGACGAGGCCAAAGAGGCTGGCGCCGATTACGTCGGCGGCATGGACATGGTGGAGAAGATCACCAAGGAGAACTGGTTCGAGTTCGACGTGGTCGTGGCTTCCCCCGACATGATGGGCATTGTTGGCCGTCTTGGTAAGGTCCTGGGCCCCAAGGGTCTGATGCCCTCTCCCAAGGCCGGCACCGTGACCCCCAACGTGGCCGCTGCCGTCAAGGAAATCAAGGCTGGTAAGGTCGAGTACCGTCTGGACAAGACCAACATCATCCACTGCCCCATCGGCAAGGTTTCCTTCGGCACTGAGAAGCTCACCGAGAACATGGACACTCTGGTGAAGGCCATTGTCAAGGCCAAGCCCGCCGCTGCCAAGGGCCAGTATATCAAGTCCTGCACCGTGGTCTCCACCATGGGCCCCGGCGTGAAGGTTTCCACCGCCAAGTATCTGTAAGCTGATACAATTTACCCCCGGATGCTTTCGCATCCGGGGGTTTTATTTTGCTCAGGTTTGCCAGGGAAATCCTTCTTGACAAATACAATGATCGATAGGATAATTGTATTATAATAAATTAATGTTGTGGTGAGTCCAATGGGTTATTTTTCTACGGCACAAATTTCCTCGGTTTCTTTTCTGAGGATGTAAATATTCATTGTTTGTGCCATGACGCTGGCATAGCAGCATCATGATATCGTGTATGACGGGAGGGAAATGACCCATGAAAACGACTTATGCAGTTAGGCTTCTTGCCGTCCTCTTGGTTTTGCTGCTCACACTCTGCGCCTGCAGCTCACAGCCTGATACGCCCAAAGGCCCACAAGATGTGCTGGCCTTCCCCGGAACTTCCTGGGACATGACACCGGACGCTTTGATAAAATCATTAAAGCTGAAAGCAGGAGCCTACGAAACAGAAGAGACGCCCATGGACGCAAATCCCGAGGGATATGGAACGTATTCCATTGGTGTGGAGGACTATTCCCTGTTTGGGGAAAAATGCCGGGTAGGCTTTCAGTTCATCGATTATACAGGCGATCACTACGGTTTGAACCACATCTATGTTTTCCTGCCGGAAGACTATCATTCCGAAGAAGTCCGCAAGGCCATGACAGAAATCTACGGCGAGCCCACGGAATCCAGTGAACACGTTGTGCTGTGGGAGTCCGAGATTCAGCGGGGAGATGTTTTGGAAGACGAAGCCTTCCAGGCTCTGGATGAAATGGAGGAGGAAGTTAAGCACTGGAGCCTGAGTCACGTTCGATTCACAGATGGCACGGAAAACTTCACAAGCTGGCCGACTATTTTGGGGCCGGGAATTGAATATGGCAGCTATCTGACCACAGCCCTTCACTATACGCAGCCAGAGTCTTATACGCCGCCAGTGTCTTAATTTTTATATTTCAGTTAACTTTCTTCCTACCGACTTGCATTTTCCCATGGTTTATGCAATCATTAGAGGGAGGTGAGCCCCATGGTTTAAATTTTTCGTCCGTTTGTACAAGCCATTGAAAGGAGCATTCCTATGAAACATATGAACTTACGCTGCAAGGCCTTTATGGTTTTGCTCATTGTCCTTTTCACCGTTTCCGTCCTGTGCGGCTGTGCCCGGATTCTTCCCTCTGCGAAAGCCGCATCCGACCCGGTGCCAAAGTTACAGCTGACCGTGACCCCCGGGGAAAGCAGCGTAAACCTGACTCCGGAAGACCTGGGAAACAACTATGACGGCGATATCAACTACTCCGGCCTCAGCGAGGTGAACATCAGGCTGGGAGACAAGAATCTGCCCCTGGCCGACGCCATCAAAAACGGCGAGGTCACTGTGGAGGAACTCACCGCCTGGGCCAGAATCGATGCACGCTATAATCTGTGCACCGAAACCTTTGTGAGCAAAAACGGCCTTTCCCAATTCTATTATGCCTACCCCGATTTTGAGCTGGCACTGACCTACGATGTATACGAAACCCCTGATGGAGAAAGCCACCTCATTAAGCGATTCTCCGTATGCAGCCCCGGCACGGAACACGAACCTCTTCGCTTCATGCCCCCGGAGGAAGGCCGTCATGCCACGGATCCCATTGACAAAGAAGACTGGGGGCTCAGCTTTACCATGGAGGAAGCCACCCCCACCGGTGTGAAAATTCAGTGCACCCAGAAAGAAGGCCAGCAGCTCGGGACCTTGAAGGTGTGGGCCGCTACGGTCTATAGCAAGACCGGTTCAATTGCACAAAGCATCACCACTCCCGGTAAGAACCTGGACATCCAGTTGAATATGAACGGCGACACGGAGCTTACCATGGACTGGACCAAAAACATTGAGGAACTGCCCCAGGGCGACTATGCCATCCGGCTGTACATCGAAGACGTATACGAGGAGGCAGCCGTGAACCCTCTGACCCGGAACTTCCACGATAAGCAGACCTACGACGTGGACTTTACGGTGAAATAATAATGCAAAAATGCAGTGGAGGGTCAAGGCCCTCCACTGCTGCTTCTTATATTTTCTTTAACTTATATGAAATTCCCTTGCATTTCTCTCCTGTGTGTGCGATGATATGTATAAAGCGGCGGCCATTGTCTTATATTCCATCCGTCTGTCCTCGCCATCAGAAAGGAGCTTTCCTATGAAATTACATATACGGCACAAAATTCTTCTTGTTTTGCTGATTTGTCTTTTTACCGTCTCCGCGCTCTGCGGCTGTGTTTCGGCATCTGCGGCTTCTGACCCGGTGCCAAAGTTACAGCTGGCCGTTACCCTTGGCAGCGGACAGGTTCTGACCCCTGAGGACCTGGAAAACAACTATGATGGCAATATCACCTACGTTGGCCTCAACACCGTGGACATCCAGCTGGGGGACAAGAATCTGCCCCTGGCCGACGCCATCAAGAACGGCGAGGTCACTGTGGAGGAACTCATCGCCTGGGCCAGAATTGACGCCCGGTATGACCTCTGCACGGAAACCTTTGAGAGCAAAAACGGCCTGGCCCAGTTCTACTACACCTACCCTGAATTCCAACTGGGTCTCATCTACGATGTGTACGAGACCCCCGACGGGGAGAGCCATCTCATCAAGCAGTTCTCTGTCCGTGCCCTGAACCAGGACCCCAGCACCCCTGCGTTCCCCAAGGCTGACGGCACAGGGTTCCTGGATGATGAAGACTGGGGCCTCACCTTTGAAGTTCCGGAAGCCACTTCCACCAGCGTCAAAGTGAAATGCACCCAGAAAGATGGCCAGCAAGTGGGCACTCTCCACGTCCAGGACTACATCCTCTACAGCACCACGGAGGAGGGAAAAATATACTTTGACAAGGAGAAGACCGCCCAGGACATCCCCCTGAACATGGACGGCACCACCGACTTCTCTATAGACTGGAAGGATGCCTTCGGGGAGCTTCCCAAGGGTGACTATGCCATCCGCCTGACCCTGGAGGACGTGTACGACCCCGCCGACATCCATCCCCTCATCCGCAAATACCACGATCAGCAGTTCTATGAAGTGAAGTTCTCGGTGAAATGAGGGCCCCAATGCTGCAGAGGGGGGATTTATCCCTCCCCTGCTCAAATTATTCGACCTCTTTTTAAAAATAACCCTTGACAATTTCCCCAAAATCTGCTATCATACATGAGTTGCCAAAGACAGCAGGTTCTACGGGTAAATCCTGCCGAGGTGCGTAAATCAGTTTATTTGCGTGTCTTTCTGTCTTTCGGCAGAAAGACACTTTTTATTTTCGGAGGTGAAACAAATGCCCAACGCTAAGGTTCTTGAGAGCAAGAAAGCTGTGGTTGACGCCCTGACCAACCAGATTAAGGAAGCTACTTCCGTGGTCTTCGTGGACTACAAGGGTATCACCGTCGCTCAGGATACCGAGCTGCGGAAGCAGTTCCGTGAAGCAGGTGTGGATTACGCCGTTGTGAAGAACACTCTGACCAACTTTGCCACGAAGAACGTCGGCTATGATTTCTCTGAGGTTCTGCACGGTACCACCGCCATGGCTTCCACCACCGGCGACCCCATCGCCCCTGCTCGTATCGTCTGCGAGTTCGCCAAGAAGAATAAGCTTCAGTCCCTGGCCATCAAGGGCGGCGTCGTTGAGGGCTCCGTGCTCTCCGCCGACCAGCTCAACGGCTTCGGTGAACTGCCCAGCAAGAGCGCCCTGGTCGCTTCTGTCCTGGGTACCTTCCTGGCTCCCATCTCCAGCCTGGCCTTCGTCCTGGATCAGATCCGGATGCAGAAGGACGGCTCCGCTCCCGCCGCAGAATAATCCTAAGCCAGATTATTTTGTGCCCACTCTACTCTAAAAAAATTATTTAGGAGGATCATTACAATGGCTAGCGAAAAGATCAATGCCCTGGTTGACCAGGTCAAGGAACTGACTGTTCTGGAGCTGTCTGAGCTCGTTCACACCCTGGAGGAGGTCTTCGGTGTTTCCGCCGCTGCCGCCGCTGTTGCCGCTCCCGCTGCTACCGCTGCTGCCGAGGTCGAGGAGAAGACTGAGTTCGACGTCATCCTGAAGAGCGCCGGCGCTTCCAAGCTGGGCGTCATCAAGGTTGTCCGTGCCGCTACCGGCCTGGGCCTGAAGGACGCTAAGGATCTGGTGGACAACTGCCCCAAGACCCTGAAGGAAGCCATCTCCAAGGAAGATGCCGAGAAGCTGGTCGCCGAGCTGAAGGAAGCTGGCGCCGAAGCCGAGATCAAGTAAGATTACCCCCTTACTTTCTTTCTCATTCTCATGCCGCCGCCAATTTTGGCGGCGGCATTTCCCTTTCCATGAAAGGAGATTATCGTGATTTACGAAACCTTTCTGACCTTCGCTCCCTTTTCCGGACGGGTCAGCCCCGGGTTTAATCCCGCCGCTCTGATCCCATCGGAGTGGAGCGAGTCTCTGGGCCGTATCACCTCCCTTTTTCCCGCCCAGGTTGATCTTATTTCCGCTGTGCAGTTCATGCTGTACTTCTCGGTGGGTTCCCTGGTCCTGGGAGGACTGGGGCGGATGATGCTCGGAAAGCGTTCCAGCCTTAACTGCTCCCTGTCCGCCGCCATCGGCATTCTCTTTATCTATGTGGTAACCATTGTGGTGTACACCTTCAAGCCCTGGGACTTACAGCAGTTTCTCTCTCCCCTGCCCTTTGTGACATTTACGGGAGATTATCTGATTCTTTTCCCTGTTGTGGGCTCGAAATTCCCTGCGCTTTGTACCGAGGTGCTTTCTCTCATCATTCTTGCGTTCCTTGTCAATCTCCTGGATACATTTTTGCCCCAGGGAAAGCACGTAATTTCCTGGTACATCCTGCGGTTTCTTATGGTCATGGCTGCCATGGCACTGCATCTTGTGGTGAATTGGGCTTTCCGGACCTTCTTGCCCGGGGTTTTGGTAACCTATGCTCCGGGGATTCTTCTGTTCCTGCTGGCATTCTTTATGCTGTCCGGACTTATGAATCTTCTGCTGGGTCTTGCCATTACCATGGCCAATCCCTTTATGGGCGCCATGTACACCTTCTTCTTCTCCAATAAAGTCGGCAAGCAGCTGAGTAAGGCTGTTTTTACCTCCATGCTGTTGGGGGTTGTGCTCTATCTTCTGGAAATCTTCGGATATACCATTGTGTGCATCTCCGCCGCGGCGCTGGGGGCTTACATTCCACTGGTTATTATTCTGCTGCTGCTATGGTATCTCATTGGTCACGTACTATAGATCCTTAAATTCACGGATGGGAGGAATGAATCTTGCGTCTTTTATGGATTATGCTTTGTCTCGTCCTTCTGACAGGGTGCGCCTCTGCTCCCGCCCAAATGCCATCGATTTCTCCTGAAACCGAGCCCTCCCCTGTAACAGAGGCGGCCACTGTCCCCGCAGAGCCGAAGCCCACCCAGCCCCCAAAGGACCCCCTTACGGTACTTTTGGAATCACTGACCATCGAAGAACGGGTTGGCCAACTGTTCCTCGCCCGGTGCAATTCCGAAACGGCCCTGCAGGACGCAGAAGCCTACCACCTTGGCGGCTTTATGCTCTTTTCCCAGGATTTTGAAAACCAGACTCCGGACTCTCTGCGGGCCACTTTGGACGGCTATCAGGCGGCAGCAAATGTTTCCCTGCTGCTGGCGGTGGATGAGGAAGGCGGCACCGTCACAAGAATCAGCCGTTACCCAGCCTTTCGCAGCAGCCGCTTTCCCTCCCCCAGGACTGCCTTTGATCAAGGAGGCATGGAGGGGGCTTGGGACAACGAATGGGAGAAATGCGAATTTCTTCGGAGCCTGGGGCTGAATGTGAATCTGGGGCCCGTGTGCGACATCTCTACGGACCCCGGGGGATTCATGTATCAGCGCTCCCTGGGCCAGGACCCGGACACCACCGCAAAATTTGTCTCCGGCACCGTGGACCGCATGGCCCAGAACCGCATTGGAAGTGTCCTGAAGCATTTTCCCGGCTACGGAAACAATGCGGACACCCATGTGGGCATCGCCGCAGATGGGCGGTCTCTGGATGAATTGGAAGAGGCAGATCTCAAGCCCTTTGCCGCGGGAATCTCCGCAGGCGCTGACGCGGTTCTTGTGAGCCACACCATTGTGGAGGCCCTGGATGCCGAGAATCCCGCCTCCCTCTCCCCTGCCGTGCATGATTACCTTCGGAATGTCATGGGCTTTTCTGGCGTTATCATGACCGATGACCTGGTCATGGAGGCCATTACGGACCGTTATGGGGCCGCGGAGGCCGCTGTACAGGCAATTCTCGCGGGAAACGACTTGCTATGCTCCACGGAGTATGCCATCCAGTATGAGGCCGTGCTGGCGGCTGTGCTGGACGGGAGAATTGACTTTGACACCCTGAACAACGCCGCCAGACGGGTGCTGCAATGGAAGCAGGAATTGGGTTTACTGTCATAAAAAACGAATACACCAATGCCCCCTTCCCTACCGATAACAAAGAAGCTGTCCTCAGAATGAGGGCAGCTTCTTTGTTTATTCTGCGTTTTTAATGGCTTCGATGACCTTGTTCACCGCCTGGGTGTCCACGGTCTCCATGAGGCCGTTGTCGAAGGCTTCCGCCACGGCCGGATCAATGGGCAGTTTTGCCAGCACAGGCAGGTGCATGGCAGATGCGATTTCCTCCAGGTGGCTCTCGCCGAACACCTTAATCTCCTTGCCGCAGTCGGGACATTTGAGATAGGAATAGTTTTCCACCAGTCCCAGCACGGGGATGTGCATCATATTTGCCATGCGCACGGCCTTGCTGACAATCATGGACACCAGATCCTGGGGGCTGGTGACGATAACCACACCGTCCACAGGCAGGCTCTGGAACACCGTCAGGGGCACGTCACCGGTTCCGGGAGGCATATCCACAAAGAGATAGTCCACGTCCTCCCAAATGACGTCGGTCCAGAACTGCTTCACAGCCCCGGCGATGACGGGGCCCCGCCACACCACAGGGTCAGCGGGATTGTCCAGCAGCAGGTTGATGGACATGACCTGAATGCCCGTCCGGGAAATGGCGGGATAGAGGCCCTCTTCGTTGGCGCCCTGGCACTCCGTAACGCCAAAGGCTGTGGGGGCAGAAGGTCCCGTAATGTCAGCGTCCAGAATGCCGACTCGCTTTCCTTCTCTCGCCATGGCCACTGCCAGCATGGCGCTGACGGTGGACTTGCCCACGCCGCCCTTGCCGGAGACCACGGCGATGACCTTTTTCACATTGGACTTGGGATTGGGCTGTGCCAGCAGGCTCTCCGCCTTGCGGTCACCGCAGGTGGAACTGCTGCAGCTGGAACAGTTGCCGTTGCAAGAACTCATGATCTTTCGCTCCTTTTTTGTTATATCCGTATTATAGGACTGATTTTATACACTGTCAATTCCTCTTTTTCCCTTTTCTCCCGCAGAACAGGTTTGGTTGGTTCCGTCCATTGGCGGGAAAGGCTCAGGGGAAATCACGCTTGGGCAGCTTCCCACTGCTCCATGAGGTCCATGAGGGCGGCTTCCGCCTCCTCTTTTTCCTGCAGCAGACGGCTCAGCTCCTGGTAGTCCGCCGATGCGGCCTCAATCTTGGGGTCAAATTCGGCAATCAGCTGTTCCTGCTTTTCGATTTCCCGCTCCAAACGCCGCACCAGCTTGTCCTGGTCCTTGGTGCCGCCCTTGGGCTTTTCCTTTTTGGGCTTGGGCGCCGCCGCAGGTACGGCTTTAGAAGCGGCCTCATGCTCCAAAATGGAACGGTATTTCTGGTATCCGCAGGGGAAGTCCCGAATCTGGCCGTCTTCCAGGAGCCAGATACGCTCGGCGAATTTTTCGATAAAATATCGGTCGTGGGATACGAAGAGGAGCACCCCTTCAAATTCCTCAATGGCGGCCTCCACCCACTCTCTCGATGCGATGTCCAGGTGGTTGGTGGGCTCGTCGAGAATCAGCAGATTGATTTTCTCGTCCATGAGCATACAAAGCCGCAGCCGGGACTGCTCACCGCCGGAGAGATTTCCCACGGTTTTGAACACGTCCTCCCCCTGGAACAGGAATGCACCGAGGCGGTCTCTTGCCATCTGGGGGGAACAGTTCTTTTCGTAGAGCATGGTATCGTAGAGGGTCCGCTCCGGGTGGTCAAAGTGGATAATCTGGGGTAAGTATCCCCATTTCACCGTGGGGCCAAACTGAATCTTTCCCTGGCAATCCTCGTCCCCCAAAAGGCACTTGATGAAGGTAGACTTGCCCGTGCCGTTGTCGCCCAGAAGGGCAATGCGCTCGCCGCCTTCCACGTTGAGGTTCACATCAGAGAAAAGGGTCCGGTCTCCAAAGGACTTGCTGACGTTTTTCATTTTGAACACCACGTCGCCGCTGAAGTCCTTCTCCCCAAAGGTGGCTTTCATGGTTTTCTCCGTCTTGGGCCGTTCGGTCTTTTTAATCCGCTCCATACGGTGCTGGATGGACATGGCACGGCGGTACAGCGTCCGGTTGTTGATGCCCCAGCCTTTCATGCGCTCCACGGTGTAGCCTAACTGTTTGAGCTTCGCCTGTTCCTGCTCATATTGCTTCAGTTGGAGATTGAACCGAGCCTGTTTTTCGTCCATGTAGAAAGAATAGTTGCCGGAGTAGAACTCCGCATGGCCGTCTACAATCTCAATGACCCGCTGAGCGATCTGGTCGATGAAGTAACGGTCATGGGAAATCGCAAGAACCGTACCCTTGAAGGTGTGGATGTATCCTTCCAGCCATTCCACACTGTTTAAATCCAGGTGGTTGGTGGGCTCGTCCAGCAGAAGGATATCGGTTTTCTCCAGAAGCAGCCGGGCCAGGTTCACTCTTGTCTTTTCGCCGCCGGAAAGGCTGGCAAAGTCCTGGGTTCTCTGCTCCTGGGTAATTCCCAGGCCATTGCAGATTTTGTCCACTTCCACGTCCATGTCGTAGCCGCCGCCGCTTTCCCAGGCCGCCCCCAGGCGATCATATTCCAGCAGCTGCTCTTTTGTGGCGTTCTGGGCCATTTCACATTCCAGAAGCTCCATTTTCCTTCTGATGCGAAGAAGCGAGTCATAGGCGGAGCGCAAAACGTCCTCCACGGTGTAGCCCTGGGGGAAGCGGGGAATCTGGGAAATCAGCCCCAAACGCTTATTGGGGTTTACATAGACCTCGCCGCCGTCATAGTCCATCTGGCCTGTGAGGATGTTAAACAGGGTGGTCTTGCCGCAGCCGTTGCGGCCCAAAATCGCCACCCGCTCCCCTTCCTGAATTTCAAAGCTCAAATCCTCCAGGAGGTTTTCGCCAATAACGAAAAATTTATTTAAGTTTTTTACTTGGATATCAACCATGGTCTAAACTCCGTTACGTGTTTTCCAAAAGAGCCGTCAGTTCTTCCAAAGAGTAGAGCAAGTTGACGGCGGTGAGCAGGGCGTTGGGGCTCATGTGGGCGGGAAAGCCCAGCTTTTTTTGCAGTTTCAGACGTTTTTCCCTGGCGTTTTCACCGCCGGAGAGGCCCAGAGACATCATGTCCTGCTTGGTAATGGTATGGACGGAAGCCGCTGCTTCTCCTTCTATGGTGGCCCCTGCTTTTCGCAATGCCTCCAATAAAATATCAGGTGTCATGCCCTCAACTCCCAGTTTTCCTTCTTTCCCGGGGGCTGCTTTTCGTTTCTCCTTGCCAGGGATGTCTGGAATGTAGGCGTGTTTCAGGTATTTGCCGGGAATGGCGCTTTTCAGGTGGTTGCGTATTACAAACCCTGCCCCATCGGAGTCCGTAAAGACGATAAGCCCCCGCTTTTCCGCCACCCGGCGCAGCAAGGCCATTTGCTCCTTATCTTTAAAAATGCCGAAACCGGAGGTTTCCAGAATGGGCGCGTCCACAATTTGGCTCAGGGTATTTTTGTCATAGCGGCCTTCCACAACAATGGCCTCTTTGATCTTAACCATTTCTCGCCTCCTGAGCCAAATTCATAAGGAGCATTTCCAGGAGCCGGGTGCTGTCGTCAAAAGAGGTTTTCATCTGGTAATCCGTTTCCAGCACCAATTCCGACGCCCGTTTACAGAAGGCGGGAGAAAACCCTCTGGCCGCCTCCATAATCTTTCGCGCAGGATAGTCTGGAATGCCGCAGAGCTTTTGCAGGTCGTAGGCGTTTTTGCCCCTGTCCAGAAGCACCCGGGCTGTGCCGATGCGGCGGAAATGGCTGCCCACTGCGCCGAGAATCGCCAGGGGCTCCTGCTGCATTTTCAGAAGCGTCTGCAGTTTTTGCAGGGCCTCACCGTAGCGTCCGGCGCTGAGAAGGTCTGTCATCTGGAACACCACGGCCTCCATCACAGGCTCGGTAACCGCGTCAATGTCGCTTCTTTTGATCTCCGGCACAGAGGAATAGGCGCAGATTTTCTCAATCTCGCCGCTGAGGGCCGTCATGGTGCCCCCGGTGATGTCGATAAGGTAGATGCAGTTTTCTGTGGATATCTTTTTTTCCCGGGCCGCAAAATGCCGCGTCACCCAGGCCACCAGGTCCCGCTGGTCCTGCTTGGCAAATTCCACCACAAGCCCCTGGGAATCAATGGCATCCCAGAGTTTTTTCAGCCGCTTGTCAGGCTTCCAGGGGGCAGTGATGTAGGTGAATACCACTGTGCAGTAGTCGGGGATATCCTTTAAAATCTCCGCCATTTTTGCCCGATCTGCCTCCGGGAGCTTAAAGAGGTCGATATCATCCACCTGGACCAGGGTGTGCTCCGCCATCATAGGCAGATTTTCCACGGCATCGGCGAAGGCCTGAAGCGTAAAGGTCTCGGTGCCCAGGCGGTGATCATTGAAGGATTCCGTCAGCGGGTCAAGCAGGAGCTTGCGAAGCTGGCCCAAATAGTGGTGCAGGAGGAACACTTCCTCTCCGTGGAATACATACAGCCTGCCGGGCGTCTTGCTTTTCAGCTCCATTTTCAGTTGGGGAAGCCCGTTGGGGGCCGCTTTTTTTGCCATGGAAGTCACCTTCTGATGCGGATGTCTCCGTTTTCATCCGTGCGATAGACAATGCAGCCGTAATTTCTAATTCGCTCCAAGGTCTCCGGCGCCGGATGGCCGTAGGAATTGTTTTCTGACAGAGAAATGCAGACGATTTTGGGACGGACCGCGGCGAGAAGGGCATCGGATGTGGCGTTTTTTCCGCCGTGGTGGCCTGCAATGAGGACATCCACCTCCGGAAGCTCCGCAAATTTCAACAATTCCTTTTCGCCTTCTGTGCCCCTGTCACCGGTTACCAGTATATCACATTTCTCGGAATCAAACAAGACGCAGAGGCTGTTTTCATTGCGGTCACCGGCAGAATGGGGGGCAAATATGGAGATTGTGGTCTCACCGAAGCTGAGGCGCAGGTCATCTGCGGCGCAGACAATCCTTCCCTGGGTGCCGTAGTCCTTGGCCGTGGGCGGCAGAATGAGAAGGTCCGTGTCTACCCGGGTGAGAAGATTCTCCACAGCGCCCTCGTGGTCCCGGTCCAGGTGGGTCAAAATCAGTCCATCCAGTCGGTAGATTCCCTGGCTGAGAAGGGTTTCAGCAGCAATATCCGCCGTGCGTTGGTCATCAGACCCGCCGCAGTCCACCATGAAGGTTTTCCCCTGGGACTGGAAAAGCAGGCATTGGCCTTGACCAATGTCCAGCACAGTGAGCTGGGCGCCGTCCCTCAGAGGTTCCGCCCAGGAAGCGAGCAGCGCCATGCACAGGCCCAGTGTTCCGCAGCAGAGCAGCACCTTTGGGCGGCGCTTTCCAAAGCAGAACGCAAAGAGCAGAATGTAGACAAAAATCAGCCAGGCGACAATATACGGGCTGCGGGTATAGACTGCCGCCAGGGGAAATTTCGCCAAGGTCTTTGCCGCAAACAGCACAAATCGGATGGGCCACGCCATACAGATTGCAATGAAGTTTGCTCCGGCGGTCCAGAAAAATCCCAGCAGGCAAACAATCAGGATGCCATAGAAAAGAAAGCTGATGAGCCAGAGCACCAACAGATTCGTCACCACACCAATAAGGCTTACGGTGCCAAAGTAAATCGCACACAGCGGCGTCGTCAGCGCCGTGGCGCTGAGGGTCAGAGACACCGACGCAAAAACGGATTTTGCGAGAATATACCGAAAGGGGGCGGATTTTTTCGCCGGGCATTTTCTCATGAACCAGCCGTAAATGCGCGGGTAAAACAGGTAAATTCCCGAAACACTGGAAAGCGAGAGCTGAAAGCCCACATCGGTGACGGTGAGTGGGTTCACAGCCAGCATGACAAGAACCGCAAAGGAAAGGGCCGTGGGACCGTCGTAGTCCTTATCCAGCAGTTTTGCCAGAAGCACCAGGGAGAACATGAGACAGGCACGCTGTATGGAAGGCGTGAATCCTGCCAGTGCCGCAAAGAGGAGCAGCAACGGGAAACCCGTCAGCGCCGTAAGAACGCGCTTGCGGAAGGTAACAAGTGACAGTAAGCCAAAGAGAATGGACACATGAAGCCCCGACACCGCCACCACATGGCGGATACCGCTGATCCGAAAGCTGCACTCCGTTTCGTAGTCAAAATCCCGGGTATCCCCCAGAAGCAGCGCTTTGGCAAAGGGTGCGGCATCCCGGGGAAAGGAATCCGTGAGAATGCTCTGGAGGCGGTGGCAAAGCACCGCGGGAAAATCCCGGATGCCGGGCTCCCCCTTCGTCACTGTCACAGCGTCCTGTGCATAGAGCAGCAGATAGATGCCCCGGCCTTTGTGATAGGTAGGGTCCTGGTCACCGCCGGAGGCCGTGAGCCGGAAGCGGAAGGTTCCCGCAATTTTATCTCCCGGCGCAATGGGTGCCCCTTCGTCCAGGTAGGCCCGGACACGATAGGACTTTTGGTTTTCCGTATATATTCCGTCCACCCCAAGGCCATAGGCCGTGTCGTAGCTATAATCCGCTGCCCGGATGGTGATGGTTTTGGTCTCGCCGTCCAGGGCAGCGGCTTTTGTCAGAATGAGGCGGTCAAATTGGGAAAACCACAGCGTCCCCAGAGATACGCCCAGCAAAACGGCGGATAAAACTGTCAATATCCGTCGTTTCCGGGCAAACAGGCACAAAAGCAGTCCCAGAAGAAATGCGGCAAGAAACACTGCCCCAAAGCATTCCGCCAGGCCGTAAGCCCAGACCGCCATAGCCGGGCCAAAGCCCAGGGTAAACCACATCAGTTTTCGCACGCTGTCCACCCCTTTCTGCGAAAAAGGGACGCAGTATTGTCTGCGTCCCTTTTACTAAGGAAACTCTGATTAAATTGGCAAGAGCTGGCAGCAAAAGATTTTGGCTCAGCCGAAGGTTCTGAAAATGGAGAAATACTGTATGTATTTCCTATTTTCAGAACTGCACGGATGGGGCAAAAGATTCGCTGCCCAGCCGAAGACGATTTATTCAGAGCTTCCCTAAACTCAGTGCAGTTTGGAATCCACGAAATCGTCCACCAGAGCCAAGGCGTTATCCACCCGCAGGGCATCCTTACCGCCGCCCATGGCGGAGTCGGGCTTGCCGCCGCCGCTGCCGCCGCAGGCACAGCAGACCTGTTTTACCAGGTCGCCGGCCTTGATTCCGGCAGCCACTGCCTCCTTGCCGCAGACGGCCAGGAAGGTGGGCTTGTCCCCGTTGACAGTCGCCAGAACCGCCACGACCTTCGGGTCCTTCTCTCTCAGCAGGTCACCCATCTGGCGAAGCTTCTGAGCGTCGGCGCTGGCAATCGTAGCGGTGAGCACCTTGAAGTCCTTTACAGTCCGAGCGCCGAAGAGGAAGCGGTCCACCTGTCCGGCGGCTTCCTTCGCCCGGTACTGCTCGATAAAGCGGCGCAGTTCCTTCAGCTCTTCCAGCTGATTCTGAATTTTTGCAGCCAGTTCGCTGGGCTTGACCTTCAGCTTGGTAGCAGCTTCCAGCAGTGTGTTCTGGCTCTTTTCCATCTTCTGGAGGCAGACTTTGCCTGTGATGGCCTCAATACGGCGAACACCGGAAGCAACGCTTCCTTCGCTCTCCATCTCGAAGGGGCCAACCTTGGCGGTGTTGTCCAGGTGGGTGCCGCCGCAGAGCTCAATGGAGTAGTTGCCCATGTTCACAACACGGACCACATCGCCGTATTTTTCGCTGAACAGGGCTGCGGCGCCCATGGCCTTGGCCTCGTCAATGGGCATTTCCCGGATGTCCACGGGGTAACCCTCCAGAATGGAGTTCTGGACAATGGCATTGACCTTCTGCAGCTCGTCAGCGGTCATGGGCTGATAGTGGGTAAAGTCAAAGCGCAGACGGTCAGGCTCCACATAGGAGCCAGCCTGATGGACATGGTCACCCAAAACGGCCTGGAGGGCCTTCTGGAGCAGGTGGGTAGCGGTATGGGCACGCATAATAGCCTTGCGGCGCTCCACGTCAATGGAGGCAATCACTTCGTCATCCACTTTGAGAGAGCCCGCAGCCATCTTGCCGTAGTGCAGATACTTGCCGCCCTTGTCCTTCTGGACGTTTTCCACCAGGAAGCGGCAGTTGCCTGCCAGAATGACACCGTGGTCTGCCACCTGGCCGCCCATTTCGGCGTAGAAGGGAGTCCGGTCCAGAACCAGGATACCGCTCTCGCCGCCGGCGATGGTGCCGGAAACCTCGTCACCTACGCAGACCGCCAGGATTTTGGCGTTGCAGTTGTTTTCGGTGTAGCCCACAAACGTGGTGGGAGTGTTATCAAGGCCCAGATCGATGCCGGCCCAGGCCAGGTCGCCCAGGGCCTTCCGGGCTTCTCTTGCCCGGACCTTCTGTTCCTGCATGAGCTTCTGGAAGCCCTCCTGGTCCAAGGTCATATCCTCATCGGCAACCATTTCCAGAGTCAAGTCAATGGGGAAACCATAGGTGTCGTAGAGCTTGAAAGCATCGGCGCCGGAGAACTGGGTCTCCCCCTTGGTCTTGTGCTCAGCAAGCATGGAAGCAAAAATGGCCATGCCGCCGTCAATGGTCCGGGCGAAGTTCTCCTCTTCCACCTTCACGACCTTTGTAATGTAGGCAGCGCGCTCCCGCAGGTAGGTATAGTGGTTCTCATTCTCATGAACCACGGTTTCCACCACTTCAAAGAGGAAGGGATGGTTCACGCCCAGGAGCTTGCCATGGCGGGCGGCCCGGCGCAGAAGTCTGCGGAGCACATAGCCCCGGCCTTCGTTGCTGGGCAGAACGCCATCGGCGATCATAAACGTTGCGGCCCGGATGTGGTCCGTAATAACCCGCAGGCTCACGTCCATCTTCACACTCTGGCCGTAGGAAGCGCCTGTGAGCTGTGTGACCTTGTTGGTGATGTTCATGACGGTGTCCACGTCAAAGAGGGAATCCACGTCCTGGCACACCACAGCCAGACGCTCCAGGCCCATGCCCGTGTCGATGTTCTTCTGGGCCAGCTCGGTGTAATTGCCGTTTCCGTCGTTGTCGAACTGGGAGAAGACGTTGTTCCAGACCTCCATATAGCGGTCGCAGTCACAGCCCACGGTGCAGCCGGGCTTGCCGCAGCCGTACTTTTCGCCGCGGTCGTAGTAAATTTCGGAGCAGGGGCCGCAGGGACCGGAGCCGTGCTCCCAGAAGTTGTCCTCCTTGCCGAAGCGGAAGATCCGCTCAGCGGGAACGCCTACCTCTTTGTTCCAAATCTCGAAGGCTTCCTCGTCGTTTTCGTAGATGGAGGGGTAGAGACGATTCTCGTCCAGACCCACCACCTTGGTCAGGAACTCCCAGCTCCAGGCGATGGCCTCGTGCTTAAAGTAGTCGCCGAAGGAGAAGTTGCCCAGCATTTCAAAGTAGGTGCCGTGGCGGGCGGTCTTGCCAATGTTCTCAATGTCGCCTGTACGGATGCACTTCTGGCAGGTGCAGACTCTGTGGCGGGGAGGCTCCACTTCGCCCTTGAAGTAGGGCTTCATGGGGGCCATGCCGGAGTTGATGAGAAGCAGAGATGCGTCGTTCTGAGGAATCAGAGAGAAGCTGGGCAGGCGAAGATGGCCCTTGCTCTCAAAGAAGGAGAGGAACATCTCACGCAGTTCGTTTACGCCGTAAAGCTTGGGATTCATAGGAAATTACCTCCAAATGTTGTGAAAAAAATAAACGCCGCCCCAAGTATAGGGGCGACGGTCATCGCGGTACCACCCTAATTATCCGGAAATCCGGACATCTTAGACGCTCTGTAACGGGAGCCCCCGTCCCGGTCCTCCCGGGCAACAGAGAGAAGTGGCTTGCAAAGTCTGAACCCAGGGGCTTTCACCGTCTCCCCCTCGCTAAGGGCTTTCTCCTTGCTTGGTTTCTCCATGGTCTTTGCATATCTCTTAGTATTCTACCACAAAACACGAAAATGTCAATCAGAAAAAAGAGAAAGCTGAGATCTTACAGCAACTTATTTAATTCGTATAATACCTTTGCCTTCATTTCAGCCAGCTCTTCATTAGAGGGGCGATTATCATCGCTATACATTTTATCCATTGGATACCACCACACCGGTCCTCTGCCTTTGTTGCCATATCCATTCAAATCCCCGCTTACTCTTGGAAACAGATGCCAATGAATATGGGTATCTCCGTTACCCAATAATTCATAATTCATTTTTTCAGCACAAAAAGCGCAAGAAACAGCCTGGGCAACAATAGACATCTCTTCTAGAAATTTGATTTTTTTATCATGTTCCAGTTCAAATAATTCCGTTTTGTGTTCTTTACAAAGAAATAATGTATATCCTTTAAAATGTTGATTGTCACCGATGACCACATATCCGGTTTCCAGTTCTTTCACAAAGTATGGATTTGTTCCTTTTTGAATCATTTCAATTCTATCGCATATGAAACACATATTACCCTCTTTTCACCTGGTGGACTTTTGAAACCTTCCCTTCTCAAGGGTGTCGCGGGTTCCACCTTCCTTCGGAGACTACAGGTCGATATTACGAATCAGCCTTTTTCTTATCCCAGAAGTACCGGAACAGGACATGGGTGAGTTCCGGGTAGGTCAGGTTCTCGGGGAGGGTGTCAAAGGTCTGGACCTCGGCCATTTCCCAGGCGGGCATATCACCAAGGGAGTGGATGGTGGCATGGAACACCTGGCCGTTGGCCCAGTCGTCGGTGCCCTCCTCCCCGGCCCAGCAGTCGCAGATTGGCTCCATGTGGAAGGAGGAGACTCCGGATTCTTCATATAGCTCCCGCTTGGCAGCGTCCAGGGGCGTTTCTCCGGGTTCGATATGGCCTCCCTGGGTCTCCCAGGTACTGCGCTTTCGGTGACGGCTCAGAAGGATTTTTCCATTGTATTCCGAGAGAATGAGCACATATTTATATTGCTTCAGGGTGCCGAATTCATATGTCTTGCAGGTCATATTTCTGTCTCCTTTGGTCCCCAGGGGGCAACGCCCCTGGGGAAATATAAACTCTTAAATATGGGCTTCCAGCCAGTGGAGCAGCTCTTCTCTTCCCTCTTCCGTCATGGGAAAGGACTGACTTCCCTCCATGGTGGACTTTTCGTAGCAGTAGGGACCGTGCCAGTATTCGGCGAAAATGGTGCTCTGCTGGAAATCCACCTCTTTGGGCGTGGCCATTACTACCTTTGGTTCCGCACGGAAGCGAAATGCGCCCCAGGAGCCTGTGAAAATATTGTTCATGGCAAAGGTGTGAAGGGTGGGTAGAAAAATTTCCGCCATGACTTACTCCCGTGTCAGCTCTTCCATCTCGTCCAGGAGCTTACCAAAGAGCTGCAGCGCCTGGTTCACAGGCTCAGGGCTGGTCATGTCCACGCCAGCGCCCTTCAGCAGGTCGATGGGAGACTTGGAGCAGCCGCCGGACAGGAAGCCCAGATAGTCATTGACTGCCTTCTCGCCCTCATCCAAAATACGGCGGGACAGGGCAATGGCGGCGGCGTAGCCTGTGGCGTACTGGAAGACGTAGTAGTTGTAATAGAAGTGGGGAATCCGGGCCCACTCCATGGCGATCTGATCGTCAACCACCATGTCAGGTCCAAAGTACATCTCATTCAGGCGCTTATACTCCGCGCAGAGGACTTCGGCAGTCAGGGTCTGGCCCTGGGCGGTGAGGATACCAATATTCCGCTCAAACTCGGCGAACATGGTCTGACGGTAGAGGGTGCTCTTGAACTGCTCCAAGAAGTGGTTCAGCAGATAAATGCGGTCCTTCTTGTCCTTGGTCTTTCCCAGGAGGTATTCCATGAGCAATGCCTCATTGCAGGTGGAGGCAACCTCGGCAACAAAAATAACGTAGTCGGCGTCAATGGGATTCTGGGTATGGTTAGAGAGATAGGAGTGGAGGGCGTGGCCCATTTCGTGGGCCAGTGTAAACTGGCTGTCCAGAGTGCCGTTGTAGTTGAGAAGCACATAGGGATGCACGTCGGCTCCGGCGGAGTAGGCGCCGCCGCGCTTGCCTTGGTTCTCGTAGACGTCGATCCAGCGGTTTTCCAGGCCCTCTTTTAAAATGGCACGGTAGCGTTCGCCCAGGGGATACAGAGCGTCGTAGACGGTCTGCTTGGCATCGCTGAAGGGAATTTTCTTATCCACATCCGGGACAAGATTGGTGTACACGTCGTAGAAGTGGAGCTCGTCCACACCCAGAAGCTTTTTCCGCAGGCGGACGTAGCGGTGCATCTTGTCAAAGTTCTGATGGACCGCTTCAATGAGGTTGTCATAGACGGACACCGGGACATTGGTAGCATCCAAGGATGCCTCCCGGGCGTCATGGTACTTCCGGGCGTCGGAGAAGAATTTCAGCTGCTTATTCTGGGCGTTCAAAATAGCGGCGGAAGTGTTCTTGAAGTTCGCCAATGTGCCATAGAGGTTTTCGTAGGCACTCTTCCGGAGAACCCGGTCGGGGCTCATTTCCAGCATGACGAAGGTACCCTGGGTCAGGGGGTGCTTTTTGCCCTCTGCGTCCACGGCATCAGGGAATTTCAGGTCCGCGTCGCCCATGGCGCCAAAAATCGTGTCAGGGGCCTGGGCCATCTCTCCGGCCGCTGCCAGAAGCTTCTCCTCGGCAGCGGAGAGGGTGTGCGCCTTCCGGCGGCGCAGGTCCGTGAGGAAGCGGCGGTAGCGGTTCAAGTCAGGACAGGCGGCGTAGAAGCCTTCCAGGGTTTCATCCGAAATTGCCATGATCTCCGGGGTGTCGAAGCTGCAGGCGGCACCCAGAGCCACAGCCACGCTCATAAATCTGCCGGACATGGCCTGATAGGTGGTGTTGCGGGTGTCCTCATCGGCTTTTCGCATACAGTAATTGCCCAGGCGGGAAGCGCGGACGTTGACTTCTTCGCTCAGATGCAGGTACGCATACAGTGTTTCGGCGCTGCTGCCCAGCTTGCCAGCGAAGGCCGCCAGAGCATCCTGGTCCTCCGCAAGTTTCTTGAGTTCTGCCTCCCAGGCTTCATCGCTGGGATACAGGTCCTCAATGGCCCACTTGTCCTCAGGTGCGATTTCAGACCGCTCAGGGATTTTTTGGATTTCTTCCATTAAAGTGCCTCCTCAATTTGGAATTCTTATGGTCATACTATACCACGTTTTTGAAAAAAATCAACGCATCTTGAAAAGTCTGCCCATTTATGATAGAGTATGCAGCGGTGATTTTATGAAAAAAAGGCTAGAAGGCTCAATTCTTCTCATGCTGACAACAACCATTTGGGGCTTCGCATTTGTGGCCCAAAGCGTTGGCATGGACAAAATCGGACCCTTTACCTTCCAGGCCGTGCGATGTCTGCTGGCAGTGCTGTTTCTTGCCCCCTGTTCTCTGATCTTTGACAAGCTGGGAAAGCGCAGTTTCCGGGATTCCATGACAAGGTGGCGGGACCCCAAGCTCTGGAAAACCGGACTAATCTGCGGCCTGGCCCTTTTCGTAGCGGCCAGTCTTCAGCAAGTCGGCCTCGTCTATACCGATGCCGGAAAAGCCGGGTTCATCACAGCCATGTACATTGTGCTGGTTCCCATTCTGGGCATCTTCCTCAAGCAGAAGCTGCCCAAAACCGCAATTCCCAGCGTGGCCATTGCCGTAATCGGTCTGTACCTTCTCAGCTGTATGGGTGTCAGCGAGGTGAACAGAGGGGACATCTACCTCATGCTCTCCGCCCTGGCCTTTGCCGTGCAGATTCAATGCATCGGCCAGCTGGCCCAGGATATGGACGGTCTTCGGCTCAACTGTGTGCAATGTCTGATTGTTTCGCTTCTGTCCGCCGTTTTTATGGGAGCCACAGAAACCGTCATTGCGGGCGATATCCTCGCCTGCTGGACCTCCCTTCTGTTTGCAGGTATCCTGTCCATGGGTGTGGCCTACACCATGCAGATTGTAGCCCAAAAGGTTTTGGAGCCCACCACAGCATCCTTAATCATGAGCCTGGAATCCGTCTTCGCCGCCATTGGCGGCTGGGCCATTCTCCACGAGCAGATGACCAGATGGGAACTTCTGGGCGCAAGTCTGGTATTTGGAGCAGTGTTGCTGTCCCAGGTTCCAGAAGGTCTGTTTAAAGTCAAAACCTCCGGCTGAGCCGGAGGTTTTTTAGACTGTCCAAAATCCTCGTTGAGGCTTTTTGACAGGTGTTTTGCAGTCTCCTGCGTGCATAATTTGTCCCCCA